>JGI24158J21664_10002155_pt1 | contig 23522 bp, 9 predicted proteins | sample Ectturendosymbi3_FD_21664 | JGI IMG/M metagenome (IMG submission 21664) | reverse complement strand
CGAAACTGCCGTCGGATTGCAGACTGCGCTCGGAGCCTCTGAGTGGCTGCCCGAATACACAAGAACGGCGGGACAGTCGCCAGTTTTCCCGCACTTTGAAACCGGATGTGGTTCGGTTTGCGGATGCGCGCTGCCCTCAACGGCGCTGAAGGGGGTTAGGTTTGTGTGGCATCCCATTCTGTCGTGCGCCAGAAATAGATGACGTTCCTTTTCACTGTACTCTGTCCTCATCTTTGTGTTTGTCCCTTTCGCTGCATTTCCATCTACTTTACTCATTGAGCGTTCCTTAACTTATTCGTTTCTGCGATCGCATGCTGTGTGACGATTCGATCACGTGTGCGCGGTGTGCATGGCGCTGATCCCTGGACGTGTAAAACGTTTTCAGTCCTCCAATAAGAGTTTTGGATTTATTTACGTCATCACATAGCTGTCTGCTTTCAGGTCAACTGCATTTTTCATATATGGACTGCTTATATTTTTAAGCGGTCAAGCTATTTTGAAGTTTTGTTTTTTCCAAACCTTGAAGGCGGCGTCACATTGACCAAAGACAGTTATTTGCATAACATATCAGCGTTCAGTGGTTCACTATTTCGTTTAATTCTCGATTGACTTCGTGTTCGAGTGATATTTCTTCTTTTTCTATTTTTGTTCTTTCAAATTGTGTTTTGTGATTTGTTGTTCGCGAAATACAGAACGTTACAAAAAGATGTTAGTCAACCGTAAGGTTCCACAATGGATTTCAAGTTGCAAGATTTACGAGTGTCGGCAGCTGGTGGACTGCAGCTCCAGCTCATGACTACGCTCAGTGTAGAAAAGCGTGCACATTCCTCTAAAACCGCTGCGTATCAGCGGTTGATGGGGCAACCTCCATATACGAACCTTGCTGGTTCTAACATCGAAATGAAGCGTTAAGCTGCAGCGTTTATTGGCAAAGTATTTGTGGAGAAGCCAAGCTGAGCCTTGGCGCGATCGAGTACAAAGAGTAGGTCTTCCTAAGGGCGTATCCAGACCACGAGTTTGGGGGGTAGCAGTTGTAGAGGAGGCGCCAAAAAGTCTTCACATGTGTAATTACCACAGGTTTTACGACAATCAATGGGTATCACATAAAAAGTGGCTACCTTTTGTAGGCCAAGAAAGTGGCTATTTTTCAATGGTTGAACTACTCCATCTTTCTGGAAATCGCCTCAGTATAAAAGCGCCTGAAATCATTAATTCACAATTCTATTGAAGCGGTTCCAAAAAGATGGGCAAACATTTTTAACAAGCTGCACAGTAAATAACAACACTGTTGGCGCCCAAGCAATCGCTTATATCCACAGGCATCGGAAGGATTTTTACCAGCGGGGTCAGTAGTGGATTTTTCCAGGGGTGGCCAAAAAGATTGTTTCCAGGGTGTCAACTTGTGGTGAAATTTCATTTTACCATACTAACTAGAAACTAAGAGAAAAACATTTTCTACTAAAAGGTTAATAAGAAAATATCAAATTTCAAAATCCAGGGGGGCTGGGCTCCCTCCTTTTGATGCCCACGCTTATATCCACAAAATGTATTTAAAAGATATACCCTACAGCGTGTTGCGCACTGGTGTGTGACACTGCTTTGGCTATCGGTAGCGAGATCAGAAAAGGCAATGTGTGAAACGTATTCCCGACCTGTCAGAAGTAGAACGGTGCTTCTTACACTAACAAGTGAAAACTCAAGTCTAAAACCGTCGGCAGAAAGTCAGTAGGAAGCTTTACGTTCGTGCAAGGGAGCTTGACATTCAAATTTGACAAAAAGTCACTAATTCATAGTGTTTCATATTTAAATTTTTGGGGACTTGGAGCTTTGTTTGGGGCAGCTAAAGTCCCACGACAGGGGTCGAGCAAATTGGTAACTAGTTGGTTGAGCAGGCGCCACGAAAGCCGGTAGACAGGATTCGATTCCCGCTCGGGTTATACGAAGACTTAAAAAACGTTACTTGCGGCCTGTCCAGCCTCATGCTTGGCGTTGATGGGTGGGTGCAAGGGAGCAGTTCACAGCGTGGTGCTCAGATTGACTCGCGACCAACGCAGCAATCACTGCGAAAGCAGCCGCGTGGCCCACGGCGCAAACAAGTGGATATGGGCGACAGTGACCACTCGTGACACTCCGAAAGGAGTACTGCACAAAGCTTGTGCAGTTACATGTGCATGGAAAACATGTTTATTGTTGAAGAGACGATTCTAAAAAAATAAATGAAAAGCATTTGCTATGACAAGGCTCCTACTTTAGGTAGCTCTGCTGGCTGACTATGGTGAAAAACAATCTCATAATCGTAAGATAGGTTCACACGTTGCCGAAAAGCATAATTTCCTAAAATAAAGTATACTTAGCGTCACTGATAACGGTAGAATTTCAATCAAGTTTAATGCTGCTTCACATGCTTGGACAGTGGACTCCTGATTTGAAGAAAGAACATCAATCCCACTAATTTATTTTATCCCACCAGACTCCATTTTGAAAGAGCTGATGAAACCTACCTAGCAGCGACGGATTTACGCACAGGCCAAATAGGCCATGGCCTAGGGCCCCGCGCAACTCTTCCTATGACGACTCAATATTTACTAAAATTTTGCGAAACTGTGCAGAGGCCTAACTTCACAATTCACCTTGAAATGAACGAAAATGCAAATGTCTACTATGGACCAGCGTGGTCCAACTACTTTTGACATCCGGACCATTTTACAAAAACATGATAACTCGGGGGCCACTTCCAACATAATGCTGTATAACACAGCAAATTTACAAGATTTAAAATTGAAAAGGCAAAATAGGTGAGTTAAGTGAGTGTGTCATTGAAATTATTAGACAATAGCAATAAACAATGTGTAAGAGCACACTTTCTACCATGAAGAGATTATTACAAATCTCTATCAGTGTGATGCCTCTGGTTGGGGCTTCTCAGACACTATCGTTCCTTTAACAATACTGATATATAATTTATTGGTAGCAAGTCGATTTCTGTTTTTAGATTTGACTTGCTTCATGGTAGAAAATGTTCTCTTACACATGTATACTTACGTGGTTCCAAACATCGGGTGCAATTATATTTTTTTCAGTTTGGGAAACCTATCTTCGCTGACTACTTTCTAGAAGCTCTCTAATGTCTAGTGTAATGCCGTTAATATTGTACCTTTTTATGAACAGATGTTATGCTTGTTCTAATTAAAATCGCCTACTACAACATGAACATAACAATAAACACTGAGAAAGCTCGCGGGCCTTTAAAAATTCTGTCCGCGGGCCACATGTGGCCCAGGTTGTCTATGCAGGTGCAGGTTGTCTATATGAAAGCGGTTCCAAAAAAATGAAAAAGAGAAAAACGGTACTTAATTGATGCATAATTTTCCACTGATAAACAGCTCACAACAACGCAAGACCGCCAGACACTGCAAAACTCCGATGAAAAACAAGATTGTCATTATTGGATCCTACGTTTGGTTGTTTTAACTAGATTTCTCGCAAACAGAGATTGCTTGTCGAAGCTCTGTATGTTAGTTAAATCAGATAGAACAGTTTCTCTTGAGCTTTGCTAAAAAAATGTGTCTACATTGGGCTTACTTCATATTGTTAACTAAGGGTGTTGCGACAATACTTTGCTGCTGCGCAAAGCTTATCTTCACGCTGATTGCTGTTTGCGACTGGGCTATGGCATAGAGGATTAAAACACTATATTTTGTATTGCTTGGAAAATGACAACTTCAAAACGGCATAAATGAGCCCTGTGTCCACTGAATGAGTTGTGAATAAGCGTTTGGTGGTACAGAACTTGAAGATGGCGTGAAGTAAGAGATTCATCCCAAAGCTTTTCGTCTGACACTCTTCAAGGGACATCGTCAGAATTAAGTGGAGGTACAGTCGAACTGGTTTATAAACAGGAAAGCAGAGTTCTCACTGGTTGAAACAGTAGCCAATAGGAAAGGGTTTGGAGAGCGGAAAGGACGAGTTCTCACTGATTGAAACAATTAGCCAATGGAAAGAGTTGATCTGCTTTTCGAACTTCTCGAAGTTCGAAAAGCAGATCAACTCTTTCCCTTGAAGAGTGTCAGACGGAAAGCTTTGGGATGAATCTCTTACTTCACGGAATGAATTGTGCTTGTTTGGTTCATAACTATGTGGTATATATATGTATTACTATGAAAAAGGAGTTTACGTACAGGTAATCAGTTGAAACACAAAGTCTGCCCTGGAATTTTTTACTGTATTTAAATATTCTGTACCATTCTAGATTTTTGAGCAACTTGCGCTTGCCCTGAAAACATATTTTGCCCTGAAATTTTTCAAACCAGGGTGGTGGCCACCCTCCCCGACTACCCGCTTCGTGTGCCTATGCATAATATTATTGACATTGGGAACTTTATGAGTCGTTCTCTGAGTGAACGCGACCGAAAAACTTTATTGTTAAATAGCTGGACTCCTTTATCTTCATGCGATTTTCGTCTGGTACACACAGGCTTCCACAAGCGACGTTTCCAAATGCAATCGTTGAAGGAGTTTAAGTTGTTAGCCTACAGTGAAATTCATGAAGGGTCACTTTGAAAATGGTGTGTTGCGTGCGTTTGCACCTGATGTTGTTAGCTAAGGCTCTTGGTATGTTGGTAAAATCAGCTCACAAAAATAGGCAAAAGCGAAAGAAGACAAGTTTTGCGCAGAGAAGTTTGATGCGTTTCGTAAACTTTGCAAAAATGAAGGTAACGTGGACGTGAGAAATATGCTTTCCGAAAGTTTAAAAAAATCGTAGATCAAAACAAAACTCGGCTAAAACAAGCAGTCAAGTTTGTCGAGTTTTGCGGTCGTCTGGAAACAATATCAATGAAACAAGATGGCAGTTTAGTTCGAAGGACCCCCAGTTTTCGTGGTGAGAGTAGTCAATTAATTGTTTATCCACAAATTATGTGCTTTCCTTGACTATTTTAATTGCAAGCATTTTTTCCTTCCCAAGGCCTTTGCTTCCGTAACGTCAGCCCCCCCTTGCAAAAATCCTGGCTGCGCCCCTGTGAAGGGGTACATTTATGGTTAGCAAGAGAGAGGAAAAATATGTTTATATATTGTTAATTTCTAATTAATCATGCATATATCAGTGGATGTTATAATAATAACAATTCATTCATTATAGACGTGTGGTCCCTATCACAAGCACAATCAATGGTTGGCCATAGCGCATTACAGAATAGGTGTTTGCACACGACCAACACTGATAGGAGCAAAACACTTTAACAGCGCTCCAACTGTGTCGTCATTCACCCATCATAATGCAGGGATCCAGTAGTGGGAGAAAAATGAAGGCATTCTAACATCAAAATCTTTGAGGCAAACAGCTAACCGAGAAAAAGAAAAAAGTAATAGATAAGCTGGGTGCACACTGGCGCACAGAGGCACGCAAACTGTTCCGATTAAAGTTTCAAATGCTTTGCAACGCATTTATTATGAGATCGACAGCCAATTAATTTTCCTGAATTTTGAAGCAGGATTTGGCGATTAACGTTTTGTCTTACTTCTTGCATGCTTGGTTCGCACGCGTTGTCTGCATACTGGAACAAGTTAATAAAGAAATCCTAGGGTGCCACGAAGCACACACAAGGTTGTCGTTGTTATGCATAAACAATGCTGATGAGACGCGTACACTGGTAGAACGTATCAACAACTATATCAGTTGGTCACTGCCATACAGGAGCGTTAAACAATTGAGGAAAAACAAAGATTTGTAAAAAGCATCGGAGATTTGAAGAAACTGGATAAACAAGTTAGATGAAGATGCACAACGAAAAAGCGGTATAGATTATTTCTCAATAAGCATCAAGAGTCGTGACACGATGACTGACTTGGTGTGAGCGAACACTTGCATTTCTGGGTATATAATACATAATTGGGAAGGCATTACGTATGCAGCACGTAAGCACTTAGTCTGTGTGTATTTGCTCCACAACTGGCAAGCATGAATTGGCATGGAATAGGCAGGAAATAAAGTGTTTTTAACTGCAGGAGAGCACTGACCGAAAGCGCCCCTGAGTTTATTTTCCGCATGGTATACAGCGATTTCACTTGCCTCTGAATATCATCAGCATCTTTCAGTGACGCATGTATCCACACAACAAGGTATTTCACTTGGTCAAAAAATTATAAACGTACACCATATAGAAAAACATCTGATGTAGCAGGTTGTTCATAATTTTTGGGCCAAAAAGAACAGCAATCGAACTCAAATACTATTTTCTAAAATCATCATATGCTTATTGGTAAACATATTTTTGTTATTTTCCTCAGCCTATTTGTTATAAGAAATTTCAGGGGTACATGTTCATGTATCGAAATGCTGAGGGGTACATGGCCAGAGAATGTTTGGGAACCCATGCTCTATGCTATGCCATAGGCCGATGGTAAACAGCGTGAAGACAAGTTATGCACAGCAGCAAAGTATTGTCGCATAAACCTCAGTTAACCATACGAAGTAAGCCCAATGACACGATTTTCCCAGTAAAGCTCAACGAGAAACTGTTCTAGATAGCTGATATAACTAACGTATAGAGTTTAAACAAGCAAATTCTGTTTGCAGGAAATTTAGCTCAAAACAACCAAAGGTAGGATCCAATACTGACAATATTGCTTTTCATCGGCATTTTGCAGTGTCTGGCGGTCTTGCGTTGTTGCGAGCTTTTTGTCAGTGGAAAATTGAACATCAATTAAGTACCGTTTTTTTTCTTTTTCATTTTTTTTGTAACCGCTTTCATACAGACGTCCTCAATCTCTCTTACGCCCAGATGCACAAATTTTTAGTGAACGTTGAGTCGTCTTAGGAAAGATTTGGGCGAGGCCCCTAAAAGCGCGGGGCCCTAGGCCATGGCCTATTTGGCCTATGCGTAAATCCGTCACTTTAAGGTCCCATAAAACTTTTATGAACTGATTCCGTTTGAGCAAAGTTTCAATTTGAGTAATTAGTGCTTTCAGCAAGTTATTCCTAAAAAAAATCAGTTATTAGAGAGAATAAAAAGATTCATGTGGTCATGGCAGAACAGATCTGGAACTCACCTGGGAACTTAAAATATCTTGATTTCAAAGCCATACCGAACTTATTAAAAGTTTGAAACAAAGTTTCTGGCAATGAAATTAATATCTGTTGCTCAGTTTTGATATATTTCTAATAAAAGCTTTGAATCCCGACGTGCAATGTAAAATCAGTAATGTAGTGCCATGATTGCACAAAAATTATTGTTGGCTTGCTCGATACGTCAGCTAGAACGCCTACCAATGGAATGTTGTGAGTGATGTTGGTGAATTAAAACAACTTTTGTACTATCGTTCCATTACAGTGTATGACAACATCCATTGCAGTTTGTATCTTTTGACGATGATTTTACATTGTAACAGAACCGTTCTGGACGTTCACATTTCGGCGAAGTAACTTTCCAAACACGGTTACTGTCGAATTACCTCAACAACAGAGCTTAGGTCTTATGATAGTCAAATAATAGATGAATGCTTGGAAGAGCATGTTCAGCGTCGCAAAGCCCCAAAAAATTGCAAAGGTAGGAGCAACCTTAGTATGTGCTGTGGTTAAACGAAATCAGCCATTGAACCATCAGTTACCATATGCTGCAATCAACTGCATTGAATCTGTGCGTTGGAATTAGTTTAAACGTGCATTGGAATCCTGCTAAACCAGCGATTTTCAAACTTTTTGTACCGCGACCCATTATAGCAACCCACTATAACCCACACCATCTAAAACTCTAATAAAGCAAATGTAATACAACTGTGTTCATAAAATATCTAATCACGACACCTTCAAAAATTCAAACAACCCCTCTAGGGATCGCGACCCCGGTTTAAAACCACTGTGTTAAAGAGTCAAGATTCAAGCTCCTGTTCATAACGATTTCACCAGATTAAGTCAGCTACAACTGCCTCACATTGTTTTTGAATATCCAATTTTGTAATTCAGTTGAGATGTTAAGTTGCAAAAAACGCTGCCCCTGATGTACATTTAACAGTAGGCAGTAATCTGCTTTTTATCGTAGCCTGTTGTAGTNCATGAACCAGCCCACATCACTGCCCTCCAAAGGTTACAAAGCGAAACAAATTTTGACAAAAATAGCATCATCTTCATGACTAAAAATATAATGTGTGCTGCTAAACGTGTACGCTGGCTGTTGAAATTAATCTAAGACAGTGGTTTCCAACCTTTTCAGTGTCGTGGACTCCTTTGACGATTTGGCAGAAAGCTGTGGACCCCTTAGAAAAACCAGTCAAATCCCTTCTCAAGAACATGTGGCTTAAATGGTTAAAACCAGTTTTTGCCTTAATGTTAGAAATACTTAGAACTACCGTTTGAAGCTGATGCTTTCAGGTATTGGACTTTTATGTGCTCTGTCGAACAGTCCTGTTAAAAACTGCATACGTTTCATATTTATTAAGTTAGAGGGGGGCAAATGGCCTATTTGGCCTTGTTTTTGACGTGTAACAAAAAGATTTGCCAATTTGGTCTTGGGTAACTGTCGTAAAACAAAAGGAATATATGCCCATCTTGGCCATGGATACCTGCCAAGTGACAAAGCAACATTTAAACTTATTTGTGAGCAAAATCATATGGACACTTTTGACATAAGGACCCCACGTGGTTAAAAAGCGCAAATATTGAAACTAACATATTTTCATGTATCAACCCAATTTACATATGTTGGATGTAGAACCTCAAGCTTCGAGCGTTTTTAAAATTAAATGTTAAACAGTGAAGGGAAGTGTCAATATCGGTTGCTACGTGGATGGTAGGAAAGATCAAAGGAAGTCGGCAAATCTGAATGGGAAAATCGTTGAAGATCCCAAATAGAACAATATAATTATTTGACACGAGGAAGGATCATGCTTACGTTTTTCAAAATATTTATCTTCACAGGTGTCAAGAAAACGAATATTGGATTGTTCTATAAAAGTAACAGTTAAAGCTTCATAGATAGGTGGTTTAGTTATGATGTCATGGAACAAAGAATAGTGCCGCGATGAAACCATTTGGTCAATGTCACCACTGACATCTGGTTTGTTTCAATTACTTGGGTGCGACGCCCATCCAGACTTGGACAACTAGATATTCCAGTTTTCTGATTCAATGAATTAGAGCGAAATGACGCTAATTCTAGTTTTAATCAATTTTTCTAATAGCTTTATTGTTCCAATTTCAGTTCTAGTTCAATTTCTGGTTTTGCCAAAAATCCTAATTTGTCCAACTGCATTTTTAAAAGATGGAACAGAAATACACCCTCGTGAAAGGATAATGCAACAACATGGTCACAAGTGCCATGTCGCCACTATTTCAGCAGAAAAGACAACAGAAACTCGATCATTTTTTTTTCTCATTAACAACTGCTGTACAAACTATATAGTCTTATCAAATGATAATTATGACGTCACATTACTTATCCACTCACACGCAGATTTGAGTAAATGTAATTCGAATTTTAGTTCAATTTCTGGTTTTCGCCAAATCCGCTGATTTTAATTCTAAACTAATTTGTGACAGCTGAGTTAAATCTAATTTTAATGTTAATCTAATTTAGAAAAGCTAAAAAAATTATAATTGTTCAAGTGTGTGGCCGTCCCGTGGAAATTTTATTTACTGTTTGGCCATCATATTGTTGATGGTATTTTAAAAGGTCGTTATACATACAGCAAATGCCATAGTTTGCACATGTCAGGTTTTCGTTCAGCGGGAAATATTTATTTTTGTCAATAGTTGTGAAACACATGGGACCATATATTTGTTGTATTTTTGTTTTCCATGGTAATCACAAAGTGCACAGTGCTTGCAAGGCCTTCACACACTTTCCATTTGCTTTTTTGTCTTGGTTGAACAAGGTGCTTGTAGTTGTTAGCTTTTGTCTAATTGGAAGGTCTTCTGTAGGTAACCATTACTTTCGTATTGATTTATATGCGATCAGTTTTTTTTATTGTTTTGACTTTGGTGATCGTAAAGACATTTGAGAGACCGCAACTACTTTTGAGAGACTGCAAGTACTTTTGAGAGACCGCAACTACTTTTGAGAGACCGCAACTACTTTTGAGAGACCGCAACTACTTCTGAGAGACCGCAACTACTTTTGAGAGACCGCAACTACTTTTGAGAGACCGCAACTACTTTTGAGAGACCGCAACTACTTTTGAGAGACCGCAACTACATTTGAGAGACCGCAACTACTTCATCTAAATACTGAAATTGTCATAAAACAAGGTTATAGTGCATTTGGACGTTGGTTATGCAGAGAGGTTCTTCTGTATTTTGAGAGGCCTTTCGAAAATTGGGTGCTTCAAAACGCCTTAAAAAAGCACCATATGCAATAATTCTAGGCTTAATTCCTTAGCAACATTGCATTTCTATCATTGCTCATCACGCTTTTTCAGAACTGACAGCCATCAACATGTTCCGGCTTATTTAACATGGTTTGAAGTTATTTGGCATATTTTGATAAACTATTTAGCACAGTGGTTATCAAACTTTTCTGCGCGTTGACCCCAAATTAAAGTATATAATTTTCTGTAGACACCGTGGCCTAGCCCAGCAGTTACTAATACAAGGAAAGTGTGTGTCAAATTAAATTTGAGTACTTTTAACGCCCAGGGGTCAATTGAAATGCATGATAAAATAATACCCAATCCGAAAATATGCTTGGAACTATGGCCTGGCCCCCTGGCCATTCAGTGACGCCCATTCGACCCCGTGACTATTTATCGAATCCTTGGATGGTCCAATTGACCCCTGGGCGTCGATATCGACCACTTTAAGAACCACTGATTTAGCATTTTTGGTCCATCTGGACCTGGCAACCCTGGTTTCTAGAGTTGCGCTCAATTTGCCTTTAACCACCACGGAACGTAATTTGGCATTTCGCTATTTTGCTTTCATCTTACACATATGAAGGTCATGGACCCGCAAAAATCCTTCTGTGGACCCCTGGACGTCCATGAACCCCGGTTGGGAACCACTGATCTAAGGGCTTGTTTGTGACGCAAGGGAAACACGGCAAGTCATTCGCTTTTTACAGGTACATGAGGTTATTCAAAAAAAGTTTTTGTTTTTGCTGATGTTGGTCAAAATATGTGGTGTTCAGATATAATAAGCATCATTACTTCAATCATTGAAAACCTGTTCTTCACGGGAGCAGTTTTCGGTTGGCCAGCTTTGCAATACATTTTGACAAAGCAAGGATACTTCAGTGAACTATGCTTCAATACGAACATCAGCAACAGCTCACAAACGTCTGCAGATTACAAAAGTTTGACTTGTGTTCCAGCTGAAAAACGATTCAACTTGGTGTTCAATCTGGCAGCGTCGCTGATGCTTATCTCTGCCTTGCCTTTCGTTTTCATCATGAGCCGATACGGGACATGGGTTTCACGCACTGTGGCTACGACTCTCTACACAACAGCGTTCATAATGCTGGCTCTCATGACTGTTCGCACATCAGGTCTAATTTTCGCTGCAACAATATTCATTGCAGTAGGCGGAATGCAGTTGTTCATAACAGACGAACAGCTAGGCCATCTTAGCCCTTCCTTCGAATCGGCATATGTCACAATGATCAGCGGATTGTTTAACACCAGTGCTGCGACATTTGTAATCGTCAAGTTAGTGTACGAATCTGGGACTAGATTGGAAACAGCAATGTGGACTTTGACTGGTTTAACAGCATTTCTCTGGCTGAGAACTTTTCTGCTGATGCCTAAAGCCCTCATTCCTCATCCGTTACCGTCAAACTACAAGCTTCTTACAATGGATAGGTTTGAAGTGGCAATTTCCAAAAAAGACATCGTTGTTCCAGATGAAACTACACCGTTGCAAGGGGAGGGTGTAAGCGCAGATTCAGAAAGCGATTGGAAGTCATCAGCGACATCCTGTTTGTTTTGGAGCAATGCTATGAATTTCTGTTTAACTTACCTTTGTTTCGTGTGTTTCATCGGGAGCTATGTCACATGGCTTTCGGATTTTCAAACCAGTTCTCAAATAGCCTTCTACATCAGCGTTTTGGGATACCTGGGCTTGGCTGGCGCGATTCTCTCACCACTACCTGACTTGGTAGCCGAGATGGTTGCTTATTGCTCCAAAAACAAAATTGTGGATAAACGTAAACGAAAACTTCGTGGGCTTAGCGTTACGATGGCAGTCACGTGCTTGTTTTCAACACTGCAAGCCGTTTCTACAGTTATTCCAAATGTCTACGCGACACTTGCTTTTATCACACTTTTCCGTATTTTCGTGATGGGTGGAAATGCTGATTTTCTCACAACAGCTTTTCCACCAAAACACCTCGGTATTTTGCTATCTATCACCTTCTTCGTAGCTGGTGTTGTCAGTCTTCTGCAGTACGGTTTATTTGTGCTAACGAGAATCTCTCCTGAAGGAAATAACACTGCCAACTACATCATTATTGGTTTAAGCGTCATCACGTTTTATCATCCAGTTATTGTGTGGATCAAATCTCGTTGAAAGTGGATGAACAAGCTCCTCAAAACACTTTTGGGATATCTATTAAGCTGCAGCTCGTTGTTCGTGTCTCTTGATCTCGAGAGTACTGAAAGTACTACACAGATGTTCGTTTTTTCATGAAAAAATACTCCCGTGGAAAGAAAATCGGTGTTGCTTTGCTTGTACCGTAAGTAGAGAGTGCATAGATAACGTTGGCAAGTTGCCTTGCGCATTTTCTTACCAATGGTTTCGCATTGACTGTGTCGAACAAAGTTGGGGTATCTTTCAGCTAACTTAAACCTTAATATTGATAGTTCTGTATCTTCAAACGAAGAATATTTATGCAAATGTTCTTGGATGTAGTGTTGTTGGCCACCACTTTATTCAGAATCGCCTATAACACTGCTAAATATAACGTTGCTAAATTGCAGTGGTAGGACGACTTTCAGACTGTTTCAGTGCGTTATCAAAATTCTAGAATTGCTTTATTGGCGTTTATGAGTGCGCAAACGGGGTTCTTGGAGAATCACCAATTTGGCAACAGCGAACCGGCCAATTGCTATGGGGAAACTGCTAACCGAACAATTGGCAACAAGAACAGTATCAGGACAGCAGCTATCTGGACAACTACCACTAGTGATGGAGTCTCGAGACTTGGTCGCGGTCTCAAGACGAGCCTTGAGACCCATTTTACGAGTCTCGGTTTCGAAGGTTTCAGGTCTCGTCTCAATCTCGAAGGCCACAGGTCTCGGTCACAAACCTACTGCCTTGAGATTTATAATGCTACCAAAATATGGCTCTGTAAAACTTCTTTAATTCAACGTGTTTCTTGTCTGCTGCATCTGTAGGTAAGAAACAACCAAAGCAGATGGGGNAGATGCCAGAAATTCGAAAAAGTTTCAACTTCGAAATTATGACGGCATTTTTTGAAAAGTTTTAGGAAAATTTTGGCATAATCCACANATTTTCAACACTCGAGACTCGAATTTTAAGTCTCGCGCCTCGGTCTCGTATTTTTTATCAANTCTCTGCCTCGACGTTTCAACCAGGTCGTTGTCTCGAAGTTGAGGCGTCGACTAAATCACTGACTGCCACCTAGGACAACTGCCACCCNGGACAAGCGCCATCNGGACAACAGTAACTTAGGATAACTGCCATCTAGGACAATCGCCACTCAGCCACGGCAAGTTCCATTCGGAGAAGTGCCACCTAGAACAANTNCCACCNNGAACNNCTNCCGANNCCAACTGCTACCGAAAACATGATGGACCCTAGGTTTGTTCTTATCAAAACATCTAAACCAGAGGTAGGGAACCTATTTACTATCGCTGGCCGAATGTATTGTGCATTATCGCTGGCGGGTCGCAAAATCAATTAATTTTATCCTAAAATTCTACCTTTTTCTAACAATGAGAATGGGTGACTTCTTTTGACTTACTAGTTATGTACCTGCTTATCATGGAGCTTCGTTTTGACTCTGTGTTATACTATATACTCTNAGACTGCTACATAACTGCAGCCTTAATCGAAACCTTTGCAGCTGTGAATTGCTTTGATAAAACCCAGTCGCTTCAAAGGGAACTTAGCTTTTTCTACAGAATTGTAGACTTGAAACNTCTGTTTCACTTTAAATGATTTGTAATACCAGCATCACAAGCGCGTTAAATGATAATGTAGAAGTCTGATTAGAGCAAAGAGTAAAAACGCGTTTAATTGTTAGGCCTCGAATACAGCCAAGAGTTAGTTGCAACGGGGACAACGTCCTGCGGACGCATAGGCGTAGCCGGGAGGGGGCAAAGGGGCCATGCTTCCCCCAAAATTTTTAGAAAATATAGTCATTTTGCCCTTTGAGTAGCGTTTTTTCAAACAAAATGTGTTATTCGCCTAAGATCAAACATTTTGGCCCCCCCAAAATTTTTGGGCTGGCTACGCCACTGTGCGGACGTTTTACGAAACGTGGGAGCGGGTTTGTCACGCAAATGATCACCCATTGCACAGCTGGCCGTCGGTTCACACGTCAGCAATAAAAGCTCAAACACTTGCAAACATTCATTCGACTGAGAGTCTCAAAATGTTTGGATTTTGAGACAATTTCAATAACTCGCCGCTAGAGAGTCAATCAAGGCATCGTAAGATGTGGATTTTTGTGTAATTTCTGATGAACAAAAACAGGTACCTTTGCAGATGAAATGTTTCCACACGTCACAATGACCTCACAGGATACCATGATGACGTCACACTGTCAGGAAAAATTTCAAAGGCAAAGGTACCTGTTTTTATGTTTATCAGAATGTACTTAAAATTTTGCATCTTATGTTGTCTTCACTGACCCTCTAGCGCATGCGGTTCTTGACAGGGAGGCAGGCCCACCACAGGGGTCAATAAATTTCCTAGGATGCACGAACCCTAACACGCTCCACAACAAAGAAGGTTTGATCAATAAATTTAGCAATAAATCTATTTGCTTTACAACATATCGAAAGTCAGGGGTCTTGAAACAAAGGAACATTACTTAAAGGAGGCGTAGTAGAGAGAAGGTTTAAGAAGCACTGAGCTAGAGCAATCAGTCGGCGAGTTATGGCCGAAACTGCCTCAAAGCCGTATAAGTGATATTCGCATGTCACCGTGATCAGCACGGTCAAACGTGTGGTGTTGTTCATTCGTTAAAGTTTACAATGTCACTATTTAAAAATTTTTTAAGGAAACGTTCAAAGAGAAACGCTCTTTGCAGTTTGCGATATGAAACAAATGGATACGTTTGGCGTCTGGTCCTTCGACAGGTTCCAGGCAGTGGTTTGATGACTGTGGCTCATTATAGCAAAAGCAATATTGACATAGTTACAAGAATTTGAAATACTAGTATAGATCTTCAAAAAGAATGAGAAAAATTTTACTTGATGAAGGAGCTTTTTTCTAAATTGTAATGAAAAATCTGGTGGACAATATAATTTATGATTCCAAGCCAGAGCACCCATTTTTCCTTTCTTCATTGCTTTTTCTAATCGTATTTTTAGCCTAGAATTTATTCAGTCTGCTATCCACCTTACACTCGCTTTTTGTGTGTTTTTTATTGTTGAAATATTTATAATCAAANTTTTATCNTTTTTCCATTCCTCCTTGTACTCGTATGTTAATAGCACTCGGTTTATGTGNAATTGCCTGTTGTAAGATGCTTGTTTACGTTGGTTCTATCATGCTCTTATAAGTTTCAGAGCGCTCTTGAAAGTACTGTAACTACTGCATCTTGTAGAAGTTTTNAGAGTTTCTACCTTGAATGTCACCGCTCAGTGTAGATCAAAAAGCTGATATAGTTNCTGTCGCCTGCTACTTTCCAGTAGGGTCAAANTTCCACTGGTAAATCCGTGGCNGTGGGTGCGGCAGGTAAACTCACTGTTTCAAATTTATCTACCGTTGATCTTGATAACAAGTTGAGGTGAAAACGAGTTCAGATTAGATGCGACTAGTTTTAAGAATGAACTTGTTATAAAGATGAGTTGCGTTGAAACGAGTGGAGTTAATCATGAATCGAACACACAGTACCGGATTGATATGGGCGGTGAATTTACAACGTCCAACTAACACGATCTTGTACGAAAACGGCAATTGTAAACTTGTTGCACAGGCCTGCTATACGCTTACACAACAGCCTAATAAGAGACGGCAGTTGCTGATCAAGATAGTTTTTTTTTCTGACACATCCACGGGGTTTGAGATGCCACAGTGCGTTTTGGATGAGCTATTACAGCCGAAGCGTTGAGCGAGCTGTTGTAGATGCTGATCTGAGTCATAACGAGTGGGTCGACGAAAGCTCCACGTTAGATTACAGAAATTGGTTTGCCCGTTTGAATGAGAGTAGCCTGCTCTACTCTAAGTTATTGATGGGCTGATGTGAATAACGTTGCTTTGTGCAAATTGCGATATAAATTGCACTGGATTTGGGTTTCAGTAATTGAAAGCATTTTACGCTTGCATCTTTAGAAGTAAAAGAGGAGCTCTGATACAGAGAATCTGACTTTGGCAGCAAATCGAAATTTCCAAAGCTACTGCTATCTCAAAACAAATCCCTGTAAGATGCCGGGGTAAGTGGGGTTTGGAGGATCTGCAATGTGGACTCGGACTTCATTCTTGCGGTGCTTGTGTGAGCATAATCAACCCGCACAATTGTCTGGGATAAAGTTCTATTGTTTAAACTGGAAAAGATGGAAGTAAAAAAATGTTTACTTGACAAAAAATTGCAACTTTTTTAGGTGTGCTTCCGTGGTAAGAAAATTTCTCAAACAAAGAAGATTTTTTGTGAAACACAACAACTGTGCTACCTTTCCCTAGACTTGTAGTTTAATCCAAACAATATCAACCGGCAATAAACAAACTCGCGTTTCTGGACAAAATAAGCCTTTCGTTGGTTCCCGGAAGTATGCAATTCAGCATCAAGCCTGCCAGAAGTTACCGCAGATCATCAGTTTAAAAAATAATCATTTTTCGATATTGACTCCATAACGCTATATTTCAAATAAATGCTGGAGCCGAGTTGCGTCTCAAACGCGTTACAGGCATTCACGAACAACTTCACGTCTTCGTAATTCTTAAAGTCCTTTTACCTTCAGGTATAGGATTTTCGTCAAATGCAGTATTTCTTCGCATACAAAAACATTTGTAAAAACACAAAGTGAACATTGCTATATTTCTCCAACTATTAAAATTGTGTTATTTCAAACAAAGATTTCAAAATAGTGCAAAATTAAGGCTGTATGGTTTTGTGTAGACTGCCATTTTCAGCAAAAGATGATGCGATATGTGTCTAGAAATTTTCCAGTTGTTGAACAAGTCCGGGACGGAGATGCCTCATCAACACTCAACTCCTAAGCACAAGTAGCTCTACTTCTTCTGACTCTACAGGATTTCGATTTTGCTTGTTTTTCTTGTTGTACGAGTGATATCTAAGTAAGAACAGATATTGCAAAGTTCGCTTTTTTACATTCTCCACTTCCTGATGCACAGACCAATGCCAAGCTTATATTAAAACGCACGGTTTTGAAAAGCTGATCGCAAAACATAGAAAATACTATCAAGATTGCTTGCAGCTAACAGTGGAATATACAGTGAAATCATATACAAAAAATCACACGTTCTGTTAAACACAATAAATGCAATCACTTAAGTCTAAATGCATAATTTTCGTTTGCACTCCTTTATATAGTCTCATTCACACCAAAAATAGGCAACTCAAATTAAATTTCTTGATATTTGTTTTATTTATTTAAAACAAATTCTGCCACAGATTACCTCAACGTCTCAACATTTTGTTCAGGGAAATAGAGATTTTATCAAAGGGTTGTTCCAAACGGTTAAGTTGCAGTGCATACTTTATTATAAGCGTAAAAAAGCGCTTAATCTGCTAAGGACAAGCAGTTGGCAACCCGGAAAGTGTGTTTTATTTAGTTCTTAGCTCATGTTTGCTCTGCTGAAATACTTACATCGATCCGTTACATTGATTGATACTTGCCAATACATCTTTGTAGAGACCATGTAGAAATTGTATTTTGAAGGAAAACCAACAAGCCTGACTATTTGCAGTAATTTCTACGACGCTATACGCTGTTCCGATATATCATTATTGGATTTACGAAAGTAAGAACATCGCAGCAAAGCAGAACAGAGTTGACAAAGACAAAGCGAGAATCAAGCCTGACGGTTACTTGAAACAAAGCATACTGCAAAAACCTTACAATGCCAGCAACAAATTCGGTAATGCCAAACAGTTTTCCGAAGTGCTGGGAGGGAAATGCGAAGGCGATGAAGCTGGTTAAGCTTGCGAAAAGAAAGCCGCGGAAAAGCAGAAAAAACGCCATAGATGCGAACACATTGGGAATCAAAACGCACACGGATAGTAAAGTAGAGAGAGTGCATATCACAAAAATAGGAACACTGACACTGCGAAGATTTCTCTTGTGCTCGTCTCGCACCTTGTGCATTAAGTATTTCATAGATAAATCGGTAGCAAAACCACTTAGGGGAGACACGGCTACACCAGCTAATAAGACAAAGCCAAGCGGGTTAGTATAAAAGCGAACGCCATCAGGTCCATCATATACTTCTATCCAACTGGCGAAGATGTCCAAGACAAAATTGAAGCGCAATTAATTGACGTTAAAGCAAAAAGCGTTGCTCCTAAATAAACGCGATTGCAAACATTCTTTCAATGAAATATTCTCTTCTTGCTCGTCGTGTTCTACTGGTTTCAAAGGCAACGGAGTGTCATTTGCGTTCACAACATATTTCCTCCTTGCTTCAGAGCGCTCTGCAATCAATCCAAATGTGAAGTGTTCTGGCAAAGGAAATGGGATTAACTTTCTTGGCATCAAGAAAAATGTGCGTAGCCACGAGATAAGGGTCAGACACGTTATCGCAATCAGTATGTTCCCCCCTTCTAGAAATCCCCTCCTCCGTCGTAGATTATCTTTACCAGTAGAAAAGTCAAAGAGGACGAATCGTGGCTTCCACTGATTAGTGTTATACAGACAGAACGAAACTCTACCACTAGATTGCCCAGCTGCAGGTTGCTAAGCACAAACTGTATTCCCTCTATGCCCAGAAAAATGGCTGAAGCAAAAAGCAGCCAAGAAGTCTGCGCCGTCGAAAAAGTGAGCATGCTGTGGCGATGGCACGCATTGCCCAAGTTCCATATTTGTCTGAAATGCTTCCAAAGGGGAAAATGGATAAAGTCAGAAGTGATGTTGATAGAGTGTAAATGAGGTTGAACTGCTGCATCATTTCTGGACAAGGTTCATCGGCGTCCATCGATTTACAAGATTCATTGACACACGAGCTGTTTTTGCACATTTATCGGAAATAGTCCTGGTCAGCGAAAACGTACTGCAAAGATGGCCATCCAAAGATCACGCCAGCAAAGAAAAGATTTTCTAAGACAGCAGTGACAATGCTTCATGTTTTTGTTACAAACATTACCGAAATTCAATCCAGAAGTCTTCAAGAGGCAACAGTTAACTGATGAAATCATATTTTTCTGGAAATATGGTTCTGGTTGATTGAATACTGTATCACTTTTGTTTCAGAGTATTTAAGAAAAGTACAGTTGAAATTAGAACTTTTCTCTTGCCCTTACCATGTAAAAATATATTGCTCTGACCGTTAAGTTTGCTCTAAGTTTTTTAGAAAAGGCTTTATCATGAGATATAAAAGTATGAAATATTTTAAGAATTCACAGCATTTCAACTCTGTTGTTTTTTGTCAATTAACAGGCTCAAACATAAATTTAAAATAAGTTAATAAATCCAACAATGCTTTCGTAAATGGTTCTTATGATGCCAAAACATGAGCTGAATGATTTCAGCAAAAATCGAGAGAAACTCGCTCCAACCGCAAAGACGTAGTTCACATAACAATCATTACAAAACATCCTTGCCATCGCTCACCAAACCATGCTTTACTTAAACCTTTGCGTTTATGGCTAAAACTTTGTGATAACTTTTTGCGTTATTTCAATTACTCACTTGTATGCCTTGTCCAACTCCTATTTTGAAAAAGAACGTGCAACTAGAAACGCGCTGCTTATATGTAAAACTACTTGGGATGCGTCCCTTTAATATTCCTGTATGACTTTTGTTAAATTACAGAGAGCTGTGTTTATTGTTATAAACGCAAAATTCAAAACACTCGTTAGAGCATGCTATGAAATTCGCTTTTAAAAGCAGGTCCAGTGAAGTAATAATTTTTCAAACAGGAGACATGCGTTTTGACATAACATGCCTATAGAGCGTGCAATCTGGATGTACTTCAAGAATGTGTTGGAGCACAAGCAACAGTATAGTGAACCTGCGGTCGAGCGTGGAATCTCTGTTGTTGCTTGCACTTGCGGACTTGGCGTTATTTCCATTGCGTGTTCGCATCTCCCATAAGGAGCCGCAAAAATGTGTGAGGGAAGAAAAATAAAAAGTTAAAAGTAACTTTTGGCATAATAGTGCTTATGGATATTTTTAAGTTGTGAGCAAGTTTTTCATGCTTTTACAAACTACAGGACAGAAGAAGTTACCTTGAAGTGTGATTTTCCATGTGGCAAGGGAACTAGTTTTTTTTATCCAAGCAAACGTCCTTTTTAACAAGAAATATATTTAAAAAACAAACTGCAGTTGTGACTTTCATCAGATCTTCAGACACAGTTTTTGTTTCAGACAATATATATTGGGCTTTTCTAAATTAAAATGCAATGAAATGACACCTCACAATTGCAACATGATGTCGCTCGGGGTTCTCCAATCTTTATGTCTACACTTCTGCCCATAATAATAGAAATGTATAACGATATGTTTTGTTAGGGACAAATCCAGGCAGAGTAGTTTGAAGAAAGCCTGGAAAGCTCGCTGCCTTGACTAATATAACAATCTCTCAAATATTTTCCATTTGCTTTAGCCAATCTTTACTAGCCTGGACACATTGGACCATTTTCTCCATTTTGCAATGAAATTTGCACAATCAGGTAGGCTACAGCTTGTCTGAATATTCGGAAATTACAGGAAATTACGTAGAGTTGGTAAGTTGGTCACACCAAAAGATGTTCAAACCGGAATTTCTGCATAAATGTCTGCTTAAGTCGGTAGTGTTCGTAAATAGTTTTCCTTTCGTTTTCATTTCCAGTATTTCCAAGCTGTGGCAAACTTCACGTAGGTTCAAAATGGACTTAAGTTCACAACCCGAAATCGGGGCAAAGTGAGCATTTTTACGAAATTGCGAAAACTGGAAAAAATAAGATCTTTCGATGTTACTCAAGGTTTGTGAGTCGTAGCACCCAATATTGACTGAGATTAAAAAAAAGCATGAGTTGAGCTGATGTGCATTGTTTGTTGCCCAGGGATGTAGTGCTAACAAAGAGGTGTGGGAACGCACCCAAAAAACCAGCCAGCTGCAAACAGGTTCAAACTCATTTCAAAGCAGCATTTAATGACGTACTCACTTTCATTTCACATGAAAAAGGTGTGGGAACGCCGTCCCCACGTGTTCCCGCTCCACTACACCCCTCTTGATGTCACAAATAGTAATTACACAACCATTTGTCAGTATATCCATTTGTAGATCTTAGCATGACAGCTGATTGTGATTACTATAGAAACAAGCTATACAAGTTTTGACGAGGCCCTGAGAAGCTAGGGAGCTTGGTATCAGTTTTCGTACCCCTGGAAAATTTTTCTCGGAGGCCCTGACTGTAAATGATGTGAGTTGATACTGTGAAGTTTTCATGTTTCAAGNTTGTTTCATGCTGTNAAGTTTACAAGGCTCCGTTCTAATAAATTTAGAACGTATATAAAAAATTGAAAATTAAGACGCTGAACAACACCTTCCACACATGGTGGCATGAACAACAATTTTTTGGGATTTTATTGCAATTAGATAACATTTTTCAACACAATAAATGTTACCATTGTTTACATATGGCAATGCAGAATATTGATTGCTAGTTGAGGGCATAAGGCTTTTATCCCATAGTGACTCTCTATTTTCAGAATTGCGTTTATTTACCTCGTCATTTATATGATTTGGTAATTAAGAGGTGTTTAAATAATAGCAATTTCCAACCCAGGGCTGAGAAATCTGTCAGTTTGCAATTCATCAAAAAGATGGAGATACCCACATCAACGAATTTGCATGGCAATATGTTGCCGCCTTGAATTTAATTTGTACGCGAAGAATTCCAGGAGCGCGACTCGCGCATAAATTTATTTGTTACTGATGTTTTACGATTGGTAAATCAGGCATACAGACACCTTAACTCGTTTACAAAGTTGCGTTTTGTAGTCTTAACATTAAGACTTGCTGTTTGTACGCTGTTTGGGAAAAACAAGATCAAATTTGAGCAAACAATCTTTGCATCCCAACATTTATGCACTCCTGTACGCCTATGGTTTGCTGTCGCATTTATAACTATTGTCTTATCAACATGCAACTGTAAATCTTGAGATCTTTCCATAAATATTTTCACTACACGGACAACTTTTGCTCCGTTGTTTTTGTTTTTTCATGTCAAGCATTTGCAATATCTGCTTGTTTTGGAACTTTTTAGCAAAGCATAAAACTCACCACAATCGCTTGTACTCAAAATCGAAATCTGACACTTCCTTTTCCAACAATTCCTTTCTCTGCTGTGCAATGCTCTTCTGATAAAAAAAAATTAGCGCTTCTGCAAAACGAGGTACTGTCAGTGCACTGCCTTTGTTTTTGGACTAATTTAACTTCCTGCTGTTGAGCAAAAACAGTAATGCTGTTCTTTTTGCTACTCATGTTAATTCGTTGAATTCGGTGGGCGAAATGTTGGCTGATAATAAAATATAATCACCAGAAGAGCTTATTCATCTGTTTGTTTGATTAAAAACAGTAATTTTGGTAATTTTAAGTAGTGTAAAATGGGTTGTAACTAGCATTGTTGGGACTTAGCACACATACCCAAAGCAGCAACGGTCTTAGTGCAAGAACCCATATTAGACGCAAATAAAGCTTTGAAATTTTGCTGATGATTCAAAACTGCTTCATGGACGAAATCACACACAAAATCTACGAGAAAGCATCACTTCATTTAGTTTTGGGGGAGAAAGTCTTGCTAAATCTGAAACTCCATCACAGAGAGACTCATGCATGATTGCAGCATTATCCGATAACTTCAGAGCTGGGACTTGCTTTGATAAACCCGATCTGAACTTTCTTAGCTTTTTCTGCATAATTGGAATCTTGAAACGTCTGTTTTACGAGGATCAGCTGCCTATACACTTAAAATCAGGGGTGTCAAACTGGCGGCACGCGGGCCACATCTGGTTCGCCATGCACGGTTTTGTGGCGGCGACATGCCAGTTTTGTGCTTGCATTAGGTTTGACAGATACTTTGTACTTGTTAATTTGTCGTCTTAATGCAAATTCCACGCAATGAATTTGTATGCAAATTTCAAGGAACATTGTAAATGGGCCAAAAAGTAATAATTAGGTTTTGGTGGGAATCTGGGTTATCGTCTGCATCCAGAAACCATCTCACCACTTTTTGCAGACCTTT
>JGI24158J21664_10002153_pt1 | contig 23541 bp, 15 predicted proteins | sample Ectturendosymbi3_FD_21664 | JGI IMG/M metagenome (IMG submission 21664) | reverse complement strand
AATGAAGTCAACAGCAAAACAGGAACATAATTTAAACTTCAAAAGGAACAGTTACATCCCCAAAATGTGTGTGGATCCTTGCCCCGTGGGGTCCACAACAACATCATTAACTCAATTGATAACGCAATATTGTTTGTGGCTTCGCAAGTGTTGGTATTGGTTTTGGGATTGTAGGCAGAGTGATAAAAATTTGCAGCAGGACAAGGGAAAGGGGTGTTGGGAGGGTTGGCAATCATTGATAATAATAATGCTTGTTTTGCAGTTCATGAAAACAGCACTTTTAGCTGAAATTTAATCTCAAGGTGTTCGAGAAAACGAAACATTCTTGATGAAAGGAGGATGTTTAATGACCAGCGGTTTATGAAGTATTTTGTTGTTCAACAAAATGAAAGGGCTCTTTGCATGCTTTGTCTGAAAAGATTTAGTATTAAATGGCACTACACCTCCGGGCATTCAGTACAATACGAGGGAATTTTAGGTCGTTGCGGGTGGATAAAGCCCATCAATTGAAGAATTCATTGCAAGGGGCAACAGAAAATGATATCTCTTTGCATAAACAACACGCTACTTGAACTAAATTGAGCTTCAACTTTAGTGAAACAATAGCACAGAAAGGAAAAGCTTTCAGTGAGGGTTAAATAATTTAAAAAATGCTTTGATGTCCAGAAGTTTTCCAGTTAGCAAATTACGTTATAACTTGAAACAATGTGTATGTGCTGTGAAGATGAGAGTGTCAACTTTTGCTTATTTGGCTGTTTCCAGAGTCCACAGTAATTTTGCCTGAAGAGTGAAAGTGATGGTGCTTTGCGGTGGATTGGTAATTGTAAGAGCATACTGAAAAACGCCGTATAGCGCTTGTTTGTTGCCGCGAAAAGTAGCCTTTGAGACTGTCACGATTTTTACTTCTGCAGATATGGTGACCCTATCATATGTCTCATCTAATTCACAGTTTTTCAATAATCCTGTCGCCAGCATGTGGTTGGTAGTTTGAAACAGAGAAAATTACACCATACACTCCATATCTGTTGAATGACACTTGAACTAATTTTTTAAGGGAACGAATAAAGTTTCATCCAATAAAAATTGATGCGGTCCGCGGTAATTTTACAAAATTCGAAATTGGCCGCCAGTGAAAAAGGTTGCACATGCCTGTTGTAGAGCGTTTAAGGGCTCGCACTACCATGAAAATTTACTGACCCTCCCCTGGGGAGGTGTGCTCCCTCAGTTAAGAACTACTGGTATAGAACCTCTGAAAGATCAGCATTGTGTTTTCAGCGAAAGCAGTTCATTGGTGTCCGATTCAATTTCGGACTTTCGTAAGGTCGATCAACTTGTATTAACTTTTGATCAACTTGTTTTTACATCGACTGGCAGCTGATGGCACTGAGTTCAAGAAGAGTTCATCGAACAGCTGTACCGCTCTGGGAAACGATCAACGAAGCATCTGACAGACAATGAAGTCGCTTGGCTCGAAACGGGGAGTAAGCCGTCTTTTCTATGGTGCACATAACTGTTTCATGGGTTGAATGATTCTTCCACCACACCTTTGAAACATTCGTCAATGCCCGACATTATGCAAGAACGGTGCAAGAGCGTGCCCTTTGGCGTGACTCACTAACAAACCACTCAACATGGTTTGACATGACGGCTCCAAGATGCCACCGGCGCGTTGGTCGCGTCTTTCTAACTTCTGATGACAAAGTCGGTGTACGAACGGTTTCCGTCCGCACCACAAACAGTATCGTCCACGGCCAATCGCAAAACTGTGTTTCTTGACCGCAGCTCCGGTCAGTGCAGGCGAACTGCCCCTTCATTGAAAAGTTGTTTGTGGATCTAATCAACCTCGAAGCTTGGCTGTAAAATGGACTGCTCATTTATTGCAAAAACTGTCCTGCCGCACCAAAGGCACACACAAGGATAAAAGGCACACAGGATGACGAAGACTGTTATCTTTCTTGCAGGACAAGCGACAGCCTGGGTCTGTTGCCACGAATTTGTGTAGATCAGTGCTTCTCAGGTGAATGGTTCGCCCCAGGGTGAATGAAGATTTTGCAAGGGTGAATAAAAGAAGAGGGGTGAATGAAGGGTGAATGAAATTTCTGCTCCTAATTTTTGCATCCTCTGATAACATGCACATGTCTTGTTTTTTTTACCCAAAACTCATCAACAATCGTGAATAAAATTGCAAACTTCAAGCGTGCTAACTTGCGTCTTCAGCAGTCAGTGACTTATCATTTCAGAAAAACTGTGCTATTAACTGCGTCTAATAAGTAATGGGAATATATTTCTCCGAGAGATGCCATGTTTTATTTAATTGAGTTGTGGAATCTCAGCTGTGCTCTCTGCATGGGCGTCCTGTATTCCTGCGCAAAAATATCTGCTGGAATTGCAGTACTTTTGAAAGTTTCAGGCACCTGAACACTCATCACAGTAGCCTTATCCGTCGAAGTGCAGGGCTAACCAATCGTAGAACAGGAGTAGCCTATATTTGTTTGTTACCAGTTTGATATCGGATCCAACATCTAATATGCATTTATATATCTTGTAATGCCTGTAGAAGGTCTACGAAATACTTACAAAAAACACTATGTTTTGATGAAAGTAAATAAAGCTATATATGAAATCGATCAGGATACGCCAGCTTCATCAGCTTCGCAGTACAACCAGGTTTGAAAAGGAATGTTAGCATCGAGAACAAGTTGCCTTCAAAAGTTGGAAGACACAAGTGGTATGATGATTATATTAAGATTATATTTTTTCATCCCAAAAGTGAAGAATCGAGCCATCAGCTGTCTGCTCAATGCATGTTTTGCTATTTTAAATGTAGCAGCCAGTTTTTGGCTCATTCAAAACTGTGCAGTCATTTCGTACAACAAATGCGGCATTTATCAGAACAATCGCAACTGTGTACTTGTGTAATTGGAAAATACTATTGTTTGCCACGTGCTCGGCTTACCGACAGCGAATTCTGTTCTCTCAGTTGAAGCTGCACTGGTTGAATGCTTTGTTTTGTTTCTGTTGTTTCAGAAACCGTATTCGACGATTAATTGCTGTCGAAATTGCTGCTTAAATTGTGATAAGTGTTTGCGCTGATCATCTTCTGTTCCGTAAGCAATTTCTTTAGGGAATATGAGGCTGCAGTCTATTGATGCGCGTAATTTGTGAGATGTCAGAACTGGCGAAAGGTTGTCGGATGCAAGTTTAAAAACTCTATAACGTCTAGCTCTCCACAGCCCGCAACAAAGGCTAGCGCCGAGACAGACCCATTTGAAGGATTTTACAATCCGTCTGGTAATTACATCAAAACAGAAAGAAATAGAGCAAAATCTTTGAAATTGCAAACAAAGAAAGCATGAAATTATGCTGAACTCCAATGTCACGTGCTTTTGGTGCTTTTATATCAGCTTGTGTTTGGTGTCCTCAGTCATGGCACGTGTTCTGTCAACATCATTGGTAGAATTCACCACTTTAGGGGCCTTTCTTTTATTTGTTCCTTGAGCGTTAGTCTGCAAAAAAGGGGTCTGATTTTTGTTTGTGTTTGACCGGTTTGTTAAGTCTTGATTGAAAGGCTTCGCATTCTGAAACAAGTTCCTGTAGCTTTCCGTGTTGCCACCATTCTTGTCTTTTATAAGTGATATGTTCTCTATGTTTTGATTCAAATGATGATTTCTGGAGGCCTAGTGCAAGAAAATCTGTAGCATGCGAGTGGGTACTGGCTCCTTTTTCAGTGCAGTTGAAGAGTCTGTTATGGAATATTTTATCCATAACATGAATACTATAGAAACCAAGATAAGCGAAGAACAAGAAACGAAAATGTCGTCAACGGACACGGAGGAAGACTGAACATTGTTTGTTAAGTTAATAGCGTATAATTTAGTTCGTGCTAAGATAATGCTGAAATGCGACATGATTATGTTTCTTTAAGCACATTTTATATGTAGCGTCAACCTTTCATGTGCAATATTGATGTGTATTATTATTGTATCACGCATGTGCATTGTGTATTGATAAAGAAAGTGGCAATCTCGAACAAGCAAAACGGGGGGGACAAAAAGCCGAAACTAATGAAGCAATGTTTTCTGTCATTCGCAAACATTTGTTGTCTTGTGGAAAATTACTGTCCGAACAAAGAAAATGACCACATGACCAAAACGAACCAATGAACAGATTACAGCTAAAACTGAGTGAAGAAAGACATCACGTGTTAAAGTCACGTCAGCAAAATGCACGAAAAAGGTGCACGTTAGAGTCACGTTCCAAATCACGCGATACAGGGGCCGGAGAAAAACAAAATCTGCAACTGTCAGTTACGAAACTAGAAAGATACCTGCCCGGAAGTCTAATTGCTCAAATGCAAACCTTACGTGCTAAAATAAGCCACCTGCAAGGCGAACTCGGCGTCTAAAAAATTCGGCTACGTGATCTCGCGCTTCGTTGAGCGAGCCACGTCATAAAAGCATAAAGGAACCTTAGCTGCAAAAACAGCCTACGTACCGTGGGACGACGAAAAACATGGGACCAATGGCTCAAATAAATAAGTAAGCTGTCACTCAAACTGAAGTTTCCACCGGACGTTAATGTGATTGACAGCTAGGCACAGGATGCTGTCAATCAACGAGTAAAAAGAAAATTTAACAGCCTGACAAAACAATTGAGATGCAATACTGACGGAAGGCGAGTTTGACGGACGTCCCATAAAGAAACAAGGCAAGTCAAACTATAAATTACGGTGCACGCGACCTGACCAAATGAGTTGAGTTTGGATGTTTAACGAGAAAGCGAAATGCTGTCAGTTTGGGCAAGATAAATTTTGAAGGTCTTATGCGAACAAAGTTCTGCCAAAAGTAAGCATGAACAGTGAGATAGAGTTTGGATTTGGAAACAAATGTAAGCCAATATATGAGATTGCTTCTTTCTTGGATGAAACTGTAAGTAAAACTATGTTATCATTTGTGCTGCTATAAATTGTGCGAGAATGAAAGACAAGTAATGAAATGATGCGTTGCAAGTGTGGTAGTAAACTCTCTTTTGCGTATTTCGCTGTAACTTCGCAGTAAATGTATATACTATTGTATGCCTTGGACAATAAGAATACAATCGCTCTAAAATGTATAAATCTAATCGGGAGATTCCGGTGGCTGTCCTTAAGACAACTACTGTTAATCTACTGAGCTAGTGTTGTTGTCTCCAGAGAACAGAAACTAAACTATTGACGCCACGTTTGCCTGTCGAGATAGCCAGACAGGTAGAACACAAAGAACTCACAAACGGGATATTTGGGAATTTAGTATCACGAACATTAAGTGATTTCTTTCCCGAATTTTGCATGATCGGTTTTGTCAGCGGGCAGGCAGAAACCCGTCATCAAGTCCTATAAATGAGATACCTTAGCAATCAGTGCTTTTTCTCTTATAATTTGCTTTTTTTATTTTTTTTATAATTTGCTTTTTTTTTTTTTGTAGTAATTTTTATCCATTGAAAATTTTTTCATGCGCACAATTTCGACCTGTTCGGACGGCTATTGTGTTTTTCATTTTGCCCCGTACAATGGGGATTTCTTTCTGTTCGTGATGAGTGATCCTTCTAGCCTTATCCTAACCTTGACAGTATTGACACGCACAGTCATTGTAATTTGTTTTGCAAAAGACATCAAATCGCTCCTCCTTTAATCCGGCGAAAATGTAGTGGAACCATCGTGCGCATGTTTCATCGCAAAGTATAACATTTTGATCACAAATTGCTTTGCACGCTCCACACCTATAGTCGCTTATGACAGTGACCTTTACGTTTGTTTGCATACTGTTTTATAAAAATATAAATAAACCAAAATCGGCAATCTGTCTAACTTTTACCGTATATGTATGACTGTAAGAACGGATGCTTTCCTGAAAAAGCAAAAGTTGAGATGTCGGTTTCCTAACAAATGACTTATCTTGACTACTTTCTGTTTCCAAATCAATATATTTTGAACCATTGTTCCTGTTTTGCAAATGGAAAATTTTTCGAAGTTTGATCTTTCAGTGAAAGTTAATTTTCGAATCCAAGTTCATGAAAAAATATACAAAGTACCTGTAAGAGTTTGTACTGTTTAAGATGACTTGGTAACTTCCTGCAGCAGGATTTTGCAGACGTAGTAGCAGAAGTCCGGATACCTGGACCACAGTTTCGTATACAACGATAGAGCCTAAAAATGTTGAGACATGATTACCACTAGACCAACCCCAAAATAGAAAACTTCTGTTGTTGACAAAAGAAAGCGAAAGTTAATGAGGGATTCAACGCACAATCTTGCGAGTTTACAATGTTTATGGGAACATCTTACATTTGAGCCGGTGTATCACAATTCTTCTAAAGTATAGCATCTACCACTTGCACAAAAGTGGAAAACCTGCCGGAAGCAATTCATTTGCCAGAAGTTGAGTGCAGGGGCAAATTTACTATATTAATTAAAATATCACTGTATACTTGCTTGTCTATACATACATCTATTAAACCACACAATATCAAACATGGTAATTAATATGAAGAGATGGAAACTTCTAAACGTTTGAAATTAAAAATTTTGTTTTGAAGTTTGTTTATATAACTTGGTCAAGGTACTTTAAGACAGGGATGTTTGCAGAAAGCAACTGCCGTATTTTATTTAAAAAACTCGTTTTTCTCTATTGCAAGCACAGCAACCACCTGGCAAAGAAAGTAGCTTCAGTTATATTTCTCGTTAGGGGAAAATTTTCTTTACCCGCCTAATGCATCAAATGATATTTTTAAAATAATTTGACTCTTATACCAGGGGACGGGAACCTATGGCTCGCGAGCCAGATGTGGCTCTTTTGAAGACGGCATCTGGATCGCATGATATTTTCTTAAAACGATTGTTACGAATGAAACTTTTTCTGTAATTTTCCTGAAAAGCCATCAGCAACACCGTGCAGCACCAGAAGTCACATTAACAGTAAGAAGCATGTTATTAAAGAGAAAATTCAAACATTTACCATTGTTTAAAATGGTTGATGTTGCTTAAAAATGCATACGTTAGTTCGTAAGTTAGCTGCATTAAGTGTTGAAAACTATTACACGACTCTTACGGAAATACAATCAAAAAATGTAAGTTTCATGGCTCCTTTAGCCAAAAAGGTTCCCGACCCTTGTCTAATACCATGAAAGCGACTATGCCATCAAGAGATCTGGCGAAACACACAAGTGATAATATTGGTTTTCAGTTTCACTGCAAATGGAATATGGACAACTATGACTGAGAAAGTGAAACATGCTTGTGAATAAAACTTTGTGTCTACATTTAACCTCATTTAGAACTACCCTTTACGAAGTGATATAATAGTTCTACTTTTTTCATTTGTTACATTATTCTTCATGATAAATTACTTCCTCGACTTTGCGATTTTATTTGCAATTTTCGCCATATACTTTTGTGTTTTACTGTGACTCTCGATAAATTATCGTAATTATCAAGGACTTAACTCAAATATTTTTCACTGAAACGACTTTTGTTCATAATCTTCCTAATTAACTATAGACTTATTTTCTTTTCAATTGCCCATACCGCTCAACCATGTGGTCGATTTATTTTGTTATGAGCAAATGCTTACCGTCTTGTTCGATGCGGTCGAGGTTCACAGTTTTTCCGGCTAACAAAATAGTAACTCTAGTAATCGTTCTGTCTACTTCAAAATCGACGGTTGGTTTTGTGCTGTCAACTCCAATAGCCAGTTTTACCTGAAGAATCAATTCAATTCTTGAGAACGTGGGCAGCTGAGATGTTACAAGAAATTTTATAATTGAAATGTGTTAATCCAGCTTTAAAATTTTGTTTCAGAAAATATGTTTTGAAAACACCAGTAAAACTACAAGTAATGCTTGGTTTGGAAAAAAATAACAGCAGTATTTCAAAACTATCGCTGCCTGGAAAATCAACAATCCTCACTTTGATGATAACGACCTCGCAGACCCTGTTTGTAAAAAGAAAGGCAAAGCACGAAATCTGGCGACCGTGGAAATGCAACAAAGACTAACAACCTTGGAAAGGTTACAGTATAAACTCAATCAAGATAGCCATGTTTTGCACTGAATGGAAGGGCAGACGTCAGGCGATTCATGATGTATTTCATAATATTCGTGGTGTATCAACAACTTGCATTCATCGAGCAACTATCAGGTAGAAGTGGATGGTAGAAGTCACAAAGCTGGTCACTTAGTGGGTTTGTCATAGTATGTGAACCATTTTTTTATTTTCAAACCTATTTACTTAACCCACTTAATAGAAACACAGTTTTTCATGTCCTCATCACTAAACGGATTACTTTGTGTTGTTAAACGTTTTGCAATCTGTTGCAATATTTGAAAACTCTCACTGACTGATATGTGCTTTCCACCAATGTCTCTCCAATCTCGTTTGGTATGCTGTGTACCCTGTGAGCTTCATGAGCACCTGTGATACTTTAGCATAGTCATCGGGTAACTTTACTGTTTCTTCGTGTTGCTAAAGATTGCTTTCTACCTCTGTCATGCACGTCGTATATAATGTCATGTTTGCTGCATGGCTTCCCACTTTATAGCCTCCACTGTCACTCACTTTTAGCACCTATGTGCATGACTCACTTCTTCATCTTTATATGTCTCAATTCTTTATGCATTGCTTGCCCTCCATTATCTTTCTTATGTGAATGACTTTTGACTTTAGCGGCCTGAAGTTTATGGATTTGTTCTGCGTTTCAATTTTGTGTGTTGTGTTTATTGATATGTGTTTTCCTGACTCTTGTTTGTTTGTTGTTTATACCCACACACGTCAAATTATATACAACTTTTTCATGTTAGTTTATTGATTAACTGCACATTTTGGTTTGTTTGTTTGTACGTTTGGATATTCACTAATCTTATCTTGGAAACGTTTTGGCAAATTCTTTCTTTCACTCGGTTTTGAATGTGAATTGTTCATAACTTCGTGTGAATTGTGCTGATGCATGTAATTATACTGTACTACGTCTATTACATTGAAATTTTATTACATTCATTGATATAACTATTAGAAGCTGGAAAGCGCAGATTACAGTAATGGTTTTTCCCAGCAAAGACTTTTTTTGTTTGGTTCTAATTCATTTATTCTGTTAGACGATTGCATGAAACTGAAACAACTTGGTTAAAACGGGTATAAGGTCAACTAAGAATATTAGGTGTCTGAATAAGAATTTTCAAATAGTAGCGTATGAGTGCTGCTGTACCATAGCGCACTCATTAGACACTCTGCTTCACTGAAGCTTTAAAAAACTACCAAAAAGTATAGCTGAATAGATTGAAACTGTTTTGTTCATTAGCAGTAATTAGGAGATTTTGGCAAGCCATTAATTATTAGAACTCCACATAAGCAAAAGTTTGACGGAAAGAGAAACTGTTTCTACGTTGTGTTGCTGTTTCATTTTTCAAACTAAACAATACAATTTCTATATTGTTTGCGTGCTTGTATTAACGCTTCCCTGCGTTGCAGTTCTGTGAATGTTCTTAGTATTTTTTGCTTATAAATCCATGTGAATAAGACTTCGAGCGTGATATGTAGAAACATTTTTTTCGCAAGTAAAGCTTGGCAATTGGCAGTTTTGTAAAATTTAATCAACGCTGACCCTTTAGTTTGCGGGTTTACAAAAATGTTTTCATGCCCACTAACATTTCTGAAGCTGTCTGTCTCTTGCAATGACTGTGTGCAAGCCACGACGTTCGCAGATCAACACCAAATCATGTCAGGAACTACTTTCATACGATGCATTCAACTATCAGTAAACCTCGTAGCAATGAGTGTTTGGCTCATGGAGTAATAAAAGTCTTTCTTTTTCTTTGCACGCTAAATCTTTTTTTGAATTATTTCTTTGTCAAAGCAGTTTAGAATTTTTATGTGAAAGCAACAGCTCCCTGTGGTTACATTTACCTGCTGCGGTAACAACTGTAGAAACACAATTGACTTAAAGTGTGAAACTAAGCAATATTTAAACCCTTAAAGAAAAAGGTTGTTTACCTGTCCTTGAGCAGTCAGGCTTTTAAAGAGACTCGTGCTTGCTTCCAGGTTGCTTTTGTCAGTTACAGTTACTAGGCCCCCAGTGGCTTTTGCAATCCTGTTGTAAAGATCAAACCCATTGGGTTTGGGAAGGCTTTTTGTTTGAAGTGTGATAACCTAGAAAACATAGTAAGCAAAACGAGTTCTTCACGTACATGAAGGTCGACCCGCTTGATATTGTCAATCCCTTTATTTGCAATTGCTTTCATTTCCTGAAAAAACAAAACTCTAAATTTCGGTGCTTGTTGCAGCACACTGCTCACTTGCAATGTGGGGAGACCTTGAATGGAAAATATTAGAGAGACAGATCTACTCCAAGACTAACATATGCTAAACCATTTTTTAACCTTATTTGGAGAAATACATCCTGGTGTTTTTTCAAAGGCAAAATCAAAGTACAGTACTGATGCTCAGCACATAGCATGGAAAGAACAAACCGCATTAACACCTTGTTACTATTTAAAAAAGCTCTCATAACATCGTAAAAAGGACTAACCATGTGCAACTGCAGTGAATTGCATGGTGATGAAGGCCATGATAACAATAAGACTGCAAATATTGTCAAACAGCAAGTCTTGAAAAACTTTTTTGTCATACAAATAGTGTTATTTGCGTCCAGCCTATAGTTTCCTTGTTTAAAAATTAGTATTTACAATTTTATTTGTGGTGTCAATAGCATTAAGATTACCATTATGCTCAGAGTCGGATTTATCAATAGGCTTAGTAGGCTTAAGCCTAGGGCCTCAAGATCCAAGAAGTCCTCCAGCAAACTATGGTACATATAGAGTTAAAAATAAAAAATCAAGGTGTTGGTCACAACTAATACTGTCACGGTACTTTTTAGCCTGAGCAATACAGTTGTTTCATTCATAGGTGGCGGAACCGAGGGGGCCACATAGGCCTAAGCCTCCCCACTTTTTTTCTGCGAGGGCCTAGCCCCCCCACTTTTTTGCTTAAATATCGTAAGTTTAAGTAACACAATTAGTATTGGGTCCAGTGATAAAGTAAAGCATTTCATGGAAAAAACGTTGCAGACTTTTGGCAGTATATTGTTGATATTACTTCTAACATATTGTAATTTGGCAGTGAATTTGGAAGGATATCGTAATTCTTTGGCAGAATACATGGTGCACAGTCTGTTACCCTGCTATGAAATGCTTCCCGCATTTGTGTTGTTGAACAGTGTTGCCAGATGGTGTAACACAACACACTTTTTCACAAAAATGGTGTCATTTTGTATGCTTGTGTGCATGGACGTCGGAAGAAATTTTTCCAGGGGGACCACCAGTGGAGTTTTACAAAAGTTTTTCTATGAGAGCCAAAAGAGGTGAACTTCGGTTTTAACACTCGAAACTAAAACAACAGCATTTCTGCTGAAATTTTCAAATTCCTGCCCCTCTTCCGACACTCATATGCTTGTGTGTAGGAGCAAGTTCGTGCCACACCGTTAAAAAAATATTGTAATTTCAAGCGTTTTAACACCATTTCAAATAGTGAAATTTTACTGAGTCTTATACGCAAAATGAAATATTTGACAGATCAATTCCAATTGCGTTTTTGTTTTTGTATCGGCAATGCTAAATAGCTATATTTTATTTCTGCATTGGCAACACAATTGGCATGCTTACGGACAACTTGCTAGCTGCTACGTATGTTTTGTTTTCTCTTTGCATTCCGGTATCTAATGCAGTTGTAGAATGAGTATTCAGTCATGATACTTTTGCGTTCAAGGTGAAGAAGGGTTGTGATTTTGAATGTGCCTAAGACAGGTGTCAATGCTGTGTCATTTTTGCCTGTTTTTTAAGCTGTGTTCATGGTGTTTTTAACAGCACAACGGCTACTCCGGCGTACGGGCTCCTCGGGCTTCACCCGAGTTTTCGATTACGATTTATATCGGAGAACGCAAGCTTGCATGCTTTGCGTGTTTTTTTCACCATCCACGGTCCCACTTCACTAAGTTGTTAACTCGGGCTCTTTTCTTTGGGCCTTGTCACTGTTCATATATTTTCGTTCCATGTCTGGCCTTTTGCGTTCATGTTACGGGTGATCTAGGCTTGTGAATGTAGTCAGAACAGTCGCCAGAAAGTCTTCAAATCGTTTAACATTTTGCTGGCTGAAAGTTATCTGCTGTCTGGGTCAATCAAACGAACTTGAACGTGAAAATAAGCAAAAAACTGGGGGGGCAAGCAGGGGCCAGCCAAAAATCTGGGAGGGGTCATGGTCCACCCAGGACCCCCCTTAGAACCACTACTGTAGCGTTATCATTTCTCTGTGACGTACGTTACTCGGCAATGGAGAAGTTATCAATGAGAATTTCTCATTTATTTTTACATAACATAACGTCACAGGGCAACGATAATGCCAGCCAGAATTAAAGCAAATGGAAATTTCAGTGACGCAAGCGTCGAACGGTTTTATTCGGTCAGTCAGAATAAATCGTATGATTAGCCCGAGTGCTGCTGATGACCTGGGTCTCCCCTGCCTATTTGATTTCAGGTGGTTCATCGATACGTTTTCATAATGGTGTACTTTTGTCTAAAATAGTGTAATTTAGACCTTCATAAGGTACACATGTAATGACGTCATATCTCAATGCTTTTGACGTCACAGTTGCCAATTCAAACCGCAAAAATTTGCTATAATGTCTTTTGTATGTGCACTTGTGCCCCCCACTTTGACAAAGGTTCCGCCATCCATGGTTTTGTTAGCACTGTTATGTTGTAAAGCTCGTTTAATACTTTCATTTGTGATTTCTTTTGATTTTTAGTGTCTTCAAACTACTGCAAAAATTACGAATCGCGAAATGTCAATAGGCCTATATATTAACAAGGAGAGTAACAATTGCTGATCATGACAGAAGCGTATTTTTATAAGACGAAAGTTGTTTTGGCCATGAGAGCTAGCATTGATTTCTTTATAGATGTTTTTTCTTCTATGCAAGTTTTTCAAAATATATTGCTTGTTTTTCTCAATCAAGGTAGGAAAAAATGGAACTTTATTATTTTATAGCGTATTGATTAATGGTGGCAAAGGCAACTTGACTTTGTGACGGATTTTGAAAGCAGATTTTTTCATATTTTACAATGGGTCTGGAAATGCAAATAAAGAACCATTCTTTCAAAATTTTCCAAGTATATATGATGTAGCAAAATCCCCATTTTCAATTCTGGAATTACTAGAATGAGCTTTTCTCATTTTGTGATGCGGCTGTAGAGTCACCAGATGTTGCAATCGACGAATGCCGGAACGCAAAATTTCTCAACGACGCATTATGCAACGCGTGACCAACTCGTTCCTTGTTACATGCAGATATATTCTGAGTTTAAGTAAAAGATTTGAAAGTGGCGATAGCAACTGCACGAGAAAAAAGCTCGAGGGGCATGCGGTAAAAAAAATTTAGCAGCCATCACTGCTTGTTCACATCAATGAATGACACACCAACCATTGTACTGAATACAACAAGCTTAGGCAAAACATTTTGATGAACTCCTAACTGATTTTTCAATGAGGCCAGGAGAAAACGTCTTTGTTTGTAAGATTGTAGCTTTTTATTTATTAATTTGTATTTCAATAACGACATCATGAGGCAAGTTTAAATCTCACATCCTTTCACGCGACGGTTTCGTTGCATTCGATTCGTTGCAGTCTGAAAAAGTGACAAACAAGCGTATCGTGAATCTAGAAGTTGCAACCATTTGCGTGCGTTTTACGTGACGTATTTTGCAAGGAGCAGCAACTTTTGCTTTTGATTAAGGCAAGCGTGCGAGATTTTAAGCGAGTTGCAAAGTTGTCGTCACTCTTTTGTGCTGTAGTCCTTTATGCCACCATACACATGTGCAGTGTGTTTTGCTTTAGGAAATTGTATTCTTTGAAAGCTGCTGTTGAGCACAGATAATAATAAAAATACATGTGACATGTATGACATACGTATGCTATGCTTTGCGCCAAATTAATAACCGTGATGTTCTCGATTGTTTCGCCGAACGAATTAAAAATCCTGTTACCGCCGGTCAAGCAATATTTCCAGTATTCCGCGTCATCAAACCTTGGTTGGGATTTATTTTTACTTCTCTTAAAACATAGCAAACAAGTTTTCGCGGCCACGGTTTCTTTTCGAATAGTTTGACTGTTTCATATTTATTAGTCTATGGAGATTTTGGTAAAGCGACATCTTGGAAAGCGCGTGATTGAAGGTTGTTGGACTAATTGCCTTTTGGTTGAAAACGGTTGAAAAGCAAAGCTGAGCAACGCCGAGACCAAACCAGAAATGGGTTTGTTCGATAGAAAAACAAAAAATGATGCAAGACAAAGATTGTGACCAACGACCGGGATTTTCAGAAAAAAGTAATTTGGTTATTTTTAAAACTCGAGGTTGATCATTCAACCCCTGTGAATCACCTTTTTCTTGCAGTTGTGTCTATTTACAGGAATTTTTTCTGAAATAAGTTTCGCTATCAGCAACGCAACATCAGTTTACATGTGATAGTGTTCAAAAATCGAAGTAAAACAAGGCAAAATTATGTCTTTTTAAAGCAGAAGGAAATACGCCCGTTAAGCTTGATCAGCAGTTCCTTTCAATATTTATTCTTTGCAAAATTGGAAGGCGACTGCACTTCTTAGACAAACATCGCTGTTAGGAATTGACAGAGATAGAGCTTTATGAGATCTGTTATAGTATATTTTTCGGTTTTATACAATGATATCAAATTCACATGGTTGGAGATTTGTCACATAACCCGCTTGTCAATTTCGTTTTACGATAATATCATTGATAACTAGAGTTTGCCTAGCTTTAGGAAACCGATTGTGAGTATTACAAATTTGGAAATGAAATTCTTCCAAAACTTGTTGAAAAAATTAACATAAATAAACATCTCCAGTAAAACGCCGAGCCCTCTGTCTGACTTGGATAACATATAAAATTTATCAGAAAAACAATTTGCAGGCACGATCGTCTTACTCTAATTTCCTTGATGATGGCAAGCGCAATGACTCGACTTTCCAACTGTGGATCTCGCGCAGTTGCATCCGTTATCATAAATACAATCGATCTGGGCAACAGAAAAAAGCAAGTTTGGCAGTGATGTGATTTTTTGTCGAACGAACGTACGTAGGTATAAGAAAAGGTTACAGAATTGTAGGTCACTAATTGCTTACCAACTATTTGAGGTGTGAAACTATTTTGTAACACATCATGATTTAATTAGAACAATTTACCACGTGAAAACGTAAATATATTAAAATGTGAAAACCTTTTAGTGCTTTTAAGAACAGCGTTTTCGATTCCCTTCAGTGACAGTTCTGGTTCATCACCACCTCCATTTGCGGTCAATGCATTGAGTGCTGCTATCATCTCCTCGGGATCATTTGTTTGTGTCACAGGTCCAAAGCCTGGTCGGTGGCAAAAAATTCACCGAAGCATCACGATTATCATGCTTTCCAAGAACAAAGAGTTCACTTTTTGTTTGGTGAACCATGTCAAACCATGTCAAACATCTTCTATTGGTTGTAAAACTACAAGCACTCGATACTTTTACTGAATGCATGCACAACTCGCAGCTAGGGAGAGAAAAACTCTACTTGTTGGTTTAATAACGCCTAACCTGGATCATTGAATGGACTCAAGACATATACTAGCGGTTGATCAGATGTGTCTTTCGTAGAGCGGATGATGCTAACGGTTTGAGTTTTAGTGGCTTCAATTTCTTCACCCATGCTCCCAGTTGTGTCCACAGCAAAAGCTAATGTGGAGCCGACTTGCAAGCTCAAATATATCTGGAAACGGCTGGCAACTGCAAATAGATAAAATTTTGCTGAAAGAGTCTATCTTTTGTAATCACTCACACGTTTTTACTAAGAGCTACTTTTTAAAGTAGTTACAAACGTTTATTGCTTCTCATAACGTTGAATAAATGAACAAACACAGATCTTTGAATAAATGAACAGACACAGCGTTTCGAATGCGCAGCTGAAGAGTTTAACAAAATTACCTAATTTCCCCGACTGAGCGAAACTACCAAAAAAACTTTGGAAATCAATCTTGTGAAATTGCCACTTTTGATATAAAATTTATTCTTTTAGCTAAATTTCATTAAATATTCTCTGCTTCCTGTATACCTGATAACAGTTATTATATTAATATAAAGAATTTAGACGAGAGAACTTGCCACACTGGTGCCAAACGAATGCTTGCATGAAATCAGACTAAATTTCTAAGTGTGAAGATGAGCATTAGAACATCAAACAGATTTTCTTCTTTCATTTAGCAGGTGTACAAAAAAAATTTATGTGTCAAAATATGTTAGAAAATTAATCATGGAAGTACGTAATGCCATTCAACCCAAATGAGGGTACACTTACAATGTTTTCTGGTATTGATTTACCAATATGTTCAGTATTAAAAGACTTGCAGTTGAATTTCAACTGCAGATGAAAGGCAAAACTTGCATGATTGTCATGAACAAATCTGCCAAATTGGAATGGTTTTAAAATTGAATGTGAAACCATGCAATCCTTATCAGCTGCATGGATTTGTCTGATGAACAAATTTCGCTAAATCAAGTTCAATGCATTTTTCATCCAGGAAATATGTATTTTTTGTACTTGGTTGGAATTACGCGAACTGCTAGATTTTGCGATGGTTTTCACGCTAACTTTCAAAATGACTTGAGCGAAAAACGAAATATTTTCCTCCACATAGTTTACCAACTGTATGTTAGAAATTCATTTTTCGCCTGTTTCTAGCACTTTTTTGCCAAAGAGACACCAGTCTGCAAAATCCAAATGTATGGACGTAACAATTGGGGAATAAGATAGTGGCACACGATAAAACGCATTCGCAATGAAGGTGTTTCACTCATTATACTACTATATCAAGCAGCCTGCATTTGATCGAATCAAGTTTCTGTAGCAGTTTTCTTTGTTTGTATATGAACAGCTGTTGTGTAAAGTGTTAATTATGACTGCTATGTCGTTCCATTTACACGTGCGGTGTGAATGCCTTCAGGTCATACTTTTCGTTTCGCAGCTGTTGTCATCGTGTTCGGTAGTCGTTCGCAATTAACACGACGTAACAACATGGATAACATCACTCTGAGAAACCTCCGATGTGTCAACCGTGTTTGAGTACATTGTTCATTTTGTGAGGTAATGTTTTTATGACAAAACTTCCATCTATGAAAAAAGTTTGTGAGAGCTTTACAACAAATTTTGAAGGCCAACACTTGCAATTTAACCAAATGCTAAAAAATGTTGATAAAATATGAAAAGTATTCCGCACCTGAGCTTTCAATAGTAGAAAATATGCTGTCAAGAATGGGCGTTATGAGTGTGACTTGCTCGTTGGTCACAGCTTCAGGGTCGATGGTGATGTTCTCTTGTTTCATAGAAGCAAAGATGAGGCGAAGAGTTTCGCTCCTAGCATTGTCAAACTCTCCTGTTTTAACCAAGCCGATCACTTTCGAAAGATGTTGGGATGGTGTTACCAGTGTGCCAATGTCCGTATAATATAAGTCCAGAAAAGAATTAAGGAAGCTGCAAGGGAAAAAGGAGATTATGTTTTTCATAAATCTTCTCATACAAAGGCGTAAACAAGGGGTTTAGGCTTAACCCCCTTTTGAGATTGATATGCTACAAAAACTTTATTACATGCGCAAAGGAGATTATTTATGTTTTCGTATATTTTATGCTTGTTTATTGTCAACTTAACGCAAATACCACAGAATAAAATGGGCCAAAAAGTAATAATGAGGATTTGGTTGGAATCTGGATTATCGTCTCTATCCCAGGAACCATCTCCCACTTTTTGCAGATACGCATGTTTATGATCGTGTTACTTGATATGTCAATTTATCCGTAACAATTGTCTTATTTTGTCTGCGCATGCGCTGGTTGAATCCATTAGCAGCATTACCAATTAGTGTAGCATGATGGAACCGTTAAATGAACTCAAAGTCAGCAGTTGTTAAAACATAGAAGTATTCAGGCATTTGATAATATCTCAGCAGTGAAAGGATAACTAAAAGTTTGCCGAACTCCTACTCTAAGACAGTGGTTCTTAACCTTTTTTCTACCACGGCCCCCTTAAGTAATTCTCCTTTGGTTCACAGCCCAGTTCCACACAGTGAAGAACTTTCTGTTCCAATTTTTGAAGGCTTGCCACAACTGGAATCTTCTCTTTCCAGTGAAGAGGAGGACGTTTCGATTGACAGTGATAACACCCTAGCACAGTGGTTCGTAACCTTTCCTCCACCACGCCCCTATTAAGCAATTTTTCTTTGTTTCACGCCCCACTGACTTTTAATAAGTTGTAAAAACAAGTGTATTTCTTGGTAAATGTATTTATTTTTTTTTAATTTAAGGTTTTGTAACAGACACGAAGTCCAAAGAGTCCAAACACACACTCTGCACAATGTAGATTGATAAAAACAGACAGAGCAGAACGATTAATAGCGAGTTTGGAGGTAGAACAACAGGGTTACAGACACTTTCTTAACACTATTGTTAGTTAACCGGTAAAACTTGGTACAACACTACATCTAGAATAGGAAAATGAGTTCAACCCTGGTGAAGGTTCAAGTCAAGTACGAAAGTATTGTGGTATGCACACGCCCTCAAACAAACACTGTAACGTCCAAGCACTCAGTCGCAAAGTAAAATGCGCTTGTAGTGTTCAAAGAACAAGGACGAATGTAAACAATCTGACTGCATCAAAGCGCGAAACCATATGTTGTTAGACTTTCTGCATCGTTCAAGAAAGATCACAATAAGGCCTCAAAGGTAGGAATATTGCATTGAACCTGATGACTACTAACACTCGCTCGCCACGGCAGATTGTATAGAGGCCTGCACCCAAATTTATAGGCCACTGATTATTTGACAATTTTTGGCCAGTACTTGGTGCAACATTATTTTGCAGCATTAGATGGAAACCACTTTCTTTTAAACGCTATTACCGCGTTTCTGCATAATATTCCAGAATCTCAAACCAAAACAATTTATACGTGAAAAAAATAGTCAGGTTTATCGCATTAACCGGATATTCAAATAGAAATGTTTTTTTTTATTTGTAGACTTAAACACTTACTCCGCGCCGCTTTAATGTGAGTGAAAGACGCGGTTCCGAGATTAAGCAGCTGAGTGTCGCCATCGAGATGGCCAGAAAGCAAAATTACTATCTTTCTTTGGCCGAGAAGTCGACATTGTATGGTGGCCTGTAGCTGCCAATCCGCAATTAAAACCTTAGTCTCACATTCAACAAGAGTGTGGCTCAAGTGCAGTTGAATCATCATAAATATACGTTGCCTCATCCCGGAAGAACACGGCGGGAATACTGTAGAAAATGAGGGCCACGCAGGTGTACGGCCACATTGCGGCAAACTCGTCGAATCGCAAAAAGCCAGAGCGGTTCCCACGCTGCATGGAGCTGTGCAACGTGCGTGGGCGTCGGAAAACGTTTCCAGAGGGGTCACTAGGTGATTTTTCCAATTTTCTAGGGGGGGCCAAAAAGTGGTGGAATTTGTTTTTCCCCACTCGAAACCAAGAAAACAACCTTTTTGCTAAAAATTTCAAAATCCAGGGAAGCCCTTGCTCCCCTTCCGACGCCCATGCAACGTGTATGCGTTCATGTTTCTGGAAATAGGCGAACCGCTCTGCGATGCAGCGGGCTACCTTGAAATTGTATGTGCACCATGCTGTCCTCAAATGCGAAAACGTCACAGATGTTATTTTTAAAGGGGCTTCGCATGCCAACTAAACAGTCCCCAAGTTGTGCCTGAATGTCTGCATGCAGGCTCGAATTCGGTCTGCAAAATTTCACGAAACTTAATCCCGACTGCCATCTCTGCCGAAAAGAAACCAAATAACATGTAGTGGTGAAAAATTAGCACTGGCGTAAAGTTTGGAAGGGACACATTCCTGTTCCTAAACTTTCCATGTTGCAGAGCATGTAAAGGCTCGCGCCCCCCTGGAAATCTCTTGACGCCCCCTTGGTTAAGAACCATTGCTCTAAGAAATACCGAGATGATTCTACGGAACATGTCACTGTATGTTCTCACGTGGAGGCAGCTAGTTCTTTTAGTGCTGAAAGTGCGTGTAGTAGTAGCACTGACATCAGAAGCTCCAGACAGTTTAAAAAAATTTCAGGTGTCTAACCAGCCACTAGAGACAAATTAGTGAAATAAGATTATGGTGCAGAAAACTGTCTCGTGTGAACGCCAGCGAAAGGTCAACTGATGTACTGAGCAGCATCAAATCATGTCGCTTTGACGCTTTCCCAAACATTTTTACGTTGCTCCATACATAATTAACTCTTCCGGTGACAACGTGTACCAGTGAACGATCTTTTTCTACCTTACGCAGGCTGAAAATGTACTTACGAAGTACAACCAGTGATACCATATTGAACGGGCTTGATTTGTTAAAGCATTTTTCGGAATTAAGCTCTTTCCCCGGATCATGTAGATCAGTGGCGACTCCGGCACTCGGACTCCTCGAACTCAGCCCGAGTCTTGGATTGCGATTTACATTGTAGAACGTGAGCTTCCTTACTTTGCATGTTTGTGTCACTACCCACTTCACTGATTAAGGTTGTTAACTTGGGCTGTTTTCATTGGGCTTTGTCAAAGTTCGTATATTTTCTTTTCATGTATGGCCTTTCGCGTTCATCTTGCAGGTGACTTGAATCACAAAATATCATTCGTAGCAGGCAGTAAAAGCACTACGTTTTATGTATGTCATCGAGTAATCAGCCGACTGCGCTCTGCTTTCATCTCTTTTGTGGTAGGCTTTCTATCGAATACATTCTCTCGCAATTTGCTCGGGCTCATCCGTTAGAACCGGACTGCACTCTGCGAGTATTTTTTCAAATATAATTCACATGAGATTGAATGTGTTTTTGAAGCAATGGATTTACATAGGGCATGGAATTTAAATTCCAATCCAACGGACAGACTCCATTCGAGAATATTTTCAAACAAACGATAATTGTCCAGTAATTCGGGCTAATATAAATGACCCTGTACACAAAGGCTCACTCGGGCTCATCCGTTAGAGCCCGAGCTGCCCTCTGCAATTAGGTATTTTTTCAAATGTAATTCATATTGGATTGAAAAATTTTTTGAAGTAATGGATTTGCATATAGCATTGAATGTGAATTCCAATCCAATGGACAGTTCCCATTTGAGATTAATTGCAAACGAACAAAAAATTGTCCAGTAATTCGGGCTAATATCAATGAGCCTAGTACGCAGAGGACGAACTGGCGTTGTCATTGCTCTGTGACGTGCGTTACGTAACAATGGACAAGTTCTCATAAGAACTTCTCATTCATTGTTGCGTACTAACGTCACATAGCAACGACAGTGTCCACTAGAATAATGGATATGTCAGTGACATTTCGAAATTTCAGTGATGCAAACCGCGGCTGCATTCAGTCAGTATCAAGCAGTGGTGCCACTACCTGTGTTTTTCCACTACATCTAGTGCTTTTGCATTTCATCTAGTGTTCTAGTGTTTTTTTTATAGCTATCTAGTGTTATTTATGAGTGAGCTGAATGTAATTAATTACACAATTTTGCGTAATTGTAACTGTAATTGAGACTTTTTGATTTTGTACAATTATAATTTGCTAAAATTCTACTTAATTACATCTTACATTGCACAAGAGCATATAATCTGTTTTGAGTTAAACCTCTACGAAGTCACTGTGCTCATCTGTTAAAAGTTTCAGTGACTTGTACAAACAAACACAAGGGTTGCTGCTATCTCCCGTTTTCTTTGTCTCTGGTTTACAATCAGTTGCGCAATGTCTTTGTTTGCATTGCAACGCATTTTCTGGCCATTTTCATTGTGTGTAAGTTTGCTTGTTGCTTTTGCAGCTAACTTGTATTGAATTAGTTTAGAAAACTAACCAACAGTATTTAGTGATAAAACTTAGTATTATTCATCCTCATTATTGTACAGCCTAGTTAGCATTGGCAATAACTTATAAGTACTACTTAGTATTGTTAAGCTGGTCTGAGACAAATAAATAGATGTATAACGTTCATCAAACACCTAATCTACACAGGGATGTAGTGCTGATAAAAAAGGTCTAAGAACGCATCAAAAAATATAGGCATTAAAATAACTTCCAACTCATTTTAAAGCAAAACGTGAAAAAGGTATGGGAACTCCGTTCCCACGCGTTCCCGCCCCACTATACCCCTGAATCCAGATCAGAGGCGACTCCAGGTCAACAGTGTCACTCGGGCTCATCACAGACTTGATACCAATGTTGTCACTCTGTTGTTGCGGAAAAGTACTAGATTTCATGATAAAAAGCCCTAGATTCACAAAAAAACACTATATTACAAATAGTGACAGATTTGTCAGATTACAAGAAAATTGGTGTTGTACTTAACAGTCTAAGTGCTAAATCGAATAGGCGTTTACATATGAGTTTGTAACTGCTTGACAACACTTGCGTATTGTATTGCTGTTTGCTTTATATTGTTTCTTATCATACTTTCGTTTTTGTTCTAAAGTCAAATTTTGGCATTATAACGAGTAAGACGTAATGGGCCCCTGAAAAAATTTTCTGCGTATACGCCACTGTTCTCATAACTTCAACGGGCTCTAGAGCATATTTTGAACATTCTAAGATTATGGAAATGAGAACACAGCAGGAAAACCTGTGTTATTACAGTGTGCGACCCTATAAATATACAGTTCAGAATTTCTTTTGCTTAAAAAATAATGTCAGAATGTAAGAAGAATCACATCGTGCAGATGAAAAGTCACCTATTAAAGAATTTTTGAAAACGTTTAACTGCTACTTTGTAGAAGAAAAGAGCCAATACTGACTCTACAAAAATTCCCTGGAAGTAATCACTCAAGATGCTACCAGTAGTAACTTTAAAAACCTCTTGAAAAGGTCACGTCTATACTCATTAAAATGGAGCAATTCTTCTCTTTTGCCAGATAAGTGCACAACGTTGCAAAATTGCAGGATAACGCAAAGCTGAAAAACGAATATTGCAAAAACAACCTTGTAAAACAGCGTGGAAAAATTACATCAAATCACTGATTTGTATTCCAACAGTTTTTATATGAATGATATCTAAAAATTACAAACCTAGCTGTGGAAGCTTCCCCGCCGTATCTCGCTGAAAACAAATCAAAAAGTCCGTAAGTGATGTCATCGCGGACGCGACTTATGCCTTCAGCCCCTTCAGAGTTTTTGATGAAGTATCTTGTGGTAACGCTGACCAGGTTTTGCAAAAGCACGTCACTCAGCGGCCTCGTGCCTGGTGCTTGATTTCGGCAGGTCTTCTGCAATGCAAGATGATAATTTGTCAGATGTGACAAATACTCAACTTCAAGAGGCACATAAAGATGGAAAATCATACGGGTGACCCAAAAAGATGCGTACCCATATTTTGTTCGATAAAAAAAACATTTTTTAACGAATGTCTTTTCTGTTGCAGGACGTGATAGGTGAA
>JGI24158J21664_10002152_pt1 | contig 23543 bp, 11 predicted proteins | sample Ectturendosymbi3_FD_21664 | JGI IMG/M metagenome (IMG submission 21664) | reverse complement strand
AATGCCACAACTCCAAAAGTAGCAAGGCATTTGCAAATGCTTTTTGTTGTTTGGGTCCGGTGCTGAATTTATTCCGTAAAATATATATTCAAAATCATACTATTCGGAATGTATCTGGCAAATTTCAGAGAATTTTGTCGCAAATTGCTACTGTATATCGCTACTTTCGAAACAACGAATTCTTTGTCTACCAATATATATACGGCATACTTGTCATTACCATTGAATTCGAGTAACAAACAAAAATATGGTGTCGACGTGCCCACACATTCCACACACCAACCTAACAGAGCGTAATTCATTCACAATTCCGCCGTTATGACTGCACAATTCTTCTTGACAAATAAACAAAGTGTTCTGGGTGGTTTGTAGACTAAGAATTTTTTTCAATGGACGTGTCTCATAGCAAGGTGCACTTCACGTTTGTTATATGTCAGAGGTAGTTTTTGGCCACGTTCGGTTGTTTATATCCAACTAGGGCCCGTTTTTCTTCCAGGCCAGTATGGAATGACGCCAGGATCAGGTCTGCCTTATGGTCAACAACAACCTGGTGGAATGTTTCAGATGGGCTATGCACAAGGAATGAGCAATCCGTATAATATGCATGCGCCTAACATGGGGATACAAGGTATTTTCGCCAATGATTTCACACTAAAATTCTTTTAGTACGTCGATTTTATCTTGACGTCAGTATTCTTTAGGAATGATTGGTGGTTACCCAGTGCAAAACATGCAAGCTATGCACCAGCAACAAGCCCAACAGTTCCAATGGCAGCAACAGGTAACAGCGTCGTTGGCGTTATTTGTAGTATTGCTTTTCTAGCTGCAACCTGGCCAGTTGTTTATTTTCAAGTACGTTTTAATATTCCGGAACGTTGAGTTTGCTCCGAAAACACAACGCAGCGCTGATGTCAGCAAAGCTTCGCTGAAAGCAGGGAACTGTTTCGTCATCAAAACCGCTCTTTTGGTGAAAAAGCTGGAAACTGAACCGTGTGTGCCTAAGCGCTACATACGAGAATAGCTTCCTGTGCCTTTTACTGCCCAGTGCGTGAAACTCCTGTTTTTTTTCCAGCAAGTGCAACAACAGATGCAAAACCTGCACGTGAGCAACGCTGCCAATCTCCACCCATCGACTGGAGGCATGCGCTCATACAGTTCAATGCCTCAAATGTCCGACGCGCAAGCGTATGCCTTTAATAACCAGCTGGCAGCAGGAGGGCTGGCCTACAATGGCCTGGCGGCGAGCCAACCATCATTGGTTGCCCCTACACCCGGACCTAACCCCGCTGGCTGGGGAAGTACCGGTGGTGAAACGCTGAGTCACCAGTTGTGGAAATAGTTATCCACTGACACTTCTTCCAACCTTCACGTTCACGTATTTGTTTCTCTGTGAACGATTTTCTTTTCCTCAGCTACACACTATCACCTTCTCCTGAAGTAGATATTTTTGTTTAACAAGTTTCTGATCCCTGTAAACCTAGGCCGGCTGTGCCAAGAGCACTTTACGTTTTTGGCAGTGCCAAACTGTTCTTGGCACGGTTATGCGTGTTTCCACCGTTACCTTGTGAACAATTTTACTCCACTTCTAATCAAGCTATTCTTTCATTCCTACTGCCGGAGACCGAAATACATTAGCGATGACTTTTTGCTAAATTGAACCACGAAGTATTTTGAAAGTTTGTGAATCTGTTACAAAAACTGGCTTCCTTGCGAGCAGGTGATGCGCTGTGTGGTATCATTTGGAAGTATTTCGTAACTTGCCAGTTACGCTGCGTTATGCACACACTTGGCCTAGACAACGCAACACTGGGTTGACTATTCCAAAACTAGTAAAATTTTTTGTGATGTTCAGGTTTTTTCATGCGGCATTTCGTACTTGGTCTTGCTGTGTTCACGTCGTGTTTTCAGTAAAGTTGCGTTCAGCGGTCGTTTGTTGGGTTTGCTTCTTTCTTGTAGTATCTGGAATGCAGGACGTGCATGTCCTTTGCGCATTTCGGTTCTCAACGAAAGGCACCATCTTCGAAATAACCTTTCGTGCTGATCCCGATGCTGCCCAACGCTGCGGTTTCCGGTTAACTTACTCCTTAAAAGCTTGGATGCCAATCTCTGGTCACTTTCCTACAGGTTTCGCACCTGGAGAGCAAAAAATGCATTTGCAAACCAATTTTGCTTCTAGTTTGATCAGTAGTTAACTGAAGAAGCTCTTTCGCGCCAGGAAAACGAATTGGAAAACCCGCATCAAGGGCATGCTGCGTATTTCTTCGCTTATTTAAATGTCTATGTTTTGCTTTTTTTCCGCTCGAGGCTAACAATGCGCGTCTTGCTGATGTTCCTGGGCTGACAGTTGATGCAAGAAGCTTCGCACCAGCAGCTATGCATGCGGCTCACCTGCTTTACTATCAATCTATGTTGCTGGAGTGTAATGCCGCAAAAAAGATGATCTTAAGCGTTGTGGTTTCTCGAGTTTTATTGAATTTCCATGTCTAGTTGCAGGCCCGTAACGAGGGGGGGTTCGCCCCCCCTCTGGAAAAATGTGTTGAGCACAGTTTAAAACTATTGGACATAGAGTTTAAAAAAACTGGCCCCCCCTCAGAAAACTCTTCGCCACCCCTGTTGTCCCAAGCTGGTTACGGGCCTGTTTAGTTGTATAAGCTCTTCCAGTTGTTTTGTGCTTTCGTTTCTTGAACCAGAAAATGCCCCGCGATTGGTGACGCGCATTTGGTAAATTGTTCTAGGTTTCGACCCAAACGTGTACCGACTTCGTTCTAGCACATTTTAGAATTTCTATAACTTATTGCAATCCCGCTCGTCTAGTTCAGCGACCAAACGTCATTTGCTAGATATTTTGTGAAATCGACTGCGCTGCTTGCTCAAACGTGTGTTGGTATGACGTAGAGTTTTGTCACTCGCTTTCACTTAACGTCCATTGACCTGCTGCAAAACCCTTATATTTGCGTTGTTACGTCCACGGATGGGTGGTTTACGGTGTTTAGAGCGCATCTGCGAGAACAGCTTGCATGCGCAAGTCGAGAATAAAACGTGTGGTATACCGGCTTGGCAGCATCGATATGCATCTGTGTTTCATCGCGGTGTTCCTGAAAGACAGGATTGCGACGTGGTACGTCGCGCAGACATCATATGGAGAGATGGTTGCAACGTAGTTTAACTCTCCTTGTTTTTGTGTGCACTTAATTATGTGCGTTATTTGGAAAATATGAAAAGGCGTGTCAGATTGTTGAATGTTTAAGAACAGTTCTCGCTGCCAGCTGTGACCAAGAGCTAAGCTGAAAATGGTGTTGTTCTTCTTAGTCGCTCCCAGTTGCGTTCTAGTTCTTTGGTATAAATGCTCGCGTTTTTAAACGTTGTCTCTGCAAGACTGACTTGTCAATGCTAACTTGTGCAATTACTTTTTGTTTCTAGTTTGGCAAATGAAAATTGTTTGCTCGAATGGTTTTTCAAGGTCAGGTTTTGCAAAATTTTTTTGACAATTTGTACCATAAGGTAAAGTTCGAAAGATCGTGTATGACTGAAGGTGGATCTTTTATTTCAGGGATTACTTGCACGGAACTCCGTGTAAACTTCAAAAAAATAACAATCAGAGCACCGCAAAAATGTAGTGCTTTTAACCCATGCGTGTGTAACATCCGAATTGATAGCATCTGTGGAGTCTTGTACAGCATTTCGTCTATTGAATACACTCATCAAATATTCACAAATTATAATTAGATCTATTGTTCGTATGTGTGGTAGCACGGCAGGTAATATAACTGGCCATACTTGTTTAATTTGTTGCTCAAAACGCATAGGCACAGTTGTAGATGTATATCGTACGTTGTTGCTCACCTGTATGAAGACGGGTCAATACAACATCAACCTACGTGCTGGTGGTAAACCTGGGAGCTTCAATTTCTTACCCAGAAGTTACATAGTTCCATCCACGTGGTTTTTAATGTTCTTTGGTTCTGCTTGTTTTCTCGATCTTTTGACTCCGCTGTTCCGTGTTTACACGGTAATTAAGTGGCGTGAGGAAGGGCTAAGGTTGGTATTTTTCCAAGGTTAGGTTTTACTTATGCTAAATCAATGGTTTCAACCTTTGTTGTACCGCGACCCATTATAGCAATTAACAACCCACCGTAACTCAACGACCCGCATCTAAAACTCGAATAAAGCAAATGTAATACACCGGTGTACGTGAAATATCTACTCGCGACCCCTCGAAAAATGATTCACGACCCCTCTGGGGCCGTGACCCCCAGGTTGAAAACTACTGCTAAATTGTTGGTCGCAGTAAATAATCTCTGCATTTAACTGTTCACACGGCTGGTGTGAATACAGTTAAATTTAAATCCGCAAGCGATACGAAAGTTTTTATTTAGTGATTTCCATTTGTGGAAATATGTCTCACACACACTGGGACAGAGGTGATTTTGAGATGAGATTAATGAAACGCCTCGAGCCGAGGAACTCGAAATAACATCTCACTTTGTAGGGGTGTCAGGTTTTGTAACGCTTTGTGCCAAGGGGAGATGAAACACATCGTAACGTCACAAAATTGTTCATACTGTACTTTCAACCACAATCGGATGAATATTGTCTGTCTTGATTTGCAAATATTCAGAAATAATTAAACCACGCAGTCATTACTAGCGTTCGTTACAAAATGGAAGGAATTAACGTAGGCGTGGTACAGTACTGCGCAACATTCATTTACAGCAATTTGTTTGAACGCATGCGGCCCGGTTGATCTGGGCGTTATTGTGGTTTCGAAGTGCTGGGTTGAACATCGCGAAAAAAAGCAACAAGTGATTTGCTTAAACATTACAGCAGGACAATTGTTTCATATTATCTTAAACAAACGCTCTATTCTTTCGTGTGCTTCCATACGTTGTAGCGGTAGGTATGGGCGTAACAAGCGGGAGAAAGCGCAATTCCACGGTCGCCGAATCACTCTGGGGGAGCTGAATTACTGCGGGGACGTCAGAAAGTCGCAACAGTGTCACAATCACAAGTACTTCCTTCAATACAGTACATTTGCTTCCGAATGCCTCAGCTGCGAACATGGGGGCGCCAAACTTACATCTTGCCCTGGGCGCCGTCTAACCTCGTTACGCCCGTGGTGGTAGGCTGCAAAAACTTTTACCAAGCCGGGGTTGGGCTACTACGAACTTCGTAACGTATTTTCACCATAAAACTGTTTTCTGTTTGTCAATAATTTGCACCGAAACTTCACAGGACGTGGTTATTGGCAAACGTAAACTGCTGCCTCAATTGTCATGTCTTCCACTGAAACCACCATTTTGACAGTTTGAAAAAGATTTACGAAATTCGTGGTGTGCTGTACCTGTGGGTCGTGCAAATATATTGGCGTTTGTAGGAAAAGACGTTATTTTAGACCCGAATTTCAACTCATGTTTCAGCGCTGGTTTCGAAATAATGTGCCGGTCCACTAACAGTTATCTATGGTCACTGCATCTCGCTAAAGTCATAAATGCCCATTTAGTGCGAGTTTTCTCCTTCCGCCGCAAACAATGTCCTGCATTAACATAAATTGATTGTGTACAGAAGTCAGATGCCATGTGTATGCTTGTGTCTCAGATTTTTGAAACACGTATTTTATTATTTCCTCCGGAAGAAGTAAAAGCACTCCATCCAAAAGTTCATTTGCTCTAAAAATATTCGGATTCCTTTCCTGCAACATTTTCGTAATGGCAACAAAATGGCAGAAATGTGTTCAATAGCATGCACAGATACTAAAAATGATGTGCTACAAATGGAATTGATCAGCTGTGACGCTCTGGCTGCCACATCGACTGCACAGTTCGTCTAGTCTGAAGTTCGTTCAAAGTTTTGTAAATTGCTGGTAACAATTCCACGAAAGTGACAACAGAATCATGTCTTTCTACCCAGCGAGTTGCGCACAGAACTATAAGTTTACTTTTTCGACTAGATGTCGGTGTTCCGTTTGAACGAACTTTCACAGAGTAGATGCACGCTGTGCAGATCGCGAAGTAAACATAGAAACACTTCCCACAGTACTCAACGCATTTCGAATAGAAGGCAGTTGCGATGCGCCAGAGACCACTAAATTTAGCACAGGACTGCAGCAGGGCGTGTATGTTGCTATTGGATACAACATACGTTCTTTTGCCTGCACACCTCTCTATGCACGGCTCATGTTGCTGGCTCCATCGTATCCTTGCCCCCGAAAAAAGTTTAAATTAAGTCTTAGTTGCGACAAATTTGTTAACATGCAGTCCGCTAGAGCTTCCCCAGTGGTTGAAGTAAGTCGAAAGAAGCATAGAAATTCTTCATGAATGTTGTTCTGACAAAACGGAGAGATAAGCTAAGCTGCTCAACGTGACCATTATCAGATGTCTCGTCCGCTAATACAGAGAAGAACTTCATGTTTGCCACATCCTTCACAATTTGATTGAATTTGCATGGCAAATAAGTGAACCGTCGCCATTATTGAGTATCTTATCTGCGTCTGCCAGCTGATGTACGAAGCATGGCGTGGAGCATCCTTGAACGAGTCAATTGTAGCTTCATCTGCAGCATCTAAGCGCAGTCTTAGTGCAACTCTAAAACGCCATTGTTGTGATCAGGTTCCTCAGTGCGAAAACGACCGCAATCTCTGCGACCACGTAGAGGTAGCTCCTGACGACCGCAAAACTCGACAACCTTGATAACATGTCTCAGCCGAGTTTTGTTTTGATCTATGATTCTTTCTACTGTCAGAAAGCATATTTCTCACGTCCACGCTTTTAATTTTTGCAAAGTTTAAGAAACGCGTCAAACTTCTCTGCGCAAAACTGGTGGTATTGACGTGTTTGAAACAAACAACACACTGTCTTGCGGCAATATCGATTAAAGATCACTTAATAAAATTAACAATGTAGTGACAGGGGGCCCAAAAACTTCGAAATGACCGGCCAAGGGGGCGGCCGCCCCCCCAGCCCCGTGAGTTTCGCCACTGTAAATGAGTCTAGTTTACTAATTCGATGAATTAGAGCGAAATGACGGTAATTCTACTTTTAATCTAATTCACTGAAAGCTTGAGTGCTCTAATTTTAGTTCTAACTTTATTTCCGATTTTGCTAAAAATGCTGATTTGTCCAACGGTATTTTTAAAGATGAAACGAGAATGCACCTCGTGCAATCAAAGTGCAACAAAATAGTCACAAGTGCCATGCCGCCATCACTTGAAAAGCGAGAACAGTAAAAACTCGATCAATTTCTTTTCTCATTCACAGCTGCAGTACAAACTATGTGGCCTTATCAATGATTCTTATTACGTCACATTGCCTATTCATAGGTGTAGGAGCAAGCAAATTTTGGGGCTGCGAAAAATGTTTGCCCGAATTTCACCAAACTTGCCAGAAAAATTTTTGTGCGACTTTTGCCTACAAATTTTCTCCAACAAAGATCATGAAGACCTTTTCGGTGTGACCTCCAAAAAAAGGTTTTCATGTGCTTTTCTGCAAACGTTGGGTGCCATTTTTTTCAAAGAAAGCTGGGCGCCATTTTTGCTCGGAGTTTCGGGCATTTTGTCTAAATTTTCAACGAAACAAAACTTTGGGGGATGTGTTTGCACCCCCTGCACTCCCGCCTCCCACACCACTGTACCTATCTACTCACACGCAGAAGTCACAATAGTCAATTGCAACTGTCAGTTAGCAGTGATATTTTAAGGAAGGGGTCTCCAAACTACAACCCGCAGGCCAAATCCAGCCCGCGAAGCCATTTCATCCGGCCCGCGAAGACGTTTTGTTAATAACAAATATTCTTTTCACGAAAAACTGGTTGATTTGGTAAAATGTAACATATCCTGAATTTTGGTTTGTGTTACCGGCTGAGAACTTCACCCAGGTGGTCTTTCGCCAACCCTTTGTGATTCAACATGTTAGAACACGATTACTAAGCTGCGAAACGTGAAATTTCTTATTTTTTATATTTTTTCTTCACTATATAATCAACCAGCGATGTTTGATGTTATTGTATTTCCTCTTGCTGCTTCGTGTTATTTCGTGATTTGAGTCACAAAAATGCATGATTAAACCAAAACCATAAACCATTAAAACATACACATTACGTAAGATGTCCGGCCCTTAGTATTGTGTAAAAACTTAAGCGGCCCTCAGACAAAAAAATTTGGAGATACCTGTTTTACGGTATTGGAAAAGCGAACATCGTTTCCCTTATGTGAAGGCTACTGCTCGAGAACTCCTCGGTATGACAGCGACATCGGTTCCGTCGGAACGAATATTTAGCCATGCAGGCGAATTGTACTGCGAGAAACGCGCCAATCTTGGTGTACTATTCCTTCCTATGCTTATGCTTATGAGAACGAATCTACATTTGGGCATGAATTGAACTTGGATTAAAGTCGCTTTTATTAGTGTGAATATAATTTCTATTTCTAATTTTAGTTCAATTTGTGTTTTTCGAAATTCCGGTAATTTAAATTATAATCTAATTTGTAAAAGCTGAGTTAGCTCTTATTTTAATTCTAATCTAATTTAGAAAAGCTAAAAAATTCTAGTTGTCCAAGTCTGCCACCCAGGCCCGTAACCAACTTGGGACACCAGAAAGTTTTTAAACCATGTCCAATAGTTTAAACTATGTCCAACACATTTTTCTATGCGGGACGAAAAATTTTGCAGGGGGGAGAAGCACCCCTGTGCCCCCCTGGTTACGGTCCTGTCATCACACAAAGTATCGGCTCTGAAAAATATTTGGTCACCGTAAGCAAAAAGACAATAAATGAAAAAGATGTAGAGTATTAGAAGTATAAACTGCTGTTTTTATTCCATTTTAACTATAGTCAAACTTTGCTTCAACGAAACTGAGCCCGGCCGGTTTACCACCGACATTTGTCGATTAAAGCACACACGAACATTCGTTGCTTTGTTGCCACTAAAAGTGATCTTCAAGGTTAAACACAGACAAAAATAAGGCATTATGCGTCAAAGATTGGGTGGTCGATGGCAACGTCAGCGTTCCTATAACAACCGTTTATCACGTTGCTGCTATACATGAAGCCAACTAAAAACATAATCACCTCAGTGCGATTACGCATATATTTCGTTTACTTGCAGGTAGCACACGCCAGGTTAGACAAAGACGAACTCACTATCGCGTTGCAGTACGAGGTCTTTCGTGAACTACAGTAGAATGAATTTGTTTGCTTCACCTGCCAAGGTTGTGCATAGCAATATTAACATTTTCAAACTCATTCGGAATTCTTTGCAGTTATATATTAGTAGTGACTTAAGACATAACGGGTATTTCGTCGTAGGTTTGTTAATACATTTTCATGACTCAAACCTTCAAGTAACAGATATGCAATAAAGAAACAAAGCCCCAAAGGGCAGAAAAATTAAATGCATGTTAATAAAAATATAATTAGAAAAACAATTGAGGACTTAGGAAATCTGCAGATTGGTGTAAGTGACATACTTGAGACACTAAAGGTTGGCAAAAACCATTGTGGTCCAACTACTAAACCAGCCCTATTGTCAGCACAAATCCATACTTAACTGAAGACGTTTCAAGATAATAGGAAAAACGAAGTGAAAAAATGCAATAATTCGAACAAACATCAGACAGAATTTTTGAACATGAGACAGAATAGCTGCAGTAATTCTAACATCAAATAAAAGGCTTTAGTCATAGATCAAATGTGATGTAGGTCTGAACTTGCTTGTGGCATGCGAAGTGTTGAACCACGTGAGCAGAACCAGAACAGATCGCAAAATTCAGATAGAACCTCCAGGAAATGCAGCGCCCTCTGGCGTTGAGTTGTAAAACAAGGTTTTATTGATAGGTGGTACTGCGACACGAGCAAGCTTAACATACGCGTTTTCACACCAGTCACACGTTGTCGTGAAACTGCTCTCAGGTCTCGCCGGTCGGTGGCATGCTGTTGCTGGTGCGTCGTCTCGCTCAAATGTGTAAACGGGAAAGAACGTCAGCTGATATTTCCTCTGCGGTTATGCTTCTGATCTGAAACTGCTTCTTCTCGAGCAAGCAGTGTAGTGCTTATGTCACCGCTTCCAGCCGCGTCTAATCCGTTGTATCGACAGGTACCAGGACATTCATACAAGTACTCATTGCGTGTACTTGCTACAGGATTGTGTTTTCAATGCTTATATGTTATAGTTCAAACATATTTTTTGTGAGGTTGTCATCTTAATGAAAAACATCAAGCTTGAAAGCAAGCGAACGTCCGTTTGATTGCACAGTATGTGCAATGTCAAGGAGGCTATGTTGTATGAGAGGTGTTTTGTAAACAGGTTTATTTTTTATCTATGCTGTGGATTTAAGGCTATGCAATTGGATTTATAGTCTTGAACCAGAGTACAGCTAGTATTCTTAGATACGCATCACTTACGTTGGATTTATCGGGAAAAATTGTGCAACGTAGGAGTCAGGTTGGTCGTTGTATTACAGATCCGTTGCAGCCTGCTCCTTAGTGCATTCATGTGACTTGACTTTTACTGACCACTCAATAAGATGGATAGGACATCACCCGTTGCATCAAGCTTCCGCAGAATAAAAAATGATACAAGTAAATCATGTTATAAGTAGTTCTACAGTTGTTGTAAAAAAACATAAGTTGGCAGTTACCTTATTTTTTATTACATTACGGTTATATATCAGAAACTGTATATTCTCAGGACATTTTATAAGGACGTATTGTACTTTTATAAGGGCGCTTGTACACACGAGACAAAAGCCTACACTGCTGTAAGCGGCGGAGTTTGATGGGCATACCTGAGCAACTCGAGACAATCACGGTTCGTTTCCTCAAATTGTGTTCAGCCCAAGATGCTGCTCGAAAATAAACACCAACCCGAAAAATATGAAGCGGAGAAGAACTTAACTAACGTAAAACTTTTGGATTGCACGTTATCAACTGACATTAAACCACCCATGGGGATTGAGAGACAAACTCGTATCCGGCACCTAGTCTAAAGTTGTTTATTTTTGGTGGGCAATCATTGTGGAATAACACACTTTCCCGATAAGAACAAGTCGAATTATTTACTTTTCTAGTATCGGTGCCCGCCCCATAAAAACATCGGTAACATCATTACAAGTTCCACTGGAGCAAGGTTCAGACCTGCCGCCGCCGGTACTTAGGAGCGTCACGACTGAGGCTTTCTCCGAAAATGCGAAGTCAAGCCCCCATATAGTCACAACGTACCGTAATATACGATGCTAATAACAAGCTTCAATATGCTCTGAGCACATCCACCCTACGCAAAGGCTCACAAAAATCTATTACAGCAGGGGTGGGCAATTATTTTTGCTCGGGGGCCACTTTGAGAAGGCCTCATTTAGCGGAGGACCATACCTTCTTATTGGAGTAGAAGCAAGTCTCGGTTTATAGCCTCAGCACTAATATTTACAATGAGAAGTTGGAGGAAATTTTAGATTTGAGGATTTTCCCGAATGCTTCTGCGGGCCACTGAAAACGCTGTGGCGGACCACATTTAGCCCGCGGGCCGCTATTTGCCCACCCCTGTAATACAGTGTTGCAGTCTAACTCTAGGTCGACGCTTGTAGTCCATTTCAAATCTCTTCGATAAGTATGTGATGATTTGCATTTGATGCAGCACTGAGTTGAAAACGGATTCAGCAAAATACCGTTTAATATTTACAGACTGCCTTATGCAATCTGAAAGCTACCTTCGATTGCCCACACAAAGCATAAGTTCCGATCAAAAATAAACGTACCAGCTACTTTGTTCTGTGTCTACAGCATTCAAATTCACATAGCGGCTTGGTAGGAAGGTACAATCAATCAAGATCATTTCACAGAGGGAGTTGTTGATCTGCTGATAACTCACAGCAGCAGTCTTGCAACGGGTCTCCGCTTCAAAGTAGGCTAAAATGCGCAAGGTGCTCAGACACACATCCTTTCAACAAGTGTGAAACCGGATTACACACAGGGTACAGTAATATACGCGAAAGCGAAGAAGCCCAGAAGAAGGATCGAAGAAAACTGTCATGGATATACTTCTCTGTTGATGAGATTTTCATCCCAGAAAACCTGATTGATATAATCTGCTGATACTTGAACTAATGCTAAAACTGATTTACCGTGCATTTTAGCAAGATATTTGGAAATCACATTCTATCCAAAACACAACATGCTATATCTAAACCATTTCTGGACAGAAGCAATCAAATCATGCCGCATTATATGTGGGTTAAAACTTACTACGGCATAATAGGCTAATGCAGACTTCTGTGTGCAAAGAATAAATTTCCGTCTGTATTTTGCTTGAAGTTGACTCATATCCAGTGGTGGATATAGGGTGAGGAAAATGAGGCACTTGCCTCGGGCCCCCATTTTTCAAAAAATAATCCGGCGCTTCCCTTGCTTAAAATGTCGTTTTGTGTTTTAAATGTAGGTTTTGTTGCCAATTCTGCTTCATAGCAACCCTTCAATTTCACTCATGTTTGAACATATTAGCATTGATGTAATATTTTTTCCACAATGCAAATGCAAGTCTATAGTTGATTTGCATTTCCAACTGCTTTCGGGGGCAATGGACGCAATTGTATTACGTAGGTGCTTATACTGTATGTACAACGCGCCACAGTACATTGATCTACGTCAGTGCTCTTCAACCTTTTTGTCACCGTGTAAGCCCTGATATACTTTCGCGTTTGTCATGGAACCCCCATTAACAAAAATATAAAAAACAATAAATCATTTCCCTTAAAAACGAGGAATCCTCTCGGAACCCTTAAAACTCACGGAACCCCACTACATGTTTCGCGGAACCCCTGTTGAAGAGCATTGATCTGCGTTCTTTTAACGTCTAGCCGTGTGACGTCAAAATAGAACTTTCCTTTGGTAAGCACGTGCTCGTGGATCAACGTCTCGCCCCTCGATGCGATTACTGTGGTTTAGGCTGGGTGATTGCAAGTATTTTCTCGTGCAGGAATCATTTTCTAACTTGCCAGGGGAAGGGAAGGCAGGGTTGCGTTGACTAGCAGATTGTCGTAACAACATCGGAGTGTTGCAGGCATCCTTTTGGCGGTAAATTGCTATATAGGTTATTAATACTATATATATCTGAGTATTTTGAAATGATATATATTTAAAAATACTCAGATATATGTAGTATTAATTATGGTATAACATGTAATATAGCCTACATTTTATGCATGGTGTATGTTGTACATGTAGTATACATATAATACCATGCATGCAAGTGTAATATTGGCTGTGATGTTTCGATTAACCTGAGAGCTGTTGCAGTCAGACTGCCTTGCCAAGAAGTTCAAAAATAAATATAAAAACACGTTCAGCTACCCAACGTTTTAAGAAATATTGGAGATCAGTTCACCTGCCGAGATCAGTCTGTATATACGTGTTCACCGTACTTGTATATAGGGGAGATCTTGAACGTGCTTTCTGTTTGTAGTGATTCCGTGTATCTCTCAATGGTGATGTAATGTATTGATGTCGCCCGTCACAGTGCCTACTTCTATTAAAGAGTCCCCTCAAATCTTTGCCTCGGGCCCCCAAACTCCTGAACCTACCACTGATCATAATTAATTTATTTTTGAAACAGACACGAAGTCCACAGTAGAAACACACATCATAAAGCTTTTATGGTCATTCTGGAGTGTGATCAAGAGTGTTATCTTCTCGCTTCTGCTGTTCAGTCAGGATGTGAAACCAGCTTTAGATCTCACAGAAATAAATAATTTATAAGCAGGGTAATGATTCAACAGAAGACGTGTAACTTAAGTGGGTTTCTGCTAGTTTGACTGCAGAGCAATTTTTTAAATACCAGTGAAGTTTCGCAGAAACTTGATGTAAATTTTGAATAGCAACACTTTAACCGGTGTGTAATGTATTTCAAAGCAAGAATGCTTGAAGGCTTGGTTGTCTTACTGTCGAACGTGTCGTGTGGCCGATGGTGCGTTGAACCGCGGTCAACAGCTGTTTGAGTTCGTTGACTCCTCTGCTTTGGATAACGCCTTATCAATGGCGGAACAAGGCGGAAGACGCGCTTCACATGGACGCTTTGTCCACAATTCAACACACTGACTCAAGTTGAATAAAAAACGCACAGGTTTTGATCAGTATTTTTTCCCTCAATGGCAGCGGCACCCGGGGTTTTCGTAATCTGCTGAATTTGTGGCAGGATGGACTTGGCCACAATACTTTATTGTGCTGGCCTTTACTTGTAAACAGTTGCCTATCTGATGTTGTAGTACAACGGTGCACAACCTGCCGCCGTACGGCCGCATGCGGCCTTCGATAATGAAATTTGCAGCGGTCCACATGTAAATTAAAATATAAGATTTGGCGGCCGTGCTCGCGTATATTGAAGCAAAACAAGTGCAAGGCAAGAAAATCAGTCGACACGATGTGTAACAATATGGCTTTGTTTGACATTTTGTTATACTTCTAGGCACAAGTAAATGACATATAGCGGATATAACCTATGCTTTAATTAAATGTATCTCATAAATATAACTCGCAATAGCAAAAGGTTGCAAACCCCTGTTGTAGTACTAAGAACTTTTATTTTGGTGAGTGCACTCGGCCTATATACATTTTGCTGTCTGCTTCGACAACCAAGTCTGGTATAGACTACTTAGAAGTTATCACTACCATGACAAACGCTGCAAGCCTCGTTTTGCATGGACTTGTCCTAAATGACGGCGCAATTTTCAATGGATGGAGTAAGGGGCTTCAGCTTGTTACACGTCTTGCGAAAAAAGAGACCAGTGAGGCTAAACGCTATGGCGATGTTACAATGCTGTACAAACAAGCAGCGTTGCCACTTCCGACGTCTTAACATCAGATCTGATGTTTTCAAAGAAATGTTTTGGCGACAAATCTGATGTTGACTGAACTGTTGTTTTGTTTTCCACATTTCTTTACCTTTTAAGATAAAATTAGTTCAGATAAAATTTAAGTTTCTTTTGTCAGACTGTCACCCTCGTGTGTGTTTCGTTATCGTTCCAAACTGAAGAAGTTCTCTTCGCTGCGTTCGCGCGTTGATTGAGACTTGAGAGCAACATTTTACGATACGCACGACCGACTTACCCATTTAATGGCGACGACTCGCTCTATTTCGGATTCAGTGAGGTTCATCGCGCTTTGTTTGGTATTTTAAGCATTTAGCATATATGAAATTGTAACGCAAAAATCTGATGTCATCTGATGTCGAAAAGACAACAATCTGATGTAATGAGACTGACCCCAGTGACACCACTACAAACAAGGCGCTTGCACTGCATTGCATCGAGCTGTCTGCGCTGAACTGCAAACAGGCCTACTTGTGAAATCGCTGTTTCACAAACGTTTGGCTAAAAAGCACATGATCATGGGATTTTAGCAGATAGTCACAGTTTGCCCAAGTCTAGCAGCTATATTTCATAACGTCTTCTGCCGTATTCTATATGCATCTGCACAGACTGATCGGGGGACTTTTGTCTTTTAAGAAATTGATCAAATCTAGATTGCTTCTAGAATACACAAAAGAACGTAATGAAAAATGCCCACCAGAAACAGTTTTGAAAGATATTTTTTGCAGCGGCTTCAAACATGATATTACACTGGCGCTGTTCATTGAAATATTTAAAATTTTCCTGTGCTTTAGCAGCCTACAGCTGTGCAACATTTCCAGCAAGCAAAGGTAGGCTACTCATAAAGTGACAACGCTTTTCCATCTTATGTTTTACGTGAATTGGCAGCTTGCGTAGGAATCTGAAGGAGCCTTGTTACTGACAAACGTTCATAAACTTCCTACCCCAACAGTCGCACTGTCTACAGTGTAAGCCTTATTTTGATTGTTTTAAAGAAATCTTAGATTTCATGTAACGTGGTATCTTGTATGCTGCTCAAGCATGTGGATGGCATGGTCGTCTATGTGGCGTTGGCTGTGGAACTGCAATGTTATACTGTCCGTCTGGTCCGGGTCATTGACATCGCAACTGATGTTTGTCTCAGGGAGTCTCACACGTTCCCAGAACATCAAGGAATTTCTTGCGTTTCCTAAAAACCACAGGGAATATTTTTACTCATTTTCCTGGAATGTTTTTACCTGAGGTATAACTTGTGTTCTCTACAATTTACTTATTCGTTACGCTCAACGTCGAAAATAATTTGCTCAAATGAGGTTTTAAACCTGTAGCGTGAACAGTAAACGGTGAAAAATTAAATTTCATTTGGTGCGAACTAAAACTTCAAACAAGATGCGTAGCCAAGAATCTTGTCGCCAGCGTCTTTTTAAGCAAGTTACGTCTATGTGTACATCGCTTGCTTTACGCAGATACTATAAAGCGGTCAGTGATCACCTAGGTTCAGATTCTAGCATAAGCTGGTAGGTAAGTTTAACCTATTATTTGCTGTGTAGGTACAACTGCATTTGCTAAAAAGCTGGATGCATTCCAAAAACCTTGAAGCTCCTCGTGATTTCGCTCCTCGAAATTTTTACAATTTATGCCCTATATGTCAACATTCGAAGAACTGTTAAATAGTTGGGCGAATTTATTTTGTCATAATTTTGAAATAAACTTTTATTTCGCATCACTGTATAATGGCGATTTTGTTAATACTTTTATTGCAATCTTCATAATTCGTCAAAATTTTGTGACAAATAAATTTTCTATCTCTTCTGATTGCTACTTTTTCTCCATACTTCAAATGAATACATTCTATTATGACAAAAAAATTGCAAAATCATTTGTTTTCATGTGGACTCAACAGTTGGTTTCTTTCATCATTTTCGCAGACTGTGCGCTTAACTCTGGTGAAACTGAAATCAATATAGCTCCGCTTTGGCTCCCGCTGCGCTTGTGAATCACACCGTGGTTTGTAGTGTTGCGCAAACAAAGCAGTACGTAGATTCGTGTCGAATGCTTCACGAGCCTACGACTTACGGCCTGATGTCATTTGCGTCGATTCGTGTCGAATGCAATGTTTTAATTTAGTGACATGACTGTAGTTAAGAAAGCGTTAACCTGCTGTAAACGGTATAGACTAGAGTCAAGAATTCGAGTAATTCACTGAAATTAGATTATATTAGGAAACTAATATTACGACCTTCTTTTTGGGTGGTATATTTTTACGGACGCTTTGGCATTCAGTCAGAATAGGAAGCAAAACGAAACCCGAGGAAGCAAATGTTAAGCAGCTGTATATGTTTAAGTTTCGCAAAGGTCAGCCTCATTTCCTTCGGGTTAATTATCCACGACCCTATGCTTTTACGAAGTCAATGCTTTCCTTGGAAAATCGTGTCCCAAGCTACTGTCTACGCATTCTGCGGTTTGAACAGCCTGGCGTATGTATATTTGCAGTCAGGGTTATTCTACAGAAGAGCTATAATTTCTCGACTGTAGTTCCTCAGTGGTCCAGAGAAACATCCTCACATAATGCATTGCTCTAAACGCACTGTCAATCAAGGTCTTTGAAATGAATAAAGGCATACAATTTGAGAATGTTATGTGAGTTATACGGACAGCGATATACAGATATACATCATATTCTATTTTGTTCGCGCGTAGTTATTGTTGAGCAAGTTTTTTTCAATTAAATCTTCAGAACCAAACTCGTTTCTGCGTGCCTTAGGTGGACTAAACTCTCGTGAAAAGTACTTTAAGCTCTCCCATTTACATTACAGTACATTACATGCTCAAGTAAGTTTCAATGTGGTTCTTGAGCCCCGCAGCAAGCTTTAAATTTTCTTTAATATACCTAACCTGATGACGGGTCTGTGCGAAATGTTTCCCTTATTTCTGCATTCTTACAAACTCGTATAGACGGACTTTGAAAGTGAAGAACATCTGTCATTGATTACCCCATTTCTGAACCAGCTTTACCCTTGTGCACCAGATTTGCAGTTTGTGGTATGGTCCAATTATACCACTTCATCAATTGACAACTTCGACGAGGTGAAATGTCGAAGCGAATTGATTCTATTGATTGTGTCAATGCTTCTTCTAAGGTGCGCAAATGCGCAGTACCGCCAGACCATTTGTGCAGTTTAATCTCATCCTCGCCCACTTGCAACATTTCAAATTTCAAATTTAATATCGCATATACGAGTATACCGCATGGCCCTTTACGGCTTGAGCTGAAACGCTTCATTGGTTGTGCGTCTGCATGCTGCATGGTTGCGAAATCGCATGCTCGCTAAAAGCAAAATTTGCTCAGTGTAAAATTTCTTAGAGGGAACACTGATTGTGTCGCATTTGTGGCAGCATTGTTGTGAAAGTGCCAGGAAGCATCTGCGACGATTGTTGCGCCGAGTTTCTGCACCGTGAATATCAGGATAATATGACGAGCCGTCCTTCCCCCTTGGGTTTTTAAATGCATGACGCTTGTTTGTGTGTTGTGATTTCCGCATTTCCCCAAACGGGTAAGGTGGTAACGCTTCAGTGAACATGAAGCGCTGAGGGACAACTTCTTTGTATGCTCGTGTGATGAGTATGTTTATGTTGTGTAGGTTGACTGAAAACACGTGTGCTGGTTACGAATTTTTGCATCACTTTTTTACATCAATGCTTGATAAGATTTATCCTGACTTCAGCTGTTTGGATGAGTTATGCACGTGTGGAAACTCGTCAGTTGTTTTGCAGACAGGTGACGATGTTGCAGTTGTTTTTAAATTTCAATACGTGTACCTGGTTCAACTAAAAATAAACGTTGTGCCCTTTACGAAGGCATTTAATGGCCAAAGGATTTCTCTAAAGCATTTGGATACGAGATGTTAAATTTGCAAGAAAATTTCTCAGAATTGATTGGCGATCCATGCTACCAATAAGAAAAAGTTTACGTTTCACCTCCCTCGACGTCTGGAAATAAATTAAAATTTTCCGCACTACTTGTTTTTCTAAGATTTCGACCCATGGTGCTCTAATGCGGTGGTAGACACTGGTACCTTTGTCCTTTGCTCCAAAACCTTGATCGCAACATGTGGTTGCTGTCTTTAAACGAAATTAGCACGAGCATTGGGGAAAAGTTTAGCCGGTCTTGCTTCCGCGAAATGTTTTATCTTCAGTTCTGCGCTTAAGACATGCACTGGTGAAGAAGAGCAGGACGCTGACGCGACATGAAATTCGCTGTATAATGTTAACTTATCTCTTTAAAAATTCAAGGAAGATTTCAGTAGACATCACAGTTATTTTCATAGGCGTAGGAGCAAATAATCTGGGGCCTATAGCGTTTTGCCAAAATGTTCTTTCATTTCCTAAAAAGAGGTTTTCAAAATATTTTGCAGTTTAACTTCTCTAAGTAATAAAAAGACACGCCTAATGCAATTTTCACTATTAATAGCAGAAAAGAGTTAAGTTGACAAATAACTTTTAAAAGATTACAATTTCGATACAAATTTTTTCCATGCATTTTTTAAAGGGGGTTCAGGGTCGAATTGATCCGGGTGTTTACTCACCGCGTAGCGACCAAGGCCCATTGATAGCCGAGCCGCTATGGAGGTTCTCCCCCAGAAAATGTGAAAAACAAACATTCTGGTGCATTCTAACGCATGTCTGTGGGGCATATCTTGCTGCTTATTTAACTGTTGTGCAGTTGCTAAACAGCCCGATTTTATCGAAATGAAACAAGAGTTAATACCTACGTACGTTTTATGCGACAATGGGCGGTGTTTTGTTTAACATTGCATGTAAGAACTTTTGTTTCCAGTGAGATAAATACATCCATACTGTCCAAAGTCAGCAAAATTACTTTGCATTAATATTTACATCCCTTCCCCTGTGCACAAAAGGATTTATTCAGAGACCCCAAAAGAGTCACCTCAATGAACATTTGCGCCCCGGGATTTCATCGATCAAAAAAGTAACCAAAATTTAGGGGAGGATTTAATTCCTCATCCCACCCTGGACAGCCTGTGGCGATTATGCGCACACTTGGCATTCATTTGCACATTCACAGTCATGTGCGCAGTTGGCAGTCCATACTTTATATGATTGACTGCTTACATTTGCAGGCAATTCGTTTTGTTTGTTTTGAAAGGCGATTTCCGTCAACGTTATTTCCCAATCGTGAAAGGTATGACTATGATTGTGCACGCAACAGCATTTAACTGTAGTCAGCTTCCTGGTTTGCTTTCTTCCGTGTGATGTTTCCTGCTTGCGTGAGGTGTGTAAATTACGGGAACGAACAGTTCACGGTGTGCAGAAGCGACCATATCTAATAAATATAATTTCCATCTCACGCTCAAAAAGTTATTCAGAAAAGAGTCCTGACTCTTTATGCAACATAATTTTGTTCTTTGGATTGAGTTAGCAACAAAACGTTTATTGATGCACTAATGTAACGGCAAGGTGTATTTTGCATCGCCAATTAAGGCAGTTGTTAGCTGCGAATCCGTGTTTTCTTTGTAACGATTCGCATTGGCTTGCAGCGCCACACACGTTTTCCATTACACACGTTTTCCATATCCACACACGTTTTCCAGATAATTCGGCGCATACGCATCATATATTTAACGTGTTCAGATGTTTGAAGCTTTGAGATTTCAGACAAAACCCTTTTTGCATTTCGTTGAAGTACTCAGCGAAGTAGTGTATGGATGTGGTTTCAGTCACATCCGTTGTTGCTTCTCAAGCTTTCTCTCATTTTCGCACCCACTTTTCTTCTCGCGAGGGTCGCGAAGAAACAGACCTAGGAAGTCTCGNAACACCTCCCGGTTTTCAGCATCCTNTGATGGTTTTACAGGCTCCATAACAAGGCGCGACCAAGCCAGGTCGGAGATGTAATCACGCCACCTGGTCCTTGGTCGAACCCTGGTTTGTTTTCCCATGGGTGTAACCTGTTACTATCGTAGCTGGGATCTTTGTTCGAAGAAGTGGCTAGACCAGCTACGTCAAACCGAAATGCCTTACTGGGACAAACATTATGTCACGGTTGTCAACATATTTATGCGGGCCGCATATTGAATGACTTACTGTCATTTTACTAAACCAAAGCTTAGCTTAAAGCTACTGTAAGCATTTGAATTAGAGATGGCACGGGTCAGTACTTTTGCAGCCCGGCCCGCCCGGAGGCAACAAGAAACCGCCCGGCCTGTTTATTCTAAACCACAAATTATTTCCCGGCCCGGACCTGCCCGTGGCCCGTAATATACCGCAACCTCAAAAGACAAGTAACAAGGCATTGGCTACAGAACCATCTATGGATCTTTAAATTTGAAACCTTATTCAACCATCTTCTGTAACGTGACAGTAACGCACGAGGAGAATACAATAGGCTTTGTAGAAACGTAGTAAACACAAAAGGTAAACCTAAACTTAACCCTAACCGTAGCCCTAACCTAATCAGTCCCGTCACCACGGGGGAGCTTTGGTGGGCTTACCCCCCCGAAACAAAGCTCCAAGCCCCCCAAATTGAAACATGAAACGCTATATATCAGTGGAGTTTTTGTCAATTTTTAGAATGTCAAGCCCCCCCCGCAGAAACGCAAAGCCCCACTATTGAAAACTTTCTGGCGAAGGTTCTGAACCTAATGCTAAGCTAACCCTAACCTGACACTAACCTAACCCTAAGCTAATGCTAACCTAACCTTAAGCTAACACTGACCTAACCCTAACCTAACGCTAAGCTAACGCTCAGTTAACACTAAGCTAACACTAAGGTAACGCTAAGCTAACACGCTAACCTAGTGCTAACCTAACACTAACCAAATGCTAACCCTTAAACGTAACCCCTAAAGGAGAAGTTCGTAAAGTTTTGAAAAAAGTAAAGAAAAACTGGTCCCACGAATTGAAACGTGTAAGCATTCACTTACAAAAACGTAAGGCGCCAAGTCAAGAGGCGAACCCTCAACCATTGGCATGGCAGACTTAGAATGTATCCGTTAGGCCAGGGCTTCTGAAACTTTTTTGTTCTGCGCCCCCATTTTCAAAAAGTTTTTTATGCTGCCCCTTTCATGTATAGCCTAGTTCAGGGGTTCCCAAACTGGGGGTACATGTACCCCTAGTGGTATATTTGCCTGTCCGAAGGGGTACATTTAATGTTAGCAATAGAAGAGAAAATATTTTTGTTAATTTCAAATTATTTATACATATTAATTTGTCCGAACCATTTCATGCTACTAATGGGGTTAGACCAGGGAGTACTATTGAGTCCATGCTTGTTTGCTGTATATTTAGATGGTTTATCTATTGAACTAAACCACATTAAAGATAGGTGTTGTATTGCTGAAGTCTTATTGAACCACTTGATGTTTCCTGATGATATTTGTGTGTTTGATCCAAATGTACGTGGGTTGCAAAGTATACTAGATGTGTGTCAGGCTTACGCAGAATTGCATGGAATAATTTTCAACTGCAGCAAAACTGTTTGTATGATGTCTAAGACTAAGACCGCAAAAATCACGGTCATCCGTTGCTGACACTGGGTGTACCAACAGTAAAATCTGTTTCCCACTAGAAATATTTGGGGATTGTATTAGATATTGAGCTTTCAGATGACAAAGACATTCAGAAACAACTGCGATATCAATATTATGCAGTAATGCGAGCTTCTTTTCCCGATGTTCGAACGCAGTAAAAATGTACTTTTTCGTTCCTTCTATAGGTCCACGTATGCATCATAATTATAGTGTGATTTCAGGAAGGCATGCAGAGATTGTGTGTGGCCTATAACTTTGGTGGCTGGGCTCTGTACAACCTGCCGTGGCGATCGAGTGTTAGTAGTCACTAGTCATTAGGTTCAACGTAACATTCCTACCTTTGAGGCCTTATTGAAAAAAATGTGCAGGTCTACCTGTTTCTTGAACGATGTAAGAAGTCCAACAATGTTTGATTGCGCGCTTTGATGCGGTCAGATTGTTTATACCGGTATTCCCCCTTATTCTTTGAACACTACAACCGCATTTTACTCTGTGACTGAGTGCCCGGATGTTACAATGTTAGTTTGAGGGTGTGCGCAGGTCACAACGCATTTGTACTTCGCCAGTCCTTAGTCAGGGTTGGACTCTTTCTTAAACATGCTACTTTCGTATCAAGTGTTACGAGTTAGCGAACAACTGTATGAAGAAAGTGTCTGTAATGTAGTGTTCTACAAAGTGTTAGGGAACAAGTGTCTGTAATCCTTTGGTCCTACCACCACCGCCGTTACAAAACGTTCTGTGACTGTTATAATCAATCTGTGTTGTGCAGATAGTGTGAGCTTGTACTCTATGGACTTCGTGTCTGGTTCAAAGATTAAAATAAATATCAGTGAATATTATATTCAAAAATAATTATATGCTTATTAGTAAATATATTTTTGTTATCTTCCTCAGCCTTTTTGTCATAAGTTTTAGGGGCATGGGCGTCGGAAGGGAGGGCAAGGCTGCCCCAGGATTTTGAAATTTGACATTTTCCCATCAAATTCTTTGATAAAAAGGTTGTTCTCTTAGTTTCGAGTGATGAAAGTCTAATTTTGCCACTTGTCGCCCCTGCAAAAATATTTTTGGCCCACTACTGGAAAATCTACTATTGGCCCCTCCCTGGGAAAAATCATTCCGGCGCTCATGTTTAGGGGTACATGCTCATCT
>JGI24158J21664_10002150_pt1 | contig 23547 bp, 9 predicted proteins | sample Ectturendosymbi3_FD_21664 | JGI IMG/M metagenome (IMG submission 21664) | reverse complement strand
AAAGTTTGTGAAGAGTAGGTTTTTATAAAGTAGGTGTGCCGCGGCCAAATCTAGTATTTATTATAGTGTGCCGTAACTAAACAAAGTTTGAAAAGCGCTGGACTCTATACTGACGGGTAATTATGTGAAGTGGAACACATTATCCAGGTTTAATGATTCTGTCTCACTCTCGAAAAGGACTATACAAAGGCTACACTCAGTCCACTCACATGCAGTAATTTCTACGTGTGTTGCTTGTCATTCACAGATCGTGAATACGCCAGGCGCTACGCATGTGCTCACAGCCACTCGCTGACCGGATCCCACCCGTCTATCTACTGTACAACACAACCATGGTCGATTAGCATTCGTTAACACACTTCACTAAATTGTAGGCTATTCCAAAGGCATACTCAAGAGGGGGGTTGGGGTTAACACCCCCTTTGAGTTTGATATTTTACAAAAGCTTTATTACCTGCGCAAAGCAGATTAATTGTTTTCGTATACTTTTTGCTTATTACTTTGTCGACTTAATCCAAATACTACGGAATGAATTTGCATGCAAATTTCAAGGAACGTTGTAAATGGGCCTAATTAGGTTTCGGTGGGAATCTGCGTTATAGTCTGCGTGCAGAAACCGTCTCACCACTTTTTGCAGACCTTTCGTCCACAACGCATGTTTAAAATTGTGTTCCGCGATAGTTCACTTTATCCGAAACAGTTGTCTATTTTGTCTGCTGTGGCTGATCAGCGCATGCGCTGAACCCAACTGACTACATTACCAATTTCTGTAGCATGGTAGAACTGTTGCACGAGCTCGAAAACAGCAGGTGTTAACATAGAAGCATTCAGGCATTTGATAAAGTCTCAGCAGGGAAAAAGAAAAGTAAAAGTTTGGTGGACTTCTATAAATAACAAAAAAATCGAAAGTTTTCTTGCGTGGTTTATGCGCATTCTCAATTCTTGTGTAGTTTAGCTTTAGCAAGATTCGATCTTGCAAACCGGGGTGTGCGCCGCCCAGCCCAGGTGCACTTTTTCTGTGCTCGACTGCTCGTATTCGACAAGACATTAGCGCAGCCTCATTTTGAAGTTGGAAATTGGCCTGGCCCATTGATGAGTGCGTTTCACTCCCCTGTTTTAATGCGTAGCCTGATATTTTTGCAGTTATGAACTGCTGTGTCGCAGCGTTGAGTTTATTTTCCTCCAATAGCCTAACTTGGAGTGCTGATAGTTTATATTCAGTGCAATGACACATAAGGGGAGTGGATGTGGAAAAATTTGCGTATTATGTCAACAGACTTGGCCCAAAACGTTAGTTTGGAAACATGACTATGACGTCTAATGGTGACGTCACAAACAGCGCACACCGAATACAAATGACCACCATATGCCACTGAATGAACCCCCCATGAAAATTTTCTGCGTACGCCACTGGGCTATGTAATAATTATTTAACAAGATGCCTAATGCTGCGGGCAATGAAAGCACGGTTGCTGTGACGGAAAGTTGGTAACTCTGTCCTTCCTGCTGAAAAGTTTGCTTTCAAAAGTCGAATAACAACTTTCTTGAAAACGCGTTTTATACATGGATTTAATGGAAAAGTATAAGATAGATTATTTATAGTAGGTCACTGCCATATCGTCCTTCCTACAATTCCACACAGCTTTTGTAAGATTTTAACTGCTTATTACATGCAAAAGATAGTTCCTAACTTTAAATTATTCTGCCGTTGAAACAGTGGTTTCAGAGTCCATCGCTGAATTATGATTGCATTGCAGTGTAAGGTTTACATTATTTTTGATAAAAAATATCAATAAGCTAACCAGTACAATTGCACTGGAACGTGCATTAAACTAAATAGTTTGTCATCACTTGTTTCACAACCTACAGCCAAAGTTTGCATTAAGGCTTACATTGTTTCTGATTTCTAAAAATGTAGCAGTCGGCTAGACAAGCATCAGTTTCACTAGAACATGCTGGTGGAATTCTCGAATAAGTGCAAACCAGTCGTTCACTTAAAATATATGGCTGTCCTGCTTCCTGGTTGCGAACATTTATTGATTCTGGGGACGAAGGTACATTGTAAAGAACGGATGTCCGTCAGTGCGGATATCGTTAACGGATGTGTGATGACGTAACCGGAGTGGAAAAAGCCTTGTAAATGTAAAGATACAATTGAAAAAATAATTTGTCATTGCAATTTTATGTAACCTTCCCCACATGCGTACTGCCAAAAAGTTGCACTGGTTTAAATTTTCCCATTTTCACAATTGTTGAAGCCTATTTTTGGATTTCACTGGAGTTTGTTACCAACAATGGAACAATATTGGCGTGAGAGCGATAGCGGCTGAAATTCGTACAGGACTAGCAAGAAATATTATTTTTACTACCGTGTGGTGTCATTGCTCACGTAAAAAATATCGGTATCGCGACTGCGGTCACGTCCTTTTAAATCTACAACCAAGATCCGCTACTGATGGATGATATCCGTCTTTTACAGACCACCGGGGAAGAACAATGAGTTTGTGTAAAGATATTGTGTTTTTTTTTTGAGGTCAAATTGTCGACTTGATCAACTGTCCAGTGATTAAATGTCAGCGATTAATTGTCGCGTGATGAAACGACGTGTGATGAAAAGTCGCCAAACCATCACAATCAACAGCATTCAGCCTGTTTCAGCTTGTTTGCCGTTTTTTGAAGCGATTTGGCATTTTTTTACAAGTGGTTTGGCTTTTTTTTCACTTGGACCTGGCAACCCTGACCTCAAGACCAGTACAGTTTTATAAAAAAATGATACAGTCAGAATTACGAAATTGCATTCACATTTCCCAAGCTGAGAAAGATTAGCAACAATTTCGATTAAATATAAAGGAGCGTGATATCTAGATAATTGGTGATGTCTTCTGTGACTGCACATTGATGCATTTAATGCAAGCAATATGTAATGCTGCCTTCATAGCGATACCTCATGCCTGGCCATAATACAGCAGTCGCCTTCTGCTGTTAAACCAAAGGTTTTCAGCGAGGGTTTGCCAGCACTCGAGGGTTTAAAACCAAACTTTCAGGTCAGCAAAGCACTACTTCATCAACTTCAAGCAACTGAAGATAAAGTAACAGCTATTTAGGCTTCCAACCTTGCCTTTGGTTCACGAAAAGCGGAAGTGCTGAATAGCCTTATAATGAGAATCACGGCCAACGAAAACAATATCAACGACATGTTGCAAACGTTTCGATAAGTCCTGTTATCATCAGCAGTGTATTGCAAATTGCCTGTAAATCAAATATTTGATAAGTTGCTTAGCAACTTTTTCCAAATTTTGAGCTAACATAATGGTAAACATTTGACTAATTTCGCTAGCAATGTTTTGCAATCAGACTTCTTAACTAAAAGATCTTGGGAAAAATTATGGTCTTGTTGCATTGAACTTTTGTCCTACAGAAAATCCATCAAAATGACAAGATTCAATAAAAAATATATTTTTAATACCTGAATATTATCCAAGCATTAAAAATAGAGTTTTCATTAAATCTAAAACTTGGCAACACCAACCAATACCCCGCGCTACACTGCCGCGATATTGTTGAAACATAAGTTGATTTAAAACTGAAGTTTACACCAAAATAAAGACTTGTTAAGGCCATCCTTGGCTAATTCCAAAATCCAGCCTGTTATAGAGGCTCTTCAAATTATTTTTGCTCCTAGCATGCGTTCAAACGTGGAAGTTTAACGTAACAAAAGAAATGATGGAAATATCTTCAGGCAATCCTATGTTTTGGAAAATCGCCTCTCTCCATAAATTGTTCTGATTCGCTAATTGCTCGCTGTTATGCCACTGGCATTGCGATACCATTCCAAACAATTTTCCCAGAAAATGCTGTCACACTTGCGTGCATGTCCGTTGTGAATGTGATACTGATATCGCGTCGAACAACCAGATATGTAACGATTCTGCCTTCGCGACGGCAAGCGAAAGCTCTTGCAAGCTATGTCAATGCCCTTTGGCAAAAATATTGATCGAACAAACCGTAGAACCTGCGTGGCTTTATTACTCTGCAATACAAGGGGATCGATGGTGAAGTTTGAACTTTTTATTGACTTGTGACAAGCAGATCAAGCGCAAAGGCTGATGATGAGAGTGAGTCTGCACCACTGCGAACTTCCGGTCTTGAGGGCAGTCTATTATTAAACTTTACCTTGTTGATCATCCCCATGAATCAGCACATTGTCGTTCTGTAGAGGCGCTGTGCTTTAATGACTCAGACAGGCCATACCAACTCAGGATCACCCATGCTGGTCTGGCTGCTGACGAAATGGCTAAGACTGACCCACAACCAGCATTTTATGATCATGATAAGCGTAGATAAGATTTTCCTTATTGGGTTGGTCATAGCCAAGGGTGTCAACGATTGTGTTCCTGTTTCTCGGAGCTGGACAGGTTCGATAAGTAAGCCAGGCTCCAGAAATTCCCCAAATAAAAATACATATTTTCAATTTACACCACTAAATGTTAAAACCTGCCCCATGCAACACACCACAAGGTACAGCAGACCACTTCGTGTTAGGTCACAATGGCACCACACGAATACACTGAGGTTTCAAAACAATGCAAGACTGTGGTAGCGATTTTGCAACATGGGAACGAAAGTAGCATGGATATGTGATGTGCTGTACAACATTGCTAATACTATCGTGTTGATGCGATGTCTACATGCCAGGACGATGTAGTCGTTACATTCGCGGTCTTCATTTGGGCGTCGCACTCAAGCTCAGACTTCGGCTCAACCAATACATTGCACGCACACAGAAAGAACACCAACGGGTAACACAAAGACAGCGCGCCCGGTTGACTTTTCAAATATTTTTCATGCATTCTGCCTTACCAAGTGCTTGAACATTGCTGCTGACGTTCGTCCGGGTTGTTGCTTGCCAAAATCGTATCGACCGCCCGTTTTTTCAGCTGTGCGAAACAAAAGACTCATTAGAGCTCATCTTTGAAAGGAGGATTTGGTGAGTGGCCACTCGATTTTGACCCTGATAGTCTTGCGGTACACACACGATAACCAGTTGGTGATGTGAAGCTGCAGTGGCAACCCAAAGCGCAGCCGTTTGTTTACCGGTGTGCTCGAAGCTCGGTAAGCTTTGTTAACACGTCGGATCAGCACTTTCAAACCGTCGAGTCTTCCTTGTCAGCTGATCTCATTGCTAAGGATTTGCGACGTTGTTTTCCCCAATACATGCAAATGAAGTTGACCTAACCCGGCTTGGCGTACATGACACCAACGTTGATTGCCATACAAAAATTTACAAATTGGCTACCATCAAAATTTGAAAAGTGTTAAGTTTTTTTCAGCATTAAGGTAACGCAAGTCCACGAAAAAACTGTTAAGTGCAGTTTAACAAGCATATTACCAGAAAGAAGGTCTTAAAATAACATGAAATAGACGACCGTGTCCAAATTTCCGGTGTAATGTGAAGACGTTTTGCTTCTTCAATCTGGCAATCGGCGTTTGTGCAGCCGAGCAAAACGTTAAGCATTCTGTTCGCCTTTAGCGCGTTATGAATACGGGTTGTCAGCGGATGGTTCAGTCTCGTCAAGTGTGGGATATACAATACGTTAACTTCACTTACTAAGCTATTGACAGCCTTCCCATTTAGTTTCCGTTTAAACAAACGTTTGGCGGCAATCAGAAATTTGCAGAAGCCTTCTTTTTTATAAAGCTAGCACGGCATCTGTTCAAGAACAAAAGTCATAAAAAGATGAAAGGATGATAGTCTCCGCTAATATAAAAAATTGCAGCAAAACCGCTAGTTTCAGCAAAATCTTTGCTGCGCAATCGTGCAACCAGAATCGAGAACTGAATAAATTCGTAACTGGCTGTGATTCTTGATTCACGACGTAACAGCTTCGTGAAGACATCGTAATCATTGAGTCTCGCAGCAGATGAAAAAGACTCTCTCATGGTATATTCTTGTTCATAAAACTGTGGTAAAACTCAGTCAGCTGCAGCTACACCTGAAAGAAGTACTCGGCAACTTAGAAACTAGTTATGATACATTTCTTTTATATCTTGGTATGAATATTCGCACCATCTTGTCCCGGATGTAACATTTTATTTGCTCTTTGCAAGTCACAACGCCTGTCTGTTGTGACAGATCTTACAGTTACGGAAGTTTTAATTGCCTGAACGTTTCACCTCAAACTGCGTCTCTGATTCGCTGCCCACCTTTGTTCCGGCACCGAAAACAGTGATGAACCAGAAATCAATTCCAGCGCTCTATTTTTGTTCGATCAAAAACAGCGAAGAGATGAGGCAAAAAAATGAGATTGACGCTGAGATTTCTCCAAAATAAACGAAACCAAACTTATCCTATTAACAACGCTTGTGCGATCCGGTTAAATTTGTGCCGATGTAATTAAACGTGACCGGCTCGTGGTCCATCTTTTCATCAGTAAACGATTTCGGGCGGACGCCACCTACAACTACATTTATCAACAAGTTGCGAAATTTCGCTTGGCTTTGGTCGTAATGTGAAATTTCGCTTGGCTTTGGTCGTAATGTGAAATTTCGCTTGGCTTTGGTCGTAAACGATTTCTGAATGAAAATCGCAGTTTGAACCTGCCCGCAGCCAGTGCAGCTCCAACTTACGCGTGTGGTTGTCAAGACGCTTTGCCTGGAGTATTCTCGAACGCATTCAATCTTTGAGTTTTGGGAAGAGTTAGCGATGTTTCCACCCTGCTTCACCGAAGTCCGAGGAGACCATGCTTCACAGGAAATTACTTCAGTCGCTCACTGCGAGCTTCTCCAAGGCAACTGTGTGCATACCCTGAGCTGAAATTTACAGTCACGAGAGTTGATTTGGACAAGGTATGGTTAGCAAAAGTGGGTTACGGAAATTCCACCTATATGCGACGAGCTGCCATAGAAACTGCTCGGATGCAAGAGTGCGTGTCCCGGTGACTCTGTGATAAAACATGCTATAAAAGCGTTGAACTGCAATGACTAAATTTGAACACAGTATTTTCTATTTTCATATGAAGGGCGTATTAGTTTTCTAACCCCAAAATATAAGCAAAAACGCCCTCTTCTTTTATGATTGCTAGTTAATTGTTCTCTTCTAGCATAAGACAGAAAGTGAAAAGGTGATGTAATAAACCAGCAGCTAAAGTCTTATCCCGGGATTTTGAAAGACAATTATATGTTGCCCATATTTGTGTTTACCTATGTTTGATTACTTGAATATTTATCTGCTAAATTGTTTAATTGTTGCANGTAAACGATTTCCAGGCCCGTAACCAGGGGAAGCGAATCTTCCCCTACAATATATTTTGCCCCCCCTGGAAAAATGTGTTGACATAGTTTAAAAAATTTCGAACCCTCTCAGAAACTCTTCGCTCCCCCTTGTGTCCCAAGATGGTTACGGGCCTGGTCATAAGCCTTCATTGCTCAGCAGGGACGTAACGAGGGGGGGACAAGTGGTGCACAATTCCCCGGGCGCCGAATCAATGTGGGGGCGCGGAAAAGTCCCAAAAATGTCACAAGTACTTTCTTCAATACAGTACATTTGCTTCCTAACGACCCCCAGTTCGAACATGGAGCGCCAAACTTGCTTCTTGCCCCGGCGCCATCTAACTTTGTTACGCCCCTGCTGCTCAGGTCTCCGCTGAAAAAGACATATTCCTCTAGATGGGTTTTTCTTACTTTTCCTCGTGTCTTTTACAGTTGTGCCACATGAAACTGCTGTCATTTCGTTTTTGTGGATTTTGTTCCAATTTTTTTGCTTTGAAACAGATTATTAAAAAATGGAAACACGATATAATAGCACTTGGTTTGCAAGAAATGTTTTTATCACTTGAGAACGCAGACAAATACGATGTAGGCCTACTAATTTGTGTTCGAAATAAACGGGTATCAAAACCCGCAAATTGTTGTTCAAATTCCTCTGCATCAATCACAGCATCTTGTCAAAGTTTAGGTGTTCCACAAGAATACCTATCAACGAAAGGTCGCAATAAGATTATTTAAAGGCAAACGGCATTTAAACTTAGTGGCAAGCCAAATTGATGTTAAAACTTGATCCAAGATTTGTCAGTCAGAAGCGGGTTTCCAGCACCACTTTTGAGCTTTGAGCCTTCGATAATATTAGTTTCTCGAGTAACGGAGAGCTATAAACTCAGAAAACGTTACACAAGTATTCAGAAGATTTTTTAAACACTGCACAAGAATTTCCAAACTAACGCCTCCCGACGGTCACTCCAGAGTCTACAAGCATACCTAGAGCAGCATGCGTGTGAAGTTTCCAAATATAAAACTCTGATAAGAACGTTACTAGCGACGAAAAGTTTTTTGTCAGATGTAGCAGTTTAAAAGTTACTGTTTGCCGATTACATTTAGAGTTCGTCAGTTTTTGACCCTGCGGTTTTGCATGCTCATGCAAATGTATGTATTTTCACGTATATCTCACGTCAGTTAATAGCATAGGCCTATATAAGCAATGCCAAACATGGCTTTGTGGAAAGGAGAAAAAGCAAGTGATATAAACGTGTTTGCTGGAAGCACGAGATATCTCATCAGAGCCGCAGAATGCCACTCTTTAACTATAATTGGATTTATTGCTTAAAAGTATTCGTGACAATGTGCTGCTCCAACATTTTTTAAACGTATCATTGCAGATTTAAAAATCGTTACCGGCCAGAGGTAAAACTGGTTGGAGGAACTAAAAGTGTTTTTGCACAAGTATCAGATTTTCTACTCCACATATTGGATTGCTTCATATGCTGATTTTTAAACCTCACAGACTGGAATTTGGGATGAGTAAGACCCCATGGTGCCACAACTCAAACATTGCAAAGAGCATTTTATATTACTTGAATGGTTTAATAATGATTCTACATTGCATGTCACATGCAATATGATCGATAAATAATAAATTATAGTGGCGTTTTCAACCTACAGTTTGAACAATCCGAATCATTTGGTGTTGCACGTTATTCTCCATGTGATGATGCGACGTGGGCCTCTTTGTGTCATTTAAAGCAGATTATAATCTCCAATTAGCTTTTATCTATATCTTTATTCACCAATCGTAACATTGTCACGTTTCTTTCGTACCCTGCGCTAACTGAACGCGAAAATAAACTTTCAAGCTGCGTTCATATTATGTTTTATTCGCATTTAACTGCACCTCTCTTACAGAAAGTCAATTGAGACTTTTCTGATGAACATTGCAAAAGTACCGTTACATTGCCATATACTGTGGTTCTTAAAATTTCATGAGCCGTGGCCCCCTGCTAAGTTTAACTGGCGAATACTTAACATATCGTGACACTTGGGTTATGCAATATCACGGCAAAGCTACCTAGTGAAAGCCTCTGCTCGTGGCCCCCAAAGGGGGCCGAAGGCCCCGTTTGAGAAACCCTGGTCTAGGTAGTGCCATTGGGTTGAATTCCAAATGGCTTGATTCTAACCTTCCTTTACTGTTTCTGGTGTTGGGTAGCACTAATTTACAGACGCCTTTAATCGTACAACGTTGGTTTGAAAACCTGGTATGTAAAACAGCTAAAGCTCATTTCATCTTTGAAAACTCGATGCTTTTGCATTGCTATATGCTTTCACCGTAGTTGAACAACTTCTTCTCAAGATAATTGAGGGGTTGCTGTTTTCAAAATCTTGCACTCCAAGTTTTAAACAGCACACTGTATTTCACATCAACACGCTGCGAGCTGCACGACATTATTGATTGCTGCTGCGATCAAATTAGCACTCGAAACGCACATGAGTGGAGGCGGCTCTTTGCACGGATGGAAACACGAAGTCCAATATGTAACGTCAGTGACTCGTGAGAATGACGTACGCGAAATAAAGATAACTGCTTCAGGAACTGGGCTTGTGGAGGCGTGTACGTCATAAGCATGCATTTACGGTCGACGTTTATCAACAAAGCTGCCTGCAAATCATGATGGGCTGTGATCTGCTCTTCCGATGACTTCCGTTCTTTAGTTGACTTAGAAGCTGATATTTAAGTCAGTTCTGTGGGTGATTTTCTAAAAATGACCAGCGTGGGCAGTTTACTGTAAAGCATCAAAGTGCCTTGTCTCGTATTGAGATTATTTGTTTATTTTGACCATTAACAAAATTGAAAATGTGTGTAAACGCCTACGCAGCCATTTTTGGCAGAAACAAAGGGACAAGGAACCACTGAACGTGTCAACATTCACTACTGTTTCTAAATCATTTCAGACTTTTCCAGTGTTTTAAACTTTTTCAATGCTTCTGAAAAAGGGAACGTTGTGACTTTGTATTAAACAGATTCAAATTCATGAAATAAAATACATACATGAACAGTTTGGTTGCAAGAACACATTGCTGAACAACCCTGCATCTCTCTATCTTTGCAACCTTCGTGATTTGCTTTTAAACGTTTCGTTTTCTATAAAAAAATTTTCAAAGTGAAGTTTCACAGCAAATCATCATGCTGAAAAATCATTGTCAAAGGATTTTTGATACCAAAGCCAGTCACGTTTTTCACGAAACTTTTATCCAAAACGTTCGATTCATTACTCTGTTAAATTTTTTGCTCGTAATTTGGTTTAAATGTTCAATCATTTTTTAAAGTAATTAATGACGGTGTTTATTGTGATATAAATCAAAGACAAATTTGAAATGTAAAGCATCTGATAATGCACAGCAACTGATGGCGTAAAGTGTCGAAAATTTTCAGTTTAAATTTACCAAAAGTTTTGTGGCTCGCAGTCTCATCGTGCGCCATTTGAACGTAACGCAGATTTAACACCTGGTATCTTAGATTAGCTTCAAAGCTCCAGAAAATCAGCCCATTGTTGTAACGTTTTGCTGAGTCTATACTGAGAAACAAAAGTTTGAAAAAATTTCCACAAACAATTTTCTACCGGAAGTTTTAAACTCAATCACTTTTTCAATTCTTTAATTTCTTTCAATTCAGTTACACGGTGTAATGCATGGTGTGAGGTTTGTGATTGCACACAGGGTCTCAAATGCGATTGCTAACGTACATGCCTGTTTGTTTTCTGCGTATCTTTTGTAAATTATAATATAATGGCAATCAATAATTTGCTGGAAAAAGTTTTGTACCCTTAAGCGTCAAATTGTCTGCCTTCTGTAAAAGAGTATATTTTGATTGTTGACAACCCACGCATACAAAAATGATCAAATCAATTCAAATTTAAAGGATGTCAACTGTGCCACGTTAAACCTAAGTGCCGTTGCTGTTACGACTGTATTATTATTTTCCAAACTGAGATTTAAAATGTAATATGCTGCACAGCGCATTTTGCAAACATGAATGCATATATTAAACAATCCATATATGCCGAGATACTGAGAAAAATTCACATCTTCATGCATTTTTCACCGCATTGGTGTTGGTGACAATGATTACCGAAACGTTTGCATTGTGGCCGTTGCGCTATTTGCATCCGCCGTTATTTTCACTGTGCAAACAAGTTGCTTAAAAATCCTTGAAAACATTTTCAAAATTTTGAAGCTCTTAAACAGAATGTATAAATTACTGTTTACTGAAAAAAATGGTCAAATTAGGAAAGAGGTTTTTCGTTACCTTGTAACAAAAGTTTTGGATTTGCAAGAATCTGGAGGCCAGTTTTTTTATTCTAACCACACCAAAACGTATGGTGGCACACACCGCACGGGATACTGGGAAAAAGTCAGATAAAACGCAAGTTAACGCTCTTAATTCATAAGATTGATGTGGCAATTAACAGAGTACACGTTTCTGTTTGACCTGTCGAAGTCAACAAGGCCATGAAATAACTGGTTTGGAAGTCCTGAACTACGTTGTCAACTGCGAATCGATGCCACAATTAGGAGGAAACGCGTGATTTTGTGATCGTGTCAAGCACTTGTTCCCGGATCGCAGACGGTTTTCTTCCAACGCTACTTCTGTAACAAGCTTTTTAGTTTATTTGTTACCAGTGCCGACTGCTCGGAGGTCGGGTTATTATGTTATTACTGTGCAGCAAAACGCTGCCCTGACTTGGTTCTGGATGTAACGTTGAAAGATATAAACAAAAATATTGTTATCCAACTCACATGAAGGAAGTAAGCTTGAAATTGAAAAGTTATTACAACCATTCGATATACTTTTTCAATGGGCCTATAACTGTTTATTTTCAGATGTTTTTTGCCAAAGTTTAAATTACATGCATTGAGACAAACACTATGGAATTTAATGAAGCTTCTGAAATTTTGCTTAAAACTTTCGCAAACAATGTCGTCACTACTTCTGCTAAAGTCACTGTATTAGTGTGATATCTTGAAAGGGTGAGAAAGAACAGCCAAGAGAGTCATTTCTTAAAAGCATAAATTTCACAACAACTATCAAGGAATTGCCTACAAGACAAAAGCTTTTTCTTGTTATTTAATTCTGTTCAATATTGCGCTTATTTCAAGTTTGTCAATCTAGTAATAAGCATTTTCCTATTGAAAACACTTGCTGATTGATTCGATTGCGTCAAGTTTGCGGGAACTAATTTTTATACTTGGACATCAATACTTGAATATCAATGAGTATAGTCAGAGTGCATAGGTTTTGAGGTGTGCTCGAGGAAGATTGTGTAAATTATACACAGCTTTCCTTATAACCTCCTTATTGACGTCATTATGGCGCTTTTGCAAAACGCCGTGTAACTAATTGGACAATGGCAAAATTGCTTTGAAAGAAAAACTTTCGCGGATCAGCGGAACATAAAATTTAAACAACATTGGCAATGCATTATCGGGTATCAGAACAACTGCCACCCGGACAGCTGCCACCTAGGACAGCTGCCACCTAGGATAACTGCCACCAAGACACTTGCTACCCAGGACATAATGAACTATCTGGACTTGTGCTTATTCAAAGCATCCATAATATTGAACGTTCTACTTTCATGTCAAAAATTTTGAAATTACACATCTACATAACGATAGTTTCTTGTCCTCTGAACGTTTTAAAGAAGCTTCACTTAAAATTTAACACTTTTGGATGGAGCATGTGATATAGATGTCATTGCGTCTTTGTAAACATTCGTAAGATAGTGGAACCGTGCATTTTTTGCTTCCTTTGAATTTTTACAGCACAATTCTCGCATGCACATTATTGCATCATATTCGCTCCTGGCACTTAGCAGCTCCACACGTGTCGATGACCAGCTGATGTTGTTTTTACCCCTTTATTTCCATGCAGTTTACGTTCTGTGCATTGCTTTCTCTTAGGGTTTTATTTTCGAATTACTTTCTGGCAGCAGCAATGGCAATACGAATGTTTGCTTTTCCCAGTTATGTGGCAGGTTAGTGCTTTCTTAACCGTAGGCTCGCGGAGTCCTGTCCATCCTGAGAGAGTTTTCAATTGTGACTGTCCTTTGTGACGCTTTTCCTAATTAATTGTCATGGTGACAACTTGGACGTTTTCATTGCGCACCGTTACACGTTCTCGTGCCAGCAAAAAAAGCAACTCATGATTCTAAGCGAGCGTGTACCTCAGAAACTGCATGACTTGCAAAATTGACCTCATTGTCCTGGGATGGAAAAACACCACTTGAACATCGTGGACTGAGCAATAAGCATTAAATTGAAGCCATAGCTATAATAAAACTAGAAATTCATTTTGCGAGTAACACACCCACTGGGTGTGTTTGAGGGGAGGCGAGCGAGGCACTTGCCTCGGGCCCCCCTTTTTGGCCCCCCCATTGAGGTGTTACGCGCGTAAATTTTCCTTATTTTTGGTGAAAAACTTATTATGTATTCATATAATGTACTACAAAGCAGATCATAAGTAAGTACTCTCCTTCGAAAGGGCCCCCAAAATAAACTGTAATATGTAGGTACTTTGCTTTCAAAGGGACCCCCAACAGCAACTGCAGTTTGAAGGTAATCTGCTTTCAAAGGGGCCCTAAAAAAACTAAGAAACTGTAGTGTGTAAGTACTGTGTTTTCAAAGGGGCCCCCAACAGCTATTGTAATGTGTAAGCACCTTGCTTTCACAGCGGCCCCCAGCAGCAACTTTAATGTGAAATCCCTTGCTTTCAAAGAGGCGCCTAACTTCAACTTTAATGTGCAAATACCTTGCTTTCAAAGGGACTCCAACAACAACTGTAATCTGTAAGTACTCTACTTTCAAAGGGGCCCCACCACCATCTCCAATGTTCAAATGAAGAAAATCTTCAAACCAACTTCTACAACTAAAAAAATTGTGGGTTAAAACTTCTTCCAAAAAGTTCTGAAAAGACAACTTGAAAAGACCTATCAAATAAGAGCAAGTGAAAAAGACTCTGAAAAGACCTATCAAATAAGAGCAAGTATTTATACCAAATGATAAATTTTTATACCATGATAATTTTTTATGCCAAATGATGATTTTTAGAGATTGAAGTAGACCTATTTGGTTTATTGATAATTTTATGAAAATATCACATTTCAACAGAAAGTATCCAAGTGGAGCAGCAAAAGAAAGAAAAAGGAAGAAAGAATAATAAGCAAGGCTACATTTGTGCTTCTTATCACGCAACAGAAATGGCATTTTTGCGTATTATGAATACTCATTTTCTCTAAAAATATTTCAGGTGTTTCAGATGGTTTGATTTGAATTTAGCCCATGATTGAAGTTGCAGATTATTTGAAGCTTGACTAGCAAATTGTTGGTTTGAGGTAGACTTGGTAGGTGATGTTAAAGTTTTTTTGCCAGGTCTTAGCGAATATAACTTGAACCATTTTTTTCAGTACAGATTTAATCAATTGTGTAGGCTACTTGCTGCAGTAGAAATGTTTGCGATAATGTATATGACGATTTATTTCCTACATTTGCACATTTTTCAAACAACTAGTGCCAACGCAGGATGAGGGAAGCCTTTACTCATTCAGCCTCAAAGCTTTCCAAAACAAGCCGCAGGTTGGATGGTGTTGTATGCTATGTTCTTGTAGTTGAAAGGATGAAATTTTAAACCAATTTAGTGTTTCAAATCTTCATGGTTTTTGTTTATGGTTTCATGGATTCCCATAAAGACATGACTGAACCAATTCAGGATACCAACTAACAAGCATTTTCCAATGGGGGAAGTGTGAAACTTTCAAAGGGGGAAACTTTGTAGTGTATTGATGGTGAATGCAGAGAAATGGGGCGCGAAAATAAAGTAGGGGCGATGCCATCTTGCTATCGCCTAACTTTTATGTTTTGCCAGCCTTGTCTTCCCAACTTTCAGTGTTTTCCAAATTTCGTATCATGAACACCCTTTTGCGTTTTCTCCTTCTGCTATGTCAGTCATGCCATAGTCTCAGGAACGAATCCTTGGGTGGCCGTATCCTAGGTTTGATCAAAAGCTCTCATCACGGTTGGTTGAGTATCATGACGTCATCAAAGGGGCTCCCCTTTGTAGTCTTGCCTCGGGCCCCCCCCAACCCTAAACCCACCATTGACACCCAGGCAGTACAATAAGCGATTGTCAAGCGTCGCGTTAAAATAAAAATGTTACGTTGAAGTTACCTGGTAGGCTGCTACAGCAGTGGTTCCCGTGTATTTCTATACAGTGGCGCAATTTTAAGGTTGTTGAAAATTGAGCGACACCCCTGTCATAAAAATCACTGTATTTATCAATAATAATGCCTTTTACACATCACATACACTGTATACGAGCCATCAAATTCAGTTTAGGCCTACCCTATCGCGTCGTGGCACGTAGAGATATTCTCGCGGCACGGTTGTTGGGAACCACTGTGCTACAGCACTACTTCTTATTCAACAAAGGGCGGCAAAAGTGAGTTGCAACATTGCTACCTGCCATGTAACTCGCAAATCAATAGTTATGGTGAGGCATGGCACAGAACTTGAAATGTACTAAAGTAAACGGGTGTGCTGAGTGCGTGGAGAGAAAACAATGCAAAAATGGGCATTAGAGAATTGTGTTGCGAAAAAATAGAAAAAAACTCATAAAAAGTTACTGTTTGCACTGACTTAAGAGTGTTTATGAAATGACATCGATACCACATACTCCATCCAAAAGTATTAAAACTGAAGTGATGGTTCTTGAAAGTGGTCAGATGCGTAACCATCGCCAGAAAGTCTTCAATAGGGGGCTTTACGTTTGTGCAGGGGACTTGACATTCCAAAAATTTACAAAACTCCTCTGGTTTGTAGTGTTTCGTATTTTAATTTGGGGGGATTTGAACTTTGTTTGGGGGGACTAAGCCCACCAAGGCCCCACGGTGGCGACGGCACTGGTCAGATGGCGACACATCTATCGTTAGACTATATATGCATTTATGATTTCAAAATTTTTGACATAAAAGCAACACCTTGTGAACTTCAATTGGCAATAAACATAAAGAATTCAATATGTTCTAGGTGGCACTTGTCCTGTGTAGCTATTTTCCTAGGTGGCAGTTGTCTGGGTGGCTGTAGTCTTATAACCACATTATCGTTAAAAACTGTTATTTACAGTTTATCGAATAAGAAATGTTTTTAATGGAACTTTAGCAATTGTAGCCAGTACATTTGCACTTTGAGCTCTAGCAAGTAAAATATAATTTTATTTGAAGTGTTTTGGAAAATATTTATTTAGTGTCAATAATATTTGATAGGGACAGCGATAACTCAGTAGTTGAGTAGACGCCACTCAGTTGAAAGCTTGAGTGTTCGATTCACGGCAACCGAGTAGAGCGCTAACCCCAACTGCCCCGGCAAGCATCTTAGGCTTCGACCTGCAACTAGTTGCCGTCACCTAAATCATTACAGAAACAAAACAAAACGAAAAGCAATTTACGACTCCAGCTTCTATCAACATTGTTCAAAGTTATCTCGTCCGAAACTTTGACGCAAATGGCAGATGAGCATGACTAAAGTAAAAGCACAATTCTTTAACACTTGCGTCCAGAGCCGGAGGAAGGGCGCCCGTAACCCCCGGTCTGGAAGACCCCAGCAAAGAAGGGGGCCTCCAATTCTGACTGAGGATTTTTGTTACGCCATATAGAACACCTGAACTGAAATCACCGGCAACCGATTTCACACATTTCCCCTTTCAACATTTATATTTTCTTACTAGACTATATTTAATATTTAACTAATACATCAAAGAAATAGATCTTGCCACCACCCATGGGTTCCTGTTATCCAAACCAACCATTGCGAATACATTGTGGATAATTTCGTTGTCAGCATTTGCCTCGGTAGGCTGTAGGCTGTGTAGTGTGTAGGTAACGTTGCTGAATCCACGTTTATTGTATGCACTTTTAATATAGTCTAGTAAGAAAATTATTCAGGAAAACTAAGGTGTAGACCAGCGGCGTAAATAGAGGTTTCAGCCAGGGTGGGAAACGTAGCTGAAGGAGATCCATTGGCCACCGTAAGGGGCCCACTTGCCAACACTCAGAAAAAAATTAGATCTGAAAGTGTATCCAGATGTAGATTTCTATACTAAAACCCGAAATAACCGGAAAACAGTCCAAAAAACGTCTGAAACACGCAAAAAATTAATCTGCTGAAAACCAAAAGAATAATAATGCTGAAATATAAGCTAAATGGGGGTCCGGTTTTGCATTTAGCTTGACAACGGGCGAGGTTCGTACCCTTGCACCCCCGTCAGTTACGCCACTACTGTAAACCTACGTTGCATCATCTTACTGTACAAGAATAGATTAGCCGGTTTCCAAGGTATACAATCATGTAAAATGGTCTTCGTAACGCGCGCCTGTAACATCGGGTGTATCATCCATCAGGGTTGTCTAATGAAAACTCAACACTTTACACCAAGGCTAGGGAACCTATTCACTAGTACGGGCCATTTGTATTGTGGAAGATGGGCCGCAAAAAGAAAAAATTTACCTTAAAATTTAACTCTTGTCATCCTAAGGAAAAGAGGGAGAAAAACTACGAGTAGGAGAGAGACATACTTTTCTTGACTTACTGTCTACGAGCGCGGTAAATATCAGCTTACCACGGAGTTTCGTTTTGGTGCAATGTTGCATTTTATCTCGGGTAACGAAAATTCTGATGCGGGCCATATTAAATGTTCACTTGGGCCGCAGGTTCCCCACTCCTGCTTTGCACCAATGAGAAAACCAGTTATTTAACCAATAACACTGTATGCGAGTGGTTGGCAAACTGCGGGCCTCGGTCCGATCGTGGGCCGTTCTGCACATTTTATTGGGCCGCGCGACACTAATTTTTGTGGGTCGTGTGGTATGTAAGAGTTAAAGACCTGCACCGGTTGCGCGGGATAAAACATAGGCTACTGCAACAACTATAAACAGTGAATGTTTGACGTCAACAAGGCATTGTTGTTGTTATTATAGCGTTTATGACAGATAACTGAATACAACATAAATTTGAAATTGGGCCTTCAAAAATAAGCACGGGCTTTTAATTACAACCTAAAAGGGGGCTCGGGGCCATCATAACAAAAGTTTTTCCGATCACTGCTGTATGCAATACTGTTGAACGGAGCTTCATCAAGTTTAAGTTAATCAAAACGTTTCACTGATCAACAATGACTGATCAAAGACTAACAATCTGGCAATGATATCTATTGAAAGTGAAACTGCAAAAACATAAGATATGATTGAGTTGAGAAAAACATTTGTCTCTTTGAAAACTTGGAAAAAATCAATTTCTTAGCTTCAAATATTTGCTATATATAAATGTTAAAGTCTCTCTGCTTTTTATGTCGTGTTGATGCTGTAGAAACATGTTTTTACAAACATTTGTTAAATATATCGACGTTTTGTTTATCTAAATATGTGTTAAATACAATACATTTTGTTTCGGAGGCCCCAAAATCCAGGCTTGTGGGGACCCCAACCACCTAGCGCCGGCCTTGCCTGCATCATAGAAATTGATAGGTGAACAAAATTTTAAAGTTTCTGAACAAAGAGAGGTGGTTAATGCCGAACCACTCCCCCAGTCTATCGATTGCAAGTTCAAGTCTTGAAGGACTGGGCATTAAGGTCCTAAACAAACTCATAAAGCACATCTTCTGGGATGGTTTGTAGAAAAATGTTGCGTTAAAGTGCTCAAAGAATTTCTCTTGAACATCCGGTAGAACTGCTCGTGCGACTTTAACTTTGCTTCATATTATGCATTTAAATAAAACGCTAGTCTCGATGAGAGCATTAATTCACAAACCATGCTCTCACGTACGATTCGCTAATCTGATTCTATTCTACCGGTCATATATAAACCAAAAAATATTACTGCCAAGATTGAAGCTGGTATAACGTGTGCTATAATATTACATCTGCATGTTTTGTCAAGGTGTCGATAAGCCCATACCAGGGCTGCCACTGAGAATTGAACGAAATCCCAAGGTTCATTTACGAAAAATCCCAAGGTTGGCAAAAAATCCCAAGATATTAAAAAATAAAGTTAAAAAATATAGATTCTATTTGAATAAGGACTGAAGATGTGTTTAAATACACGAAACTAATTTCCCTGTGACATAAATTGCAGATGGATTCACTTGCGTTACTCCTGTGGCTTACATTTGAAAAATATCTGTACTTACATTTTTTTAAATGCTAAATTTACTCTTCATAAAAACAGTAAAGCCCCGAACACTGAAACTGATAACGTAACAGTTACGCACATCGTCACTCAAAGAGATCTCATTAACAACTGAAGACGGTAAAGACTGAAAACCCGGCAAACTGTACCTAGACAAAAGCTGAAAGAGTACGGAGATAACGGAGAGTGTGTTATGCAAGTTATGGTCATGGTGCGTTTAATATTGAAAGTAGCTTAACAGATTTTAGAGGAACTTGCTGATGCTTTCTTGTTGGCAGCAATAGGAACAAGTGAAATTTATACTTATTCATTGCATAATATCAAAAAATACCAAGATATCATGCGATTACAAAGGTATTTCCCAAGATCTCAAACTCGGGACTAAAATCCCAAAATCTTGGGAAAAATCCCAGCGAGTGGCAGCCCTGGCCCATGCAGTTGTATGGCGCCATCTAACGCATGTTTGTGACACACATCTCAATTTGCAAATTGATGTGGCAGAAAAGATGACCCCAACAATCTATAACTGAGATTTGCGATGTGAGAACAATGTATCCAGAATAAATATCTCTGAATAGAGCGTCATTGCTTTTAAAGATTTCCTTCTGCCTTTGAGTTACATTTGAGTGATAAAACCGAAACGATCGTGGTGACATTGCTTTCTGGATTTTCTTACTGAGGTGAAAGATACATTCGTTGTTACAACATTACGATGCAATGAGCAATAGCTAAAATAAATCAACTAGTGTAAACAGCAGATTACCCCATTCTAACTTCGTACAAATAAACATCAAATTGCACAGCAGTCTACATTTCAAAAAAAGCTTTTTTTGTTGTTTCTGTTTTGGCTTAGAATAGATATTTGCTTCTTTCAAGTTATTCCTGCTTTTTCTCATAACATGTCGACCCGTTTCATAATTGCGGTAATCAGGATGGAGATGTTTTGTCGTAAACCAAACCAGTGACACAACAATACGATGACAAGGCGATTTGATGGCATGACCTTATGTCAGGGTTCGATTCGTTTCCATCGTCTTTTCGCATGATTGACTAATCACCAATAGGTTTTAGCCAGAACCGTTGCCAGAAAGTCTTCAACAGGGGCTTTACGTTTGTACAGGGGGGCTTGATATAGTAAAATTTGTCAAAAACTCCATTTATTTATATTGTTTCATATTTCAATTTTGGAGACTTTGAGCTTTGTTTAGGGGACTAATTCCACCAAAGACCCCGTAGCGACGGGACTGGCTTTAGCTGAAGTGTCCTGTTGGTAAATCATCCTGTGGCCAGATGGATGGACTGCCAAAAGTCCCTGCTAACGTATTGCCTCATTCCCTACCGGTGGTGTTCGGATTTTTTTGTACATTTTTGGATTGACTAATAAACATTCAAGCAATGCCACCATGTTTTTAGTAGTTTTTATTATTTGGATATTGCAACAAGTTGGCAATGTTTAGCTTATATTTAATCAGATCGTTGATACTTCTTGTTGTCCATAGTTATTTTGCAATTAAATAAACGCTTTTTTTATCGCGTTATTCTTTCTTGATCACCAACGCGAAATATTTATGCTTACTCCGCTCGACAAACGACGAAAAGTACCCAGGCTCAAAATATTGGCTCACTTCTTATTCTTTTATGTGTGGAAGATGTTGCAATACCTCAATACCAATATCTCTGTGTAGTACTACCGCCCTAATATAGCAATACAATATATCTGAAATCTTTTCTAAGGTTTCTTAGATTAAATTAACAAAATTACGAATTAGTTCACAAACGCAACCCTTTAAGTCCCGCGAAAACCACGTTTCTTGCAGAGCTTTGCAATCCTAGAACTCGCCAGACGATTGAGCTAGAGAGCTGTTCAAACCCTCTACGGATTCAGCAAGTCTTGTAGTCGAAATCGAATACAAAATTTTTCGGCTTCGTTGGGGGGTTTTCGGGGGGGGACGCCACAAGTGGGGATGTTTTTGGCTACCTTTACCTGGCCCTGGTCCCCAACCCATTGGGCCATTATTATGGCTCAAGATTTTTTCGGAAACTAGGCCAAAATCCGCGTCTTTAGAGCCCTTGAATGACTTTCTAGCATATCTATAGCTGAAATTATGGCCAAAAATCCCAAAATTGGTGAAAGTTTCTGCACCCACAAACCCCAATTTGGGTTGGAAAACATCCCTTTTCTAAATGGCCATCACTCGCCAGGGGATCGAGCTAGAGAGCTGTTCAAATCCGCTCTGAATGGGGAAAGACTTGTAGTTTAGGCTGAAAAAAAAACTTTTCGACGTGCTATTTCGGCCTTTCTGGCTAGGTTTACAAAACCACAGGTTGTTTTGACATGTTTTGACAGGTTTCTCTAAACAATCCGTGACGTCAACGACCTGTGGGAATGCGTGAATCGAGCAGAATCAGCGACGCGAAACCGCGCGAGATTTAAATGCATTCTGGGCTATAGTACGAGGTTTTAGAGGGTTTGATGGACTTTTTAGCATTTCTGGTTGATGAGTTATGGAAAAAATGGTAGAATATTAATTAGGGAAATACCTTGAAGGCCCTTGGGAATTCCTGACATATTTGGAATATTTTTGGCATAACGTTTGAACCAGAAACGCTAGAAACTTGGTCAAGGGCTCTAAAAACGCGTATTTTAGCCTAGAATGCAAAAATACTGCGAGCCACAATATTGGCGCGTGGGATCGGATGATGACGTCATATAATTAACCAAAAAACAGACCCCATCGTGAGCCCATTGGCCCAAAACCCCCTCCAAATTAAAAAAAAAATTTTTTAATCTAAACGACACGACGCCACTAGTCATTGCAGAGTTTGAACAGCTCTCTAGCTCTATCTGCTTCCGAGTTATGGCCGGCCAAAGTTTGGCCAGAAAGGGCAAATTATGCCTTTTCTGAAAAGTTAGGAATTAGGCCCCAAACTGGGTTTTTGGCCCATAATTTTGGCCACAGATATGCTAGCAAGTCAATCAAAGGCTCTAAAGACGCGGATTATCACCTAGTTTTCAACAAAACTTTGAGCCAAAAGAATGGGTCAATGGGTTGGGGCCCAGGGCCGGCCAAAGGTGGCCAACATTTCCAAAACTTGCCCTCTTTGTGACGTCACCTCCAGAAACCCCCACCGAAACCGAAAAATTTTTTTTTCGATTTCGACTACAAGACTTGCTAAATCCGTAGAGGGTTTGCACAGCTCTCTAGCTCAATCGCCTTGCGAGTTATAGGATTGCAAAACTCTGCAAGAAAAGTGGCGCACGCGAAATTTGAAGCATTTTTCATTCTTTGCGGGACTGTAGTCACTCTTCACGCAACCATTGACACGGAGTCAGTACGGCGAAGTTTTTTGGTATAAAGATCCCCAGAAAAATTTCATGTAAAAAAGGGGAAACTATCCACTTAAAAGCGTACACAAAGAATTATTTAAATGAATTCTGTGAGAACATGCACCTAATTTTTAAAGCAAGAAACTAGATTTTCCCTAGCAAAGGTTAAATACAGCCTCAGCTTCCACGAAACCTATCTGAAATCCAAAGCAAGACCGAGGACAGGGGCGGATCCAGCCAGTAAAGGTAGGGAGTGCAATTTCAGTAAAATATGGTAGTCAAGTCTCATTGCGAGATCACTACTGTAAAAGAGATGAAGTATCCTTTACAACACTACTGTGACAAAACAATGCAAGGCAAAATGGCATTATATTGCGAATGCTGTTTTCCGAGTTGTACAAAATCATGGTGAATAACGCTACTTTCGTAGGTTTTAGGGGGGCTATCGCCCCAATCGCCCCCAGTGGCGTACGCAGAAAATTTTCATGGGGGGGTTTCATTCAGTGACATAGGGTAGTCATTTGTATTTGTTGTGCGCTGTTTGTGACGTCACAATTTAACGTCATAGTCCTGTTTCCAAGCCAACGTTTTAGCGAAGTTCGTTGACATAATATGCACGTTATGCTATACATCCACTCTCCTTATTTTATGTGTCATTGCACTGAATATAACCTATTAGCGCTCCAAGTTAGGCTATCGGAGGAAAATACACCCAACGC
>JGI24158J21664_10002148_pt1 | contig 23549 bp, 16 predicted proteins | sample Ectturendosymbi3_FD_21664 | JGI IMG/M metagenome (IMG submission 21664) | reverse complement strand
TTGATAACTTTAATGAAAAGTGTACTGGATGAAAACGGTTTTATTTGATAGCTGATGATATTGGAAAGTGATATTCGTTGAAAAATCTTTGCTTACGGCCTTAGTTTATGAGAAAACCGTTGTTGTTTAAGCGTGTGCGATATTCGAAAAAACTTGCCTAAAGGTTTACGATAAGCTTAAAAGTCGTTTGAAACAATTCCTCTGAGTTGTTTGTGATATGATTTTACCATAATATGCTTTTTTTAAGTTTTATTTTAGCTTATCTGTTCGTTTTTGTTTTGGCGTTTTTTTCGCCAAATCGCGAAAGTGACGTCTGGGCGAAGTGACGGCTAGCTTTACTCTGGTCTATAAAACCCAATTGGCAACTACTAGGCTACTTGTACTTAGCCTTCAGAAGTTCTACGCCAGTGCTCTGTGAAGTGTATTAGGTAGCATGCTAGCTTTCTCAGTGAATTGAGTTCTGCAAAACAGAATCTCCTCATAACAAAAATGACAGGATCTGTTGCCATTCATATTCACTAGCGTAGCCAGGCCAAAATTTTGGGGGGGCAAAATCTTGGTTTTTAGGCGAATAATAACACTATTTTGTTTGGGATACCACCACTCAAAGCACAAAATCACTATATGTTCTAAAAATATAGCGGGTGACATGGCCTCCTAGTCCTAGCCCCCCCAGCTATGCCTATGTTCATCCTGACAATAAAATGAAAAAAACAAAAAATATGACAGGTTTTCCTTACTTAATGAGCAAGCAATTTTTGAAATTGAATGGCTGCCAAGCTAGTAAGCTCACGTTATGTTATCAATGGTGACAACACACCGTCAGAAATAGCACAACCCTTCGACTACTGCAGGCTATGTGTAATAACGCAGCTTTGGAAAATAAAAGTGGGCACTGTTGTCAGTGGGTCAGTCTCGTTAACCCCAGATTTTTGCCTTCTTCAACATCAGATAATGTCAGGTTTTCACGTTACAGTTTCACATACAGCAAATGCTTCTGCTACTGCCAACATGATTATAACAAGCAAACAAACTGCGATAAACGTCGTTGAATCCGATTTCTGATGAGTGAAGTCATATCCAGTGTTGCCACTGGGGTCAGTTTCGTCAACATCAGATTGTCGCCTTTTTCAACATCAGATAATATCAGATTTTTACATTACAGTTTCATATAATCGAAATCAGTGCTCGTTAAAGTTTCAACGCCTCAATACCCCTAAATCAAATTTTCGTCAATCTGGATACCCCTTTTCGACAGTTTACTAACAAAAAAAATGTAAGAAACTAAACAGAACTGGTAAATAAATATTCACTAGAGAATATCTTTAGTAGTTAGTTATTCCCGTACTGTAGCTAGCTTGTTGTGGACTATCTAACATCTAACCAAACGTTTTTATTTACGCAACATACATCAGAAAAGAAATCAGCAAAGATTATTCCTTTAGTTTGAGAAGAAAAATAACTGACATACAATATTAGGTCAGAAAATTCGCAACAACATTCACATGTAAGTGAGGTAGTGTCTATTTTCCAAACTAAAGGCAAAGTAATAATCAAATCAACGGCAATTATGAATATTACCTTGCCTTAGTTTGGAAAACAGACATTACCTCACTTACATGTGAATGTCGTTGTATACATTGCCCAAATTTTGAAAATTTTTGTCCAAGTAATGGACAATTTTTCAGCTTTGGGGATGCGACCGCATCCCCTGCATCCCCATCCTGTACGCTTATGTTTTTAAAGACGACGCAGGATTCTGCTATTGCCGAAAAAAATGACTCCAAATTTGGGTCTGTCTTTTTCATAAATCTTGACTTCGGCTCCGAAAATAACGCAGAATCTAGCTGGAGTCGACTCCGGTCAAGCGAAATTTCTGACTTCACACCATGTTCGCATGCACAGAGTAATCTTCTACATACCAAATACGCTGATAAAATTGAATATTAGGGTTTAAGAATTTGTGTTCAGGTAAGTTTGTTGGGTTAGGGTGAGAAAAAGAAAAAAAATTGTGGTCAACGACTAAGTCCGAAAATTTTCAATGGTTAAAGTTATTCCCGTGCTATAGCTTGTTGTGGGTGTGCAATACCTGACATCTAACCAAAATGTTTTAATTTACACAACACACATCAAAAAAGTAATTGCCAAACGTTATTTCTTTATTCTGAGAAGCAGAATAACTGAAAAACAATACCAGGTCAGAAATTTCGCAGAGGTCAGAAATTTCGCTTGACACCGGCACTCTGGTCCGTGACCATCTCAGCTATGCATCAATGACTTCAACGGCGAAAACTCGTTTATTGAAGCGAATCGATGGTGCTGCACCGGATCTGGGAAAGGAGATGCGGGTAATTCAAGCGGACATGTCTGCGTTTTTATTGGGATAATCCGTTAAAAGAAGTTGACATGAGGCACACACACAATATTTTTAACTAACAACAACGATAAAATTTAAAATAACTTTTAGGTTCTAGTGCTCAAGTNAGACTGTATTTTCAACCTATCTGCAAGTGAGCTACCACTACTTTTACCGAAACCCCAAACTGGAGGTTCAACAAGCTCAACTTATTTTCCATGTTATTGGATCTTCTACTGATAATTCTATTTTCCATTTGTCGATGTTAGCAATAGTATCGTAAATACTGAACTTCAACTAAATTGTTTATCTGAGTAGCTATAGACTAGGGAGCAGGTTACCTCAAAAGCTCAACCTCAGGCAACTCAGTACTCACTGCCAGTGGTTTTGCGGTGTTATTCAATAACTTATTACATGGTTGATATGATTATTATGGTTAACATCTCTGCTATAGAAGAGAATAGTTGATTGGGAGGTAATACTGAATTACGGTAAACTGTTTAAGGAATGATTGGTTTCTTTTTTTATGCCTTACATCAGATACATGTATGTATTGTAATAGTTTATAAAATGACTAATAAATAAATGTACATTATAATTATTTTTCTTGTGTTTCAGATAATTCGCACTTGAGTTTTGATTTACTTTGATGCTGTATAGTTCTTTAACCTCTATCTATGCTTTAATAGCCTTGATTGATACCAAGAGATTTTCCAAGGATAATGGGCTAGATACTGTGGTTTTCATAATTTTGCCATGTACTTATCGGTTAGTGTTTCATATAAAGCATCTTGTAATTAAACTGCAAAAAGTGCTTAGGTAAATCTGTTACTTTTGGGAAGTCTATGAGTAAAAGAAATAGTTGATGCTTTCACTTCTCTGGTTAACATAAACAAATGAGTTAGTTTCCAGCTTTGTAAATTGCATTTGCGCATATTAGATATTGAATCAATCTGTTTAACTTGTTAGATTTCCATTAGCTTGTTAGCAGGAAAATGTTAGGGGAGTGTTTTAGTCTCTAATAATAACATGACATGCCATGGAAAAGCATAACCTGGTACCTCCATCGCATTTTGAGGTTGACTCACTTGAATCCAGTCCATCAACAGAAAATCAACTCCAAAACTTATGTGATGAATCGCCTTTATCAGCAGCATCACTTGCTGATCAAAGAAGCAAAAAGGTTGTTTTGCAGACGCCTGATGATTTCATAGTCAATCCCACACTACAAGGCGTAGTTTCAGACTCTGCTCCAAGGTATGAAAAATTCTCATTTCAACATCCAAATGTGCCGAGTAAATGCCATTACTCAGGGGATGTCAAAAAGGAAAGTGGTGTTCAGCCAGGTTTATCTGATGATCTATTGGGAGGTAACTACACTGTCATAAAAATGAAAATGTTAAAAGATGAAAATGAAACCCTTCGTAAACTGTTGCACACCTCTCAAGTTGTGGAAAAACCTTTAACTCAGGTAAGCTTTATTTGAATTAAAGTTGTTTTAGAACGCAGTTTCTTACTAGGTAGAACAAGAATTGCCTTGAATGCAAAGTCATTTACAAAACCAGAATTGGCCAAAATATTGCAGTTTTCAAATCGCTGAGACTTTTATTCTTAGTGGAAAGTAAAATGTGTTCTCATCAGCTACCTATCTTTTGCCAAAGAAATAGCGACAGAAAGGCATATGACTACATCAGATCTGGATTATGCCGAAAATATTCAACTGAATAACTCATGCTTTTAATGGAATCTCAAATATGAATATATTTCATGTTTATGCTAATGCTTTTCATCTACTTGTAAGAAACTCAGGTCTTAGCATATATAGCCAATTTTGTTCTTTGTTTCAAAAACTTTTCCTAAGTCTAGCTTTAGCCTTGCTTGTCTTGGGTATTGACAGTATCTCTCACTAACTGTAAAGAAATTGGCTGTTTTAACAAAATTATGGTTTTTATTTTATATAGTGTTGCAACCTCTCAGTTGGTGTGGCGTTGAATGTGCGATTCACCGTGAATGGAATGTGCACGAAGAATAACACCCATATAAATGTGACACAAACAAGCAATAATAGAGTAATCTTGTCTATTGTTGCTTGATGCCATAGTGTGGAACTTCGTGCGCTTGCCGCTTTCTGATTGTGACAGTATTAAAGCATTACTGCATAGGATATTCAGAAGTCAGAACAATGATGTTATTGGGCCTGTACCTCCTTTCTTATCTGTGACAATTAGTTCATATTCCAATATTCTCAAACAATATTGGTACATTTCATTCCTGTTAAAGTTGCGAGATGTCTGGTTCTTTATGATCAATTTACACAACTGATGCAACCAAGGTTTATTTTTTTGGCCATAAACCAGTTTTTTTTAAATGACTGAAAAAAAATTAAGTCAATTCAATCACAATGTCTAAAAATATAAACTAGTGAATACTGTTACAATGCATGGGCGTTGGAAGGGGGAGCCAATCCTCCCTGGATTTTGAAATATGTAGAAAAAAAAGTTGCTTTCTTAGTTTCAAGTGGGAAAAAATCAAATTTCACCACTTTTGGCCCCCCTTGGAAAAATTTAGGAAAACTCCCCTAGTGCCCCCCCTAGAAAAAATCCTTCCGACACCCATGTTACAGTGATTTGTAATACGAAATTATGGGACAAATGACCAAATTGTCTCTGTGAAAAAAAAGCAAGATGCTAACCTTTCACTGCATTAAGAAAATTCTTTGAAGAATAAATCTATTAACAAACTTGTTCCATCTTGAACATTTAGGATTTTTGTTGCAGTCGGTCATGTTATAATATATTTACATTATTGTTTTTCAGAAGTCTGCTGCTTCACAAATAGATATCATCTCTCACCAAGTACAATTTATTGAAAGACTGAAAAGTGACATTCTTCAACTGACAACCACTATGCAACAACGGTAAATGTTTGCACTCTATGCAAGGCTTATGCACTCCATTATCTCCATTCCAGAAGCCTTTAGGGCAGTAGTAGTTAACAATTGTCAGTAGTACTGAACCCAACAAGTTTCATACCTTCATTCACTGGACCTTTAGTAAATGAAAAAATAAATGTTTCTTTAAACATAGTATATATTTTGTTGACGCAGAGAAAGAACTGTGCATCAGATCTTTGCCAAACCGCTGAAATGGATTCACTGAACTCTGGGCTTCAATTAATCCTAGGTTAATAACCACTGCTTTAAAGCATGACAGAACAACTGTGTTTTCTTTAGTGAAACTCTTGAGTGCTTCTTGGAAATCACTTTCAGGAAAATAGATTATTTTCAGAAACTGGATTCTGCTATATTTTGAACACAGAAGATGTTTTCCATTAAAAAAAACAAACAAACATTCTTACTTGTTTGCCATCCATCGTGCTGAAAAAAAGTGCATTACCAACTAACTAAAATGGTAAAATCAGGTTATCGAATAGTAGATACATCATGTGGATCAGTCCATTCTTATTAGTTGTGTGCTAGCTCTTAGAGGTGATGTTTGTTCAAAAAATGACAAAAATCATTTCATGTTGTGTAAGCATAATTTTATGTTTGCATGTAACAAGGTGTTTAGCACACCAGCAGTGGAAAAAGTTTGAAAGTCTGTCTTATGTAATGCTTCAATTTAAAGGCTATACTTTTGCATGTTAATCAACTTACTTTGGGGTGCAGTTGTAAACATACAAACTTGTCTATGACAAATCAGTAAAGCTGCTTTCTTCTTTTGCAGAGAGCAAGAATTGTTTGAAAGTAAACTGAAGAGTGAAGAAGAAAGACAAGCAAAACTATTTCTTGAAAAAGATGTTGAGAAACTTTGTGAGAACATGCAGCTGGATGCTGAGAAATGCAGAAACTTGGAAGTTTGTGTTGCAGATTTGCAATCCACTATCGAGAGAATGAAAGAATCAAATGCAACAGTGCTTAAAAGGTTTTGTAAATATCCATTGCTTAGTTTAAAATGTTGGAATTTTTGATGTAGTATACTGCTTGTATGCTTATATTTATTGCTATTATTGCAATTTACGTGCTGTTCATGTTTCCGTGGCCATATCCATGTATGTTGCCGAATCTTTTTTTAAATTATGGTCGTCTGATCCATTACGTTAATGTTCTTTGGCCTGATTGTCATAAATTATCTGCTGCATATGCAACATTATATTGCAAAAACTTTGCTCACCATACCACTTTTCAGTCCACTATGCACATGCTTTTGCTTTGTTTCCAGCAAAATTATCGTTACTTTTAGAAATAATGAAACCAAAAACCATCGTTGATTTTATCCAGGCATGAAGATGACATTCAGTTGTTGCACAAACAACACATTGACAATGTCAAGAAATTGGAAGAAAATGAAGAAGCTGTGCGGGAGGCCATGAAAGCAGCGTTCAATGAAGAAAAACTGGACTGGCAGGAGAAAATTTCGGCTGTCAAACAAGAATATGAGGAAAAGGTGGCTAAATTCTGTAATGTATTGCTCTAATTGACAAAAATAAAAACTGGACGAAGAGACAAATTTCTAGCTGATTTTACAGTAGACTTTGCGTTTGTTTGTTCGTTCAAATTTTGGGCGTAGTTCACTGTGTTCTTCTGCTGTTTACAGCTCTGCAGGTAAGTCTCATCTTCATGCAAGGTTGCGCTAATACTTCTCAACAGGTCCAGACATTATCTTTTGAACACCACAACGAAATGCAGAGGCTTTCAGTTGAGATCAAAAGCGAACAACTTAAGCTGACCAATGAAACCACGAAATATGAACATGTGCTTCGGGAAGTGCAGGAAAGAGAGGAAAAAATGAAAATCCAAGTTGATGAACTTACTCGTGAGCTGCAGGTTTGTGTGCATGTCGACAGATACTTCTATAGCCATTTATCGTAAAATGTGAAACATTATGTTGGTTTTGGAACTGAAATGGGGATTACTAGACTTTAGGTTGACGATTTCAGCAAAAGATTTAGTTGGTTTTATTCGCCCAGGCAGCACAAATTGGAGCGCTGATCAAGCAGCAAAGTTAATTGCAAACTAAGTCGATTTAATTTTTCGCGGAGTTATTTTAGTTGGTATTGTTTCGGGGAAAAAAGGCCATGGTACTTTTCGTCCAAAACCTTGACTCGCCAACAAACATAGTACACACAGATGTTGTTGAAACGTGTGAATTGCTCCTTAACGGTTTTAAAAATCAACTGCCTTCTTGAGATCAAAGTGGTAACCAGATAAAAATACCTTCAAAAATAAGCAAAGCAGCTTATCGTAAACCTCCCTGCAGTTGGGCTCAGTTGAAAAAAGAGTAAAGAAACAAACAGAATTTAGGGACTAATAAAACCATTTAAAAAGTGTTTCAGCTTTTACGGAGCCTGCATGCTTTTATGTGTGTTGTTTTGCCTGACAACGTTGTAAAAATTATTTTTTATTTTTTATCTAGTTTTTGAGACTCCTTCAATACAACATGAGAGGGAGATTTTTTCGCACAAACCTACTACTGCGCCGAACAATGTTTATTGTCCATTTTTCGTTTGTTCGCAAAGCTGTTGCTTCTGTGTCATCTTGCATCATCACTATTCATTTCGTTCTCGAGATTTTTCGTGTATGAAATGGAAGCACAATAGGTAAACCATCACATGTACTCCTACCTTTCAGAATACTAGCGACAATTTGAAATCAGCTCACTCGGAGACTGACGCTCTGTCCAGTGATTTGAATTCGGAACGTGAAGCTGTCGCCAAGCTGAAAACGTACATCGCAAAAATTCAAGCTGATGACCTTGCCCGATCCCAGTGGGAAGAAAAACGAAAAAACATCGGCATTCAAATGAAGGTGTTTTGTTTTGCCGTCTCTTTCATTCCTTTTGTAGATCTAGTCTCTGGTGGTTTGAAAATGTTGATTTTGCCTATCGTATGGTAATGTCGAAAAGGATGATTTTACCTGTCGTATGGTAATATCGAAATCGTGTATTGAATGGCATGTTTTCATCTAGGGATTGTAATCAGTGACTACCTTTCAATGCGCTCTTAATTTGAGCCTGCTGCATTGCAATTTATGCTACGTGAGTGTGTACCAGAAACAGCATTGTTTCAATTGATTTGTTTGTGTTTTCGAGGACATGTTCTTCCAAATTGTCCTCAAAACGCAGTTGACGTCGTAGTCGCAGATACTCTTCACTGCATACTCGACATTTAAGTGTTTATAATTTGTTGTTAACAATATTTGTTTTTCGGTGTAGTTTATGTCACATGTTGTTTTCAGTCGCTGGAACAAGACAAGGAGGAGTTGCTTAAAAAACTCGAACTTCTAACCGTTCGCTTCAACGCGGTCTCGAAAATTTTGGAAATGCAAGAAACGGCAATTGCAGCACATACAAAAGCAATTTCTGATCCTATAAAGTACGTATACTTTTCTCTGTTCGCGTAAGCGTAGTTGTCCCATGACGTAATCCGCGGGATCTGTTGATATCTCATCTTTGCGTATCCATGACTTTCTGTAAATAAATTGTTTCACTGTGCGTAGGCCAACTGCTCTAGTGTCGTTATTTCTGATTTTGCAATCAACTAACACCCTGCATCATCCCGTCGACAGTTTCCTTTTACACTTTGCAAATGATGTGCACTTTTGCCACAGTCAAAACAAAGCCGGGGTTGTAACGCAACAATGGCGATCCAAAGTTTTTGAACTTATGGTCCAATGCAAGTCGCAAGAAATAATCAACAAAGAACAATTATCAAAACATCAAATCGACGTCAATATTCTCAAGTCTCAGCTTGAAGGTAAGTTGTGCTGTTTGTGCCAACGATCTCTATGAGGCGAATTGAGTTTACAATTGTCGATCGTTTCGGATTAATCGTAGAAACGATGAAAAACTCTCCTAAAAAGAGTCGTGTCAACTTCGGTTAAAGAACTACTGTGTTCTGCATCGGTACAGACATTTCGCTACAGCGACGACGCTTATAAATTTTCGGTTCACACCGCGATGCAGCATTTTTGCCAGTTGAAATATTTGTACCTTGCGTGACATTTTCCACTGAGACTCACCAGTAGCTTGAATCGTCTGGGTTCTGTCTGAAACATCAGCTGGAGTAATTGAACCAGTGGGGGTAAGTGTTCACGAAAATGTTCTCAGATGCAAAGATAGCTGCTGCTTTGACTGTAAGTATCAGTGTCCCTATCACATTAAAATCGGCCATGTGTATGAAACGGTGTCTTGTCAGAACTCTGCCATTACAAATCTTGTGGAACAGCCTTATCGCGCTGAATTCCTTACAGCGTTTATTTTGTTTAATCAAGCCAGGCACCTCAACTCGTTAAATTGCGTTTTAAAAGTAAAATGGGGCTTTATATGCAATAAAGCACACAACCGCCTTGGTTTCTGCAGACCAGAAACGCCAGTGCGCCATCCTGACCAGTCAGGTCGAAGACGTGGACGCACAGCTTCAACTGAGATCGTACACTTGTCAGGCCTTGACCGAAGCCAATCACGAGCTGAAAGAACAAGGGCAACTGCTGAAGTCGAAATTAGATGAACAAGGTTGTTTACACCTGGTTTCTTTGTTTTTAGAATCATTAACGCCGCATTTTTTGTCTTGTCATTAAAAGCGACTATTTTGTCCGCTCTTACCGTTTATCTCACTATGGCACTTTGTTGAGATTATTTGCTTTGGGCGTTGTTTCCTGTTTTGAAAAAATGGACGTTATGCTGCTTATACATTTGGCTCACCAAATGGCGGGATCCTATAAAGTTTTTCTGTTACGCTATTTCTTAAAATTTGTCTCAGAATCGAAGTTAACGAAATGTACGTACACACCATACAGTACAGAGAGAGCGCGAGCACACACGCAAGCTGTGTTTGAAGCTACGCTTGAAAATACGCCAGTGATGATAGCGATCTCTCGTCGACCCAAAGGAAACTTTAAAGACATCAGTTATTTGAAGTCACCGGATAAAGATGCTAGATGAACTCTTTTGACTCTTTTGGTGTGCTTGTACTCTTTTGATAGAAAACGCATGTAGAATTTTTTCGCACTAAAAGCAATTTGATTTTGAGCAACATATTCACACGTAGTGAGTGGTTCAAACACATCTTTTCAACAAAACATCCTGCTTTGCTTGAGATAAGCTGGGTCAAGAGTTTAAAATGCTCGTCAAAGAAATACGCACCTGCTACCCTTTCTTGACCCCATTGGACATTGCAGCAGTACAGGACTCAAGCACCCCGCCTCACTTGCATCTGCATGTTTGTGTTCCTTTACCAATTCACCAAACTTCTTCCACGTAGGTACTACGCACAGCTAATTTTTGGAACCGAACACTTTTGTCAATTCTAGCAAATCATTGCGACTTTTCATGCTCGACTTGTGGTCACGCTTGATTTATTTCGAAATGTGTTGAGGAGTCACGCTTGATTTATTTCGAAAATGCGAAATGTGGTTTATTTCGAAATGTAATGTGTTCTTCATCAGAATCGGCTTTTAAGGACGTTGTACAATTTATCCGAAACATCAGTTCATCTTGTGAGAAATCTTTCGAAACCAACTTCACTAAAAGCATGGAGCGGTGTTTAAGACTGGAGCAGAGATTAGCTTTTGCTAATAACAGGTAAGCCATGAAAGTATATTTTTATTGTGCCGAATGCTGTGTTTGTTGCAAGATGAGCTGCTCGTCTCTCAAAGGAAGGACAGTTTTATAGAAATGTTTTCTATCGGTGAATTCAGCGATGATCTTTGTATGTAGGTTCACATTGAAATCAAATTCCACCCATTACATCAGTTTCTCTCCCTATGTGTGTGTGTGTGCGCGCTCGCGCGCGTGTCCCAGGTGGATACCACAGTGGTATGACTTTTCATGCAGGACTGTTCAGATTCAATATGTTGCAAAAATTTGTTGTCTCCTTGTTGCTGGTTGATCAAAAACAGCTCATTGTGTCCATTCAGACTGCGAACAGTGCAAGACCTTCTTGCTCGGAGAGACACTATGTGGAGAATGCGACTGCAGAAGACCTATAATGGCAGTGCTGTGGTCATACCCGAAAAGGAGACTCAAGAAAGGTGCTTTTCAATCATAACTGTTTGGACGTTACAGTGTTAGTTTGAGAGCGCGCACATGCCACAATTCTTTCGTACTTTACCTTGCCTTGACCAGGGTTGGACTCACTTCGTGTCCTACTCTGGATGTAGTGTTGTACCAAGTGTTACGGGTTGGCGATCAATAGTGGTAAGAAAGTATCTATAACCCTGTGGTTCTACGCCAGGGGTGTGCAACAGGCGCACCGCCGGTCACAACCCGGCCCGCCAAGCCATTTAGTGTGGCCCTTGCCAACACTGATTTCTCCCACTCTTTCCCATATTTCCCACACACTCTGATTCATTGTGTACATGAAAAAACTAAATTTTTCGTGTGGCCCAGCTAGATGTCTGAAGTTGGTTATATGACCCACGGACAAAAAATGTTGCACACCACTGTTCTACGCTATTAATCGTTTTGTTGCGTCTGTTTTAATCAATCTGCATTGTAGAGACTGTGTGTGTTTGCACCCTGTGGACTTCGTGTCTGTTACAAAACCTTAAAATTGAATTAGATAAAAACTTTGAAATCTTCATTCTGTATTATGTCGAACAATCTGACTGTTTACCTTGGCATTGCCAGAGTTTTGCAGCAAATTTGGAGTTGGCTGTTTGAAGCGTGATTTGAACCGGTAGTTTTTCTCTTCAAATTTTTATCACTTTCAGCCCCGACCTATCATCTGAAGTGATTCGCCTCACCGAAGAAAGAGACATGCTGAGTCAGCGTTTGGTGCATGATGCTGCGTCTTTCGAAAGAACAACCGCTGAGTTGAACCAGAAGATATCTGACCTGCAGATGATAAACAGCGATCAAGAGAAAACGATGATCAGACAGGAGGAGGTGAATACGAATGTCTTCTGGCCATGCTTCTGGTCCCAACCCGGTTAAAAGCTTCGAGTTGTCAGGCTACAAGTTGCAAAAAAAGTCCTTGTTGCCTTTCTGTAAATGTCCAACAGTTAAAGTCAGCACAACAAACTTGCCTTTTGTATTGGTAGTTCGTCTTGGCGGACGTAGTTCATTCTGATTTGCACAAAATCCATTTGCCATGTCATTGTGTCGTGCATTGGTCATTGACCTAGTTGTCAAATGTCTGTAGACCGACTCCTTGCGGCAATTTTCGTTTTTTTAGCTTGCGGCACAATTGATAGTTCATAGATACTTACTGTAATTGTTTATTTTTCAACTGTTAAGATGCATTTGAAAAATAAACAATTAAGTTATGCGATGCATTACGCAGTAGGTGCATCAAGATATTATCTAATGTAATCGACACTTTTGAAAACGTTTCCCTTTGATCTAAACAGAACACACATTTACTGGAATGAGCTTTTACGGATGCCACCCCCTGTTGACGCAGTTTGACACGCTTGGCAGAGAAAGATTCTAAATTCTTCGTTTTGTGTACGCAGACGGTGTCTGAATTACATGTAAAAATAAAAAATCTCGAAAATGACCTTGCTGACATGAAAGCTGACAAAGAAATCTCCTTCGAAGAGTTGAGGAAAATGAAGAAGGATAGAGAGAAAGGTTCGATCCGACCTCCGTGTCCAGTGTTGTATTTAACAGTACAGTGATTGCTTTCGGACATCTTTGGTGCAAGAATAAATGCACTGAGCATATAATTTTAGTGCTGTCTGTTCGTTTTTGCAGTCGTTAGGTTTCATTTCCTACGACACATTTCGTTCGCAATCGAAAATCCTGTAAAGTGAAACATCACTATTGTACTAATGGAAATACAAACGATATCCCACGTGCATAGAAAGTTTGCAGAAATCATCTTGGCGTAGTCTTGAATTTTGGATGTTTTTTCGAATTGGCTAATTTGAATGCATGTTGAATCATCCCTGCCGCTTTAGAAAACAGGTCTGCATTTAGTTTTACCAAGGCTTCGTGTTTGTCTGGGAGGCGTTGGGTTTTACTCTTGCGCAAAAAGATAACTTTTTTCTGTTACTGAAGCGTGAAAACTGACCGCAATACGCCGTCGGTTGTCCTGTGTACGCAACAATAGTTACCGCCGAAAGATATATCTTATTCTTGCTTTTAGACATCGGGGCTGCCGTACACGAATGTAACCTTGCGCACCTCAAGGACACCAAGCAACACGAAGCAAAATTGAGCAAAGTCAAAAGGGATCTGACGAAAGCGGTGGTTTCCTTGCGACAAGCCGAGAGGTATTACGGAGATGGCGACGGTAGCGCGTGCTTTTTGCAAAGCCTCAAAATCTGTTTCATGTTGTTTTGAAACAGGTTACGTGTATGTGGGATTTTTGTTCAGCGCAGTAAATCAGTTTAATCGTGAAAGTATTTATTCGGTCGAACAAAAATCGTTCGACTTTGCGAAGCTGCGAGAACTAGCGCAGGTTTCCGCAGGTTCATTTTTATTCTGCAGCATAACACGGTTCAACTTGCGTTGGCTTTGTTTCGTTGATGGCTTCCCAACAGTTACATTCACTTCAGGTCTTCAACTCGCGAAAAACACCGTTTCAATGAACAACTGGAGTTGGAACGACAGTCCTGGTTGAAAGAGGAGCAGAAGCTGAAAGGCATCATTCGAGAACTGCAAAAGGACAACAACCTCATAAAGGTGGGTTCTGTTTGTATAGGTTACAAGCATCGACTCCAGCAGGTTGCGCAGAGTCCCTAGAAATCCTTTTGCAATGCCCACAAAGATTAGAACGCTCTTTACGCAAGCTACAATACTTGCATTGAAACTTTCGTGTGCCGCTGTGTGAAAACGCCTTCCGTTAAAGTTGAAATCCGTATGTTATACCTGGCGTTTCATATTAGCCCATCCGTCAAGTTTAGGTCATTCGGCGTTTGTGGCCGCGTGCTACATTCTGCTGTTCTCCTCCTTCAAGTATAATTTAGTTTCAGGCAATCGTTGCGGAAATTAGAAAAATGTGATTCGTTTAACGAATAAACGAGTTAGAGAAATCAAGGCCTTTAACTTTTCCATGCCTCAAAACCCATGCCATGAGATTTCCAAACATTGAATAAGGACGATTTATTTATGTGTTAGTAAATACTGGAAGCAACATACTCTTCTCCAGAGTTTAGGTATGCGACAATTGCCCTTTTTTTCGCCAAAAACACAGTCGGGCTTGGTTTTGATTTTGGCAGAGTACGTACTATTTCCAATTTCATCAAAGAAGGCTATGCATAGCAAATTTTCTGTAAAACATGTTTACTTTTCTGGAAGTTGACGACGCTGTCAGGCTGCACACGCAAACTAGCATTTGAGATCATCAGTGAATTGCTAGGAAACACACAAATCCGACCTATGTTTCAATACTTGAAATTCCGAAGAAAGAACATTTGATAGCAAATGTTCTGTTTGCAATGAATAAACACAGTGCCATGAATAAAAAAAGAATGTTAAAATAACAAAACAATAAGAACAAAACACTGAATGTAAGAGAACTGCCTGCGGTGCTTAAACCAAAAAAAGGAAAAACAGTGCTTGAAATTTGAAAGATGGTGAACAATGAAAAGGAAGAAGTACAAAATGGAGCATCAAGTTAAAGAGGTTAAAATTGTAGTACAACACTGCATTCAACTAACCAATGCCAAAAATGAAAATTTTTCCAAATAGCAGTAACTTTTTCGGTCAATGATAGTATGTTTGTTAACAGTTACTGTACTACATAAATCTTGTGAAATTTTGTTTTTGTATATATTTCACAAATTAACCTTTTAGACTCTTCTGCAGCTCAGTGGGTTTTCAATTTGAAAAGTCAATCCAAGTTTTTAAGAATCAAGTTTGGAATTTTGATGCAATGTAACATTAAATAACTGCATGTCCTTAAAAAAGCAAACTAGTTGCATTAGTTACTGCAACTGAAGTACTGGCATTGGTATGAAATGAAACACCTGATTTGTCAATTCTCAGTAGTTTCCATATCAACAGTTTAAGATTGTCATGCAGGAAGCACAATTTTTCGGCATTTTCACCAAGTAGCCTGCAGTGAGTTAACTGGTCATCTATAACCACTAGCGTACGGAGGGGGGAGGCCACTGTGCCATGGTCACCCCCTCAGACCCTAAAAATAAAAATGTAAAAACAGTATTGTCTAAAACTTGCTTCCAGAATGCACAAAAATGCGTCTTCCTAGGTGTAATTTTGCAAAATTTTCCCGGGGGCATGCCCCGGACCCCCCTAGAATGGTCGTGCCTTTGACACTTCCCCTGAAGTTGATTTGTGACGTCATACTGTACAAGTGTGACGTCACAAAGATTGTGATAAAACTTGACCCCCCACGAGAAATTTTCTGCGTACGCCACTGTCTACAACCTAGCCTAAACAAAAGCAGCATTAGGCTATAACTGATTACCGCCTGTACACCCGAAGTAAATTCCATAAGAACAAGTCGCCATGACAATAGCTAAGGTGCACATGTGCGCATTACGCATCCGATCATTGTGCAATAAACCCACTGTACAGTAGTTCTGATCCAATTATAAGCACTGCGCTTCTAACTTGCGTAACTTGCGTTGTTGCAAACACTGCTTTTGCTGGTCGTGTTTAACAAACGGACAACAGCAATAGTGATGCAACAATGAACACATACTACCCCGGTGCTATCGGACTAAAGGACAAATCACCTGTTCAAAGTACAGTAATTGTGAAATGTTGGAGTAGCGCTTCCGTAACTTGTGTGCGACATCCACAAACGCTGGTTTCACGTTGCAACAGCCTGGATTATGAGATCACAAATATCATGCCTCGTGGAAAATGTCGATTAACATAACCCACAAACACGATGTTTTAGCTTGCGTACAGTATAAACCAGCGCGCTTATAGCCTAATACATCACATTGTGAAAAGTAGAATCGTTGTAAGATGTTACGTGCAACTGCTTCGCAGCGACCGTTGTCGTCACTAATGAGTAGCGATTGCATTTGTAATCACATTCATACCGCCATAAATGTTGCCTAACGTAACGCACTGCACCTTAAGTTGCAGTCAAATTTTTCGTGTGGCGAAAACTCCCGGAAGTGCAACGGGAGTTTATTCGTACACAACACCTGCACGTGGTGGCTTCAAGCATTGCGAAACTTCCCGATGATGCTTTTGTTTCGGCTGCGACGGCCTACGCATACTCCATGGTTAATGTTGTCTGCTTATGAAACCGCACTTGCTACTGTAAGATAACTGTCTCGACTTGCTTCGTTGTGCTTTCTTGCGCAAGTTGTCTGGATGCGTGAGGAATATAGCAGCGTTTTGTCAACACCTACTGAGGCCGATAAAATCGGCCGTTTTGGCCGATACCGATATATCGGTAAAACCCAAATGTCGGCCAGGCCGATATATCGGTCGATCTCTAGTGCAGACCTTTCTTTGAGCTTGTTAAGAGAAAATATCTCTTTGTTTTCGGAACAGATTAAATCAACTGCGATGTTATATAAGCCAATTTTTCAATCTGTTTCTTTTGCTAAAGCAACAGAATAAAGTTGTCACGCTTGCGGCGAGAGATTTTTCAACTTGAACAATTTAACTACTTGCTATAAAAGCTGTTTTCTGAATGCTACCAAACTGATATGGACCGACTATAAAAATGTAGTTCGTGACAGTACGTTAAATACCGCAATAAAAAAACACCGAAATCTTGATTTCAAAGCATATTTCGACATGAATCATCTTGAAGTAGATGAAACTCATGGTAGATGCTGCCAAGCTTATAAATTACTGCTTTATTAGTATTGTAATAGAGTAGAATTTCAAAGGCTGATGAAGCTTCTAAGCAGAACACAGAACGTTTGAAAACGTTCTTGCAAGAACTTATTACTTCAGAAATATATACTTGCGTCTAAAGTATGTTTCCTAAAAATTTGTTACAAAGTCTAAGCATTGTTTTCGTATCATGAACTTGGCAAAAATTTGTTTCCAAGAGGTCTTCTTGACAATAGGTGTCGGCATGGCTTTTCTATCCATGTGAACATATCATCTTAAATATTTTCTGACTTCTGCACACATCCCTATCCGCAAGCTTACACCCCATCTCTTGCCTCGATGCAATTTGCAACCAAGATAGGTTCTTCGCCTGCACCCTGAGACTGTGCAATGTTAAGAACTCCTGTATCAGTATTACAACCTGCCTCAAAGTATTTAACAGCTAAAAATCCATAAAATAGTGCAGTTGGTTGCATGGTAAGTTTGCAGACAGGCTTTCTAAAATAGTTTTTGAATACCACGTTTTAAACGTGTTGCTTCATGAAAGATTTCAAAACCAATGAAATCATACGAAGGGCTCGAGACTCCATTACTGTCAATCAGGACTTTGCTAGATTGCCTATTTAAAGACAAACGTTAATAAGAAACAGTCTAGCCCCAAGGCGAAAGCTCGTACTCCTTGAAAGCTAATCATGTTTTTCATTACAAAAACGTCTTTATCAACAAATTTTGAAAAACTTTTGATGCGACACAAACTATTCAAACTTTTCGCACAAGCTCCGCATTGTGCAGTGTAGAACATAACTTCGACATATTGATTCTACGAAGTTTAAGATTCCAAAAATTTTGACTGGTTAGATAAGCAGTGAAATTGTTTTAACACAATTATGGTGGGCAAGATATTAAACAAGGCTGTTGAAATTCGATATCACATCGTGTTACTTTAGTAACGCGGAGAACTTTGAAGTTTTGGTAAATTACATCTTGCTTACATACGTAGTTAATCATGGTGCCCGAAAAGTGCGGTGAGACGAGACGAACCTAAAACAAACAAAATGTTATACTGCTCTAACTACCACGAAAATTTACTTCTGCTTCCGAGCTTGTTGGCTCGTATTCGTTAATAAAAATACATTCCTGAATATAGGGAAGCGTGATAAAGGTTTGAAAGGTAGGCAATACTTAAGGAAAGTTATGAGTATTAGTTCATTGTTTTTCAGGCAAGCGATTTGTTCAGTTTCTTGTTCAGCCGCGAAATTACAGCAGAAACGACCGAGCATTTCTCAGGTCATGGCATACTGTTACGTTTCTAGACCACACTCCGTCAAGAAGGTCTTATTGAGACTTACAAAGCCGCGCGCGCGAAGCCTACAGTGGAGTCGGAAACTCCTCCCAAACACGTCCACTTCGCCAAGGATTGCACTGCAGCAAAGTGCGATGACCCTACGCCGAACCCGGACGTGGAGAAGCTTCTGCAAGATCTGACGAACCTAAGCGAAAAAGTGTTGGCTGACTCCGAAAGCGATTAATTTTCGGGATGTAGGATATCAACTACATTGGAGTACTGCACTTTTGAACCTCTAATATCCTGAAAAGACGTAAACGCGTTTGGTTTGGTTACCGTTTTTTTTACTTTTTTCAAAGTTGTTAAGCTTGTAACATGGAGTGGTCATGCTTTTGAGCTTTTTCACTAGAAAATATACCTGAAAATACGGTCGGCGTTGAAACAGACCTGTATGAAGTGCCTTTATGAAGGTGTCCGAAATATTAAAACTTCTACATTCGTATTAAATCTTTAATTTTGACAGTGATACCATACCTCGGTGAGTTTTTTTTCAGTAAAATTCAAGTCGCTATCTTGACCTTTTAAGTCACAGTCACTAGTTTCATGATTTTTTACTTCTCGTCTTCAGCGTCGATCTCGGTAGTGAATAAAATGTTTGATTTGTCCTCCATTTCGATTCTTGCAAGCATTGTGTCTGATTGTAAGTCGCAAGCACATCTCATTTGGGATCATGATGAACGGTGATCTCAGGCGTGAATTACTGAGATGTAACATGGTTACTTCTGTACACATGTCGAATGCGTATCCCCACAAGAAAAAGTCCAAAGGGTTGAGGTCCAGTTTGTATGTTGAACAAAGAATAAAAAGTACAGATCAAGCAAAAGGTGTTACAATTTTGAGACGCTTTGTATGTTCTTTTAGTAACAGTTGCATGAAGGTCATTTCGTGTTACCAACTGGCAAAAAAATTCTTTGGTCGCCTATATGCTTTCGAATTCAACTTAAAAGTTCTTATCAATCCGCATATGTTACCTAGCAACTGTTCATGGCACAAAAGTATAAAAATGCACGCAGTCCTTGCAACGTATGTGTTGCAATAATCTGGAATGATGCGCTCTTTTGTTTTTGTTGCTGCAAGTTGCGTAGATGAGAAAGGTTTTGTTGTGTTTGTGGCTGTTTTATCTAAGACTGTAGCGTTGCTTCCGTTCGGTGCTTTCATATTTATTCTAATTATTACCCGCACTTCATATTCGTAATCACCAGGCAGACAAAACATTGCTGCTGTTACTCTTTTCAAATGTATTTATAGCGTTTGTAGTACATGTTTCAGGAAACGCGTGGTCGTCCTTTTACCGCTGTTTGCCAATTGTCAGTATAACCGCCAGCAAGCAACCTAGTTGAAATTCGGCACTATTTACTGCGACTTCACCTGCTTGTGCGGATGGGCACCTGGTTGTGTCACCGCAGGGTGTAGTGGGGCGGGAACGCGTGGGAACGGCGTTCCCACACCTTTTTGAAGTTTTGCTTTAAAATGAGTTTGAAGCTGTTTCAAAATGGCTATTTTTTTGGCTGCGCTCCCACACCTGTTTATTAGCTCTACATCCATGGTCACCAAGAAGATCTGATTGGGTTTACCAGATGTCACCTAATATTGAGCTTTACACTACCAGTGGTGTAGTCGAGACCGTAAGCGCCGAGACCTGCCCCTGCTCAGAAATGCGTGAAAAACTAGCACCGTCGGTATAATTTGCCCCGATTGGGCAGTAATTGTTCCCACCATAACCAAAGGCTTACGCAAACGTTTTAGGTACACAGACACGTGTTTAAAAAACTTAGAAACTATTACCAACCTCACCTCACCCTAAAAAACTCGTTGCCTGTCGGAAAAACTTTATTATTTCAAAAACATACACACACCCCTCCCAAAAAACGCGGCTAGTACAAATCGAAACAATACGAAAACTTCCGAAATTCCACCAGTAGCCTTAATTGGCGTTCTGTACATGATGAATGTCGTGATGTGTTCGAAGCTGGCGGAAGTACAATAAAAAGTAAATTAGGTTGAGACGCGAAAATTTGTTATTTTTGTGAATTCTTGCACACGAGGTGCGTATTTTGCTCAAACTGGGCAAATTCTTTTGCGCCAGAACCTGGCAATCTGCGGCGCAGTATCGATCAAAAAAAGGAAAAACAAAATGATTTCAAACATGTAGTGGCGGCAACGCTTGCTCTGAGTTAACGCACCTTTAACAAAGTCGCAACAGGGTTTTTCTGACAGACTAATGTGCTATAGACTACGTATCGCAAGCGTAACTGGGCTAAGTACTTGGACACACAACGCCTGCAAACAAATTTCGTTCACACAGTAGCAACATTGAAATGTGCTATGCAGCAAAACACAAATTGCATGCAATGCTTTCCTTTCAGCTGTTTGGTCACAAGATTCCAAAGTGTTCCTACCACACAGGAACTCCACAATTCCGGCACGCGAACCTTGTCTTGTTTTGGTGCACTGGACGGCAGATTTGGCAGCGTTTTCACGCCGTCAGTGGTTCATGGACTTGCGCCGGTATCGCTGACGTCAATTCAGGAAATATGTGGATGGTGGACAACCTGACGGGAGGAAACAGTGGCATAACGAGGTGGAGAGCACAGTGCCCCGGGCGCCGAAAAGTCCCAACAATGTCGCAAGTACTTTCTTCAATACAGTATGTTGCTCCCAAAAGACCTTAAGTTCGAACATGTGGTGTCAAACTTGTTTCTTGCCCCGGACTCCATCTAACCTAGGTACGACCCTGGTTGGCAAGACGCTTTTGCTCCAAAAGCGTGATCAAATTAATTGCCAGTTTCTTCTAAAACAACCGCCATTTCAAGGTGTTTTGCGGTTTGTGCTCTTTATACAGAATATAAGAATGAATAATTCATTTTAGACATGTGGTCCACATCACAGGCACGGTCAAACAACGCATGAGCACAAAAAAAAGGTTAGCCGTAACACATTATGCAATAGGTGTTTGCACACGACCATCCTGATAAGGACCAAAAACATTTTAACCGCACCCCAACTGTAGCGTCACACACCCATCATAATACCGGGATCCAGTAGTGTGAAGGAAATGAAAGCATTCTAACATCAAAACCTTGAGCTAAACAGCTGACCAAGAAGTGAAAGATAAGTCAGATGGGTAGTGTGGCGGCCAGATGGCGCCACATGTAAATTAATTGTCACCGCTAGATGGTGCCCATGAGTAACAAGTCACTGTGATAGTCACCACAAGCGAATTATCGTAATTCTCTTATCCCTATGTAATGATAGTGCAACCGAGAAGTCGTAGAGTGAACTCAGTGAGGGAGCTCTATTGCTACCGGTTGCTTTCCTGTTAGTAATTGCCCCGAGTTGCCATCTTTCTCTTGTGCTTGTCTCAGTAGTTCGAGGCGATGCAGTCAACTGCAACAGTCGGCAGCCAAGCAATTTTCCTAAACTTTGAAGCAGCCAAATAATTTTCCTGAATTTTAAAGCAACGCTCGGAAGGTTTTCGTTGTTATGGAAACACAGTACTGATGAGACGCATACGTTGGTACAACGCATTAACAACAACATCAGTTGGTCACCGTCATGAATTTTTTTTTATTCTAAACTATAAGACTTTTCCCATCTTCAGAGGGTTTGAACAGCTCTCTTGCTCAATCTGCTGGCGAGTTATGGTCTTTAGCCAAAATGGTCAAGGTGACGGCCTTTTGTGGGACTTGAATTTTTACCCAAAATATAGCTTAGCATCTAAAAAAGTTGAGCCAAAAAATGGCTGTTTGGGTTGGCGCCCAGGGCCAGGTGACCTCGGCCAAAAAAACGCGCAAAAAAAACTTATTACGTCACCCACCACAAGGCTCAAACCCAAAACTTACAAATTTTTTAAAATCGAAACTGGAAGACTTCCCGAATCCGTAGAGAGTTTGGCCAGCTCTCGGAACCCATCAATGTACATCCGAATCCATCAATGTACTGTATTGGAATGTCGCATGTTTTAAATCCAAATCTACGTACATGTTCATATCAGAGATGAGCATTGGACTGGACTTGGATTGGATTGGATCCGGGCTATCAATCTCTTCAAAATTTAGGATCCGTACCGGATTTGTACTGAGGTAATGGAAAAGAAATGCAGCATTTTTGTTGTGAAAAGGCCGGAATTTTAATTTTTTTTTTTCTTAATTTGGACTAGGACGTTAGATTTCAAAAATGTTTTGGACTATTTTTGGCAGTGATGTAGTCGAGACCGTAACCTCCGAGACCTGGCTCAAATTTCGAGACGAGACCGAGACTTTGTCATAAAAGCCGAGACCAAGACCTGGAAGTTTGAGACCGAGTTCGAGACTCGAGATATCACATTTTTCTGATGGTAATTAAAGCTAACTCCTTGAATAATGCTGCAACAAAATATCAAGAACATTTCCAAACATCAAGATAATAAAAATCATCCGAAATTTGTGCAAACGGCCAAATACTGCAAACGTTCATTTTCAATTTCTTCTTGGGAATTTACAACCTCAAACCTGTGGCCTTATTTTACAAATTCCATGAAGAAATGCATGGACATTGCAAATGTTAGCAGCGTTTGGAGGGTCTACGCATTTTTCACTTGAAAAATGTCGATGAACCAATTGAATATTCGGGGTGTTTGCCGTTGCCATGCTTCAATAAATTTGTTTTGACTCAGAAAAATTTTAATTGTTTTGTTCGTCACCAAACAAACCAAACCCTTCTGTGTAAGGACAGGAGGGGATGCCTGGATGAAGCTCCCATGTTCTGGTCTCCTACCTAGTATATTTATTTTTTATTTATTTGTTTATGAGCAGACACGAAGTCCATAGTATGAACACACACACGCTGCAGAACGCAAGTTGATTAAAACAGATAAAACAGACGTGGTACAAGGCACTGAAGCCGGCGGAATCACAGGGTTACAGACACTTTTTGCAACTGCATTGAAGACAGAACCATAGGACATTCTTAACACTATTGTCAGCTAACACGTAAAACTTGTTGCAGCACTACTGCGGAGTAGGGCGCTAATTCCTAAATTGGTCGAGTCTATGTAAAATGCGAAAGCATTGTGGCTTGCCATGCCATCGATCAAGCGGACACTGCAAAGTTCGATCACTCATTCACAGAGTAAAATGCGATTATAGTGTTCAAA
>JGI24158J21664_10002145_pt1 | contig 23568 bp, 16 predicted proteins | sample Ectturendosymbi3_FD_21664 | JGI IMG/M metagenome (IMG submission 21664) | reverse complement strand
GACTATCAAAGACCTCTTGTAGTAATTTGATTTTTTCAATGTATTTTGCAAAGTTGACAATATTTTCAACACATTCACCTTGTTCTTTTAAATTCTTTTCTTTAACTGAGAGATAAACAGTTTCAACTTCATCTTGAATGCACCAATGCACTCAGTGGCGTACGCAGAAAATTTTTATGATGGGAGTTCATTCAGTGGCATATGGTAGTCATTTGTATATGATGTGTCCTGTTTGTGATGTCACAATTTGACATCATATTCATGTTTCCAAACCAACGTTTTGGTGAAGTTTGTTGACATAATACGCATATTCTTCTACACGCACTCCCCGTGTTGTTGCATTGAATATACACAATCAGCGCTCCAAGTTACGATATCAGAGGAAAACAAACTCAACACTACGACACAGCAGTTCATAACTGCAAAAATATCAGGCTGCATGTTAAAACAGGGAGTGAAAGACACTCATCACTGGGTCAGAACAATTTACAAGGGCAAAATGAGGCTGTGCTAATGTCTTGTTGAATACGAGCAGACAAGCATAAGCATGCCGCTGGACTCTCTGATGGATACCCCGGTTTGCAAGATCGAATCTTGCTAAACTACACAAGAATTGAGAATGTGCGTTATGCAAGAACACTTTCACTTTTTTGTTATGTGTAGAAGTCCAGCAAACTCTTAGTTTTCTTTTTTCCCTGCTGAGACATTATCAAATGCCTGAATGCGTCTATATTAACAACTGCTGTTTTTGAGCTCGTGCAACAGTTCTATCATGCTACAGAAACTGCTGGTAATGTAGCCAATGTGATCAGCGCTTGCGCTGATCAGCCACAGCAGACAAAATAAAGATAATTGTTTCGGATAAAGTGAACTACCGCGGAACACAATGTTAAACATGCGTAGTGAACAAAAGTTCTGTAAAAAGTGGTGAGATGGTTTCTGGATGCAGATGATAACCCAGATTTCTACCAAAACCTATATTGTTACTTTTTGGCCCATTAACAATGTTCGTTGAAATTTGCTTGCAAATTTATTCCATGGTATTTGCATTAAGTCGACAAAGTAACAAGCAAAAAGTAGGAAAACAATCAATCTCCTTGGCACAAGTAATGAAATTTTTGTAAAATATCAAGCTCAAGGGTCTTTTTTAACCCCAACCCCCCCTTGCGTATGCCCGTGAATCCACTGATATCATTTACTAAACTAGGAAACAGTTTGTCTTTGCCCTGCAGTGTCAAATTGAGGTAATTTACATGGCTGATAACATCAACCAAAAATGATAAATCTAGCAACATACGTATCATTGCACAAAAGGGCCCTTTCTTTGGGCAGCTCATCTTTCTCTTCTAGAAAATCATGCACAATGTGTTTCAGTTTCCAAAATCCTTTTATAACTTTTCTTCTAGAAAACCAATTTGTCCTTGCTAGAAAGGACGTGCAAGAAAAATGAAATCACTAAAATTAATGAGTAGGAGTGGCTTACTTTCTGGTCATCAAAATGATGTAATGCGCCACTTCTAAGCATCCAATGGGCCACTTCTAAGCATCCAATGCGCCACGTATGGCACATGCGCCACAGCTTGGCCATCCTTGGGCTACATGATTAACCGCATTCATCTGTTGCATCAAGTTATTCATTTCATCATAACAGTTTTTCTAATAGAGGATTTAGTCTAACACTATATTTTAACATACTTCAGAAAAATGATTTAAACAAACTAAAAATGTAAGAGTAGTGGGACACATTAAATAAGGAAGCTATTTTGGAATAAAATATGGAATGATCTTATTATCCATTGCTACCAGTTTGTATAGGTATAAAAGGTAGTACTGTTGAACACATTTGTTTGAGATCAACCTAGGAGTGATTAGCACTTCGGGAGCCAGTGTATGATATACTCGTACTTTGAGATCCTGCATAAACTGCTATTTTTGTGCCACTTCACAACTCCATAACTCACTAGTTGGTTGAGCTAGAGCAGGGGTGGCCAACAAGTTCATCACGATTGACCAGTCAATCGCCAAGTGTTGGTTGGTCGATCGCGCCTGATTTTGCATTGAATTGACAAGATGCCTAAAAAGAACACATCAATCAATATTCCGAAAAGTGCATAAAGATTATCCATCAATTGGTTGGTCATGTATATTCTTTGGTGCCTTTTGCGATGGCTGACCATAGGCTAGCACAGTGGATGCCACAAAGGTGTTGTAATAAGTTTTCCAATGATTGCGTGGCAATCATGATTTAGGCATAACAAACACTTTGCCTTGTGTCTGTGCATCACTCACTGAGGTGATGATACACTGTATTTGCACATGTAATACTCAACTTTGGCATTTTTGTGTTTGTGACATTATTACTGACCGGTCGATCGTGAGTAAGCAAGAAATTTTCTAGTCGATTCCAGTTGAAGACAAGTTGGCCACCATGGGCGCCCACAGAAATTTTTCNAGGGGGGGCAACATCAACATTTCGCTTATCCTTTTTCAGGTTACGAACGATGCAGTGTAAATGGACCTTCACAAAACGCTTTACACTTTCTACACCANNAACAAAATTCCCCATCCTTTTACAGCTTTTGCTGAATTGGGGTATCATCCAATATCATTATTGTTGTGAACTGCAGACAACTGAATCTGAATTGGACTTGAACTATCCACAACTGCATTTGCAGTACTTACATTAGTCTGTGCAGGTTGAACCTCACTTCTCAAAATTTAGTCTGAAATGTTTTCTACACTTTGGCTATCAGAAATGCTTTTCCTTTGCATAAAGTACATAATATCCATTTTTCGAGCACTTTCTAAAAATAAGTCATAATTTTGGAATAATCAACGACCTGAACATCAGTAGCGGTGAAAAAACATGAAAGTTAGACACTCTTGCAAAACTCTTTCAAGCAATGAGAAGTATACCTGTAAGTTAACAATGACCATCGGGCAACTACTGAAGTTAGAACATCACGCAGGCTTTAAAAAAAGGTGAATTATGAAAACTCGCCAGAGCAATTACAGCTTTGCACTTCCTCACTTAGAAGTCAGAACTAAACCTTATGTATATTTCCACAAGACTGCATANATAACAAGCCGNNCAGTGTGTAAAAAGAAGACTGCATAAGTGTAGTTTGATTAAGCCACTGCGTTCTAACTACAGGCCCGCGCGCTGCATGTGGCCCGACACAGTGTTTTCAGTTGCCCGCGGAACCATTCAGAAAAAATCTTTGAAATTTAAATTTGTTGAAAAGCGTGTGAAGTTACATTTGTTTCATTGAATTGCTTGCGCTGGATAAAGTGCACAAGAACGATGAATAATACCTTTTATGCGTAACAGTATTGTTTTTGTATTATTTTTTGCGATTAAACTAGAAGGTACAACCCTCCACTGGGGCATCTGACTGTATAACCTCACGTTTTTTATGGTGCCCCAGCGTTCGTTATCTTGGACAGTACATCTGGCGCAATGAACTCAATAATGCCAATAGATCTATCTATCAGCTAAATGCGACCTTCTAGAAGTGGCCCTTGAGCCAAATTAATTGTCCATCCCTGCAATAGGTAATTGTAACTACTGTAGAACAAGCATAACATCTTTTAATAAAAATGTGGGCTACAATAGTAACGGTATTTAGAGACTAAAGAGCTTCTGGAAATTAGTCAGCAAAAATATATTTCCCAAACTGAAAGATTTCGCACTAAATATGAGCTGGACTTTTGGAAACACACACAGTACATGTGTGAGCCCACGTACATTTTCTACGTTGAAGCAAGTCAAATTTACAGTAAAAACAGAAATTGAATGCAGGTCCGTAACTAGGGGGGCGCAGGGGTGGACAAAGACGCCCTTGGAAAAATTTTCACCTCCCCCTGAAAAATGTGTTGGACATAGTTTGAAACTATAGGACATGGTTTAAAAAATTTTAGACCCTCTCAGAAAAATCTTTGCCCCCCTGGTGTTCCAAGCTGGTTATGGGCCTGATTGAATGGCAGACGAAACACTGGATGATAGTAGTCGACTTGCTGCCACTAAACTGGTATTGCTAAAGGAACAATAGTGTCAGATAAGCCTTGACTACAGGCATCCCACTGATAGAGATTTGTAATAAATTGCTATTTGCTATTGTGTAATAATTTCAGTGATTCAATCACATATCTTCCCCTCCCCTGCAAATAAACTGTCATTGCAAGAATTAAATTAATTAATCGAAATTGATTGAGCTGCTGACTTCAGGTTTTCTAGAAAATTTTGGTTCTTAGGCCCAATTTTCAGGTGGGGGCAAATGCCCGTTTTCCGCCCATGTTGGCCACCCCTGAGCTTGAGCATAGGTTCCCAACCTTTTTTGAAGCTGGCACCCATGTCACAAAAGTGAGATGGTTTTCGCACCCCTCATTTGAAAAAGCGTAGAAATAACAAAAACAGTCTGAATTTGCAATGTCTTTAATTTTACAATTACTGCTGGGGTAATACCTAGGCAAAGTGACAACACAACAGAAAACACTCAGTTGTACTGTATAACTTTCATACCTCACCGCTCGTTAGAAACAAATCTAGTAACTTTTTTGCTGCTTCTCAGAAATTATCCGCTTATACCTTGGCACAATTATTCAGAAACGAGTGCAAATATTTAGAGGGGTGCATCAAGTTGTCAAGTAGAGAGTAAAGTAGAATCAAGTAGAGAGGAAAACCTAGTATTGCACAGATTTGTTGTTGCAAAGGGCACTAGAATAGGCAGAGCTTTTGTAGCCTACTCAATTTCTGGTAGCTTTTCATGGTGGAACACAAAAATTTTTGAGTTATGCAGCATGAAACAATAGTCTTGTCATAATTGCACCTTAAACATTTAAAATGTCAAAATGCGCTTACACTTGCATCACTGGCTGTCTTCAGCATGAAAGATAAATAATGATGCATGCATTTAGCAATTTAAATTGCTACATAGGTGACATTAGCTGAAATGATTTGGCTGAATAGAGTTCTTTAGAGCAGCGGTCACCAATGTAATGCCCACTGGCACGAGGTCACCCGCAAGGACCATGTAAGTTGCCCGCGGGCCTGTTCTAAGAATAACATTAGCATGATCAACCTTCACATTAACGAATATCAATACTAAAATAATTGAAAGTAAAATGAGGAAAACTTATTTCATAAGTGCGTATCAAACTAATAGCCCTTCACATTAATCGGTACACAAGAAGTAGCTCGCAGTTTCAAAAAGGTTAGTGACCCCTGCTTTAGAGTAATAGCACTTCAAGCTTTTGTACATCTCAGTTCTTTTGAAAAAGACGTAATCCAAGAATAAGTAAACTTTCATCCTCAAATCGCATTTTGGACCCCTGAAAATCTTGTTTCACACCCTCAGGGGTCCAGGAATCCCAGATTGGGAACTGTTGAGCTAAAGAGCTGTTCAAACCATCAAAAGATGCGGCAAGTCTTCTCGTTTGCATTTAAAAAAATCGTAAAGTTTTGGATTTTGGGTTTATGTAGGTGACCTTATAAGTGGGTTAGGTTTTAGGCCATTTTGGCCAAGGCCCTTGGCACCAACTGCAAGAGGGAACTTTTCAGCTCATTTTTTTGGAAACTGGGCTATAATCCAAGTCTTTTGAGCCTTTGATTGGCTTTCTAGCATTTCTGGTTGAAAAGTTATGGCCAAAAAGCCATACAATTGATGATTTCACCGAACATTGGTAATTTTACTTACATTGACAATCTATGGACGGCCACATGGAAAATTTGTTGCTACCAGGGGCCACATATTACTTTTGTCTACTTCATAAAAACTTTTTTACATTAGCTAGGACAAAACTAAAGGCAGCAATAGACACTTCCGATTTAGTAAACATGTGGATTGAATGAAACGTGTGGAATAAATTCTTGTGAATTCTAATCTAATCGTGAAAATTACTTTAATATGTACTATGTACCTGCGGCTGCCCTGTGGGCCACACAAAATGCCCTTGCAGGCTGTAGTTTATCTACCCCTGCTCTAGGATATAGCAATTCAAATAAACTTGTCTCTAGCCCACTTTGAAATGATTAACAAAAAGTCTTTGATTGCATTTCAATATACATAGATCAGGTGCATGCTTTAGCCAACATGGTTAACCCTGCAAGTCCCAAAAAGCCAAGACTTTGGCTGGCTAAGTCTTGGCACATAGCAAGCAAAAACTCTCCAGCTGATAGAGGTAGGGAACTGTTCAAACCCTCTAAAAATGCAGGAAGTCTTGTAGTTTTGATTTCAACAAAATTACGAGTGGTTATTTGAACTTTTTTGGGGTTGTTGACACAACTGAGCCAGTTCATAAGGATGAATATAATGGCATATCGAATCCTTGGATTCGAATTCATCAGTATTTGAATCCAAAAATCGAGTTTTTTCGAATATTTAGATATGAAATAATTTTGGATTCAACTTACGTGAAAAATTGAAAAGTTGGAAAAACAAATCATTTCAATAAATTTTGCAGTGGCATTCTTTGCATTTCTGGGTAAGAGAAAGAAACATTCAGCAAGCTCATGGCACTGAGTAGCAAGGTAATGAGCTAATTAACAGGTCATGTGATGGCTGATTGGCATTCTGAACCGCTATGCGATCAGCTCATTTTGCTCCTAACAACTTATTCTGGAACAGGATTCGATATTCTGGATTCGAAATAAAGATTCCAGAAAATTCCAGAACCGTTAAATGTTCCATAGTGCACATCCCTACCAGTTCAAAGGTTTATTTTGAATAATATCATCGTGCCTGAGAAAAAAATTCAAGGGTCACTTTAATATCTTCAAAGCTCTTGGTTGACTTCCTAGCATTAGTGGTTGGCAAGTTGTGGCCAGGAAAACACAAATTAGTCAATTAATCCCCTAATAATTACCTAGAGGATTAGCGAATTAATTTGAAGCAACTGTGTGCAGTCATGCAACAAAAAACATTTGTTATTATTAAAATGCTTTTTTTGACTTAGGGTGAGTTATGAACAATTTGAAATTAAGGTATTTTGTAATGTTCTAAATAAACTATGATTTACAAGTAAATTGCTGTGTTTTTTGTGTGGTACATTCTTTTCAAATCGTGGTTATTTCTTGCCAGAATAAACCCCTAATATTTTGTGCTGTAAATTAAATACAACATCTCATTATTTTTGCTTCATGTGGTCTACTGTTTGTAGATATTTTGTGTAATTAAGAAATCTATGACCAATTTTGTTCTCAATCTGCAGGTGTTCTCAGTCTCTCTCACAAGACCTTTGATGTAAGCATGGTCTTGAAAAAAAATTAGAAAAGTCTTGCTGTGGTATGCTTACGTTTTTTTTGACAAAATGCTGTGGAAATAGTTGCTGGTGTACAAATATTTTTTGCATCCAGATGGGATTTTTTAGGAGTCTGCTTGTTTATGGAAAGCACAGTATTTGTTTTGGGCAAACTTTAACACTGAACTTTTTATATACAGGATACAGCACTGTTTGTTCAAATCAAGTGCAAGCAGCATCATGTTCAGAAGCTGATCACATAAATTCATCACAAACTGCGTTATACTGTGGCCATTCAGAAGTCATGCCATCAATGTCTCAAAAAATGTGTCAGAACCAAACAACAAGCAATCATTCACATTATTCTGAGTATGAGCAGCATCCTAGTTGTCCGCCTTTGTACCCTGACCATGTGATTGGCACACATAGTACGGTTGGACTTATCACTAATAAACCATATGCGTCACCAGTACTTCAGGAGCAAAGTACACCTGCTTTATTTTTTCAAGAAACAGTTCCAAATTCTAATAACAATCACACACACCAGCGAGAAAGGGAGCATGTTCCCTCAGGTCAATACAATGACCCAAAAGCTGGTGGTTTGTCTGCTGCTATGTTGGTGCCCCACTCAATGAATACTTCATACGTTCATTTGCAAAATCCCAGAGATCCATGGAAAATGTCTTCAGTGGAGTTTTCACATACATCTAACAAGGAAACGTGCTTAAATTTACCTGTGAATAACTGTGGACGAGACGCCAAAAGAATATTTGAATGTCCCAAATGCTCAAAGGTACGTACAATGCTATGCTCATTGCAGCTAACTAACATGTCCTCGTACGTCGTACATTGTCCTTGTACAGTACATTGTCCTTGTACATTGCAGCTAACCAACATGTCCTTGTAAACCAACATTTACCTGATATTTAATAGCAGTGATTAAATTTCTTCACTAAAGGTATATTTGATTACCTTCATGTGAAAGTAAATTTGGTAATTGTTAATTTAGTTTTGGCTCAGCTGGCTACAAAAACTTATGGAATGAAAATGCAAGATTTCAGATTTTAGTTTGATAGGTTTTATGTTGTTTACAAAACGCGCTGCACCTTTCCAGGTGTTTAAAAGGGGAGACCATCTGAAAAGACATCTTCTGTCTGTACATGATCGGGAACATCCGTACCAATGCATGGAATGCAACAAAGGATTTGCTTCTTTAAGCAACCTATCTCGGCACGATCAGTCATCGCATTCAGGTTCACCAGGAAAAGGTTATCTTTGTGCCAGGTATGACCTTTGTCTGACTTAGTTTGTAAAAAAATTGCCTTAGTGCATGGTTTTGCACACGTTTAATGTGATTTACATACTCTGTGGAGGAGGTGCGTAAAATCTTGAATTTATTATTGAACAGTAATTCGGGGATACTTGTTGCTGTCGCATGGCCTATGACTCTTGCTGACTTAACTAGTAAATAAAACTCGTACATTCGTGTCATATCCATCAACTTGATTTTATTTTTTTTTGCTAATCTTACAACTCACAACTCTTATTTACATTTTTAGATGTGGGGCTCGTTTTGCCAAGATTGAGGAAATTGAGCAACATGCTACAGCACTACATAAACTGGAGGATGCAGCATATATGCAAAGCATTAATAAAAGTAGCAGAACTTTTTCCTGTGATGTTTGTCAGAAGACTGTCTCTTCAGAGAAGAATTTAAAACGACACATTAAAAAGATTCACGGGCAAGTATCTAACGTGTAAGAGGGTGAGTCAAAAAGTAACGCATTTTTCTTGCATTAAAAATACAAAACACCGCACTATGAATCAAAATTAAGCCGTATTTCAGAGGGCGACATCCCTACTTTGTAACGCAGTCACCACCTCTTTAAATAGCTGTTATACCTTCGAATGACGGGCGTATTTCAGCTTTGCAACATTTGCGTGGTTACGAAGCTTTATCTTGAATAGCAGTATTCATTTCTTCATCGTTACTGCTCTTGCCACAGTATTTCCCTCTGAGTGCCTTTATCTTTACACCAAAAAGATGGCTGCCTGAAGGTGCTGTGTAAGGTGAGTACAGAAAATGTGGCAGAGTTTTTTTCACCCCCAAAATGCGATTGCTTTCCTCGTTCTAATACTTGTGTGGAATAGGCCATTGTCATGTTGAAGATCAAGTTTTGCATCCCAAAATTTGGTCTTACTCATCACTTTTATCTGAAAAAGCACAATTGAACATTTTAAGCTCAAGAGTACATGCGCCTTAACGTCCATGCCAAATTTTAAAGAAAGTTGCTAAAAGACTTGTCTCCTTTGACAAGTATCGCGTTACATTTTGACTCTCCCTCGTATATTTCTTGCATTATTTACGATTTTAAATTTACATGGTTTGTTGCTTATTGCTGACGCAGTTTGTTACTCGCTCACGTATTGCTTGCTAACCTTTTAGTAAGGGTTTGCTGGGCAGATGCAAGCTAAATATAGAATTATATTAATGGCATCTTGAGAACCTGCCTTACTTAATCAAAGCCGTATAATTCCCCGTACCGTAAAACATGTGTTCTTTCTTTAGACTGTTCACTTTAGAGAGGTACCATTCCAACTTGAAATTCTGCTACATTAGGGCAGAATGTCAAACGCATGTCTAGCTAATTAAACAACTGGTTTCATACTTTTGCTTGTTGAGAAGCTTAAAGTTGTAACTTTTCAACGTTTGAGGAAAATGTGATGAAATTACGCATAAAGATTACATAAAAAAATTGCGAAATACCACCGCAGTCGTAGGTCTACTGCTTTGCTTACAGTAACCAGGTTGCGAACAATTACTCTACCCTAAGCTCTAGCAAACTGCTATCAAGAATTACCAGTGAGTANTAATCTAGCCAAGTTNTCCGTTTACTTTAAAAAGAAAATTTGTATAAAACTGTATTTGAAGGACTATCTCGTCTACCCATGTCACTTGCTGGATTTAATTTATACACAGCATATTAGTCTGTTGTACATCTTGCATGTAGTGTTAGTCTGTCAAAGTTAATCGGTTTCAGTTGTGGACTATCAGAACGGTGTGGAATTAGGAAATGTCTTAGGCCCATGCTTGGTATTTATGTACAAATGACAGGTCTACCGCGGCCCACTGAAATACAGGCCTAAATGCCTTTTATCTCGATAGAAAAGAACACTATAAATTAGACTCTTACCATAAACTACATAATTGAAAATATTCAGTAACCATTTATCAGCATCTTTATTTTCGCCTTCCTCCGAGTTTTTTTACAATTCTGATGCTTGTACACAGCTCTTCAACGGTAGTATTTTTATGTACGCCAATGCCAATGGTAATATTGCAAATGATTCATGTGAAATTTCCTGAAAACCAAGTAAATTTGACAGAGATTTTCAATATATTTACCGCATATGACGTCACCTCTCCATCAGAGGATCATAAAGTCTGCATTTTCATTATTTGCGACCCACAAAACATACATGACACCCTATGTTGCAGCATATAATCAGTCAAAATCGTGGAAAATGGTAATTTTAGCCGCCATTTAAAGAGCATTTTCAGTGGTCAAACGTTGTCGCATGTGAGAAATATTACCGAATTCACGTTTAGCATCCAAAATGGCAGTAGATGAGGCTTCTCTATAAGTTCTGTAAAAGCTCCTCATTTATCAGTAAAAGCTCCCCATTCAGCGCTTCTGTGAAAGCTTCTCGTTCAGCTCCTCACTAACAGCGCTCATATTGTTAATTTTGTACCTATACTATACCTACAATCTTTGTGTTGAACCTTGCTGTGTTACTTACCTATGGACCTTGTGTCTGAGTCAAATATATAGTAATAATAATTTGATACGTTTCAACGATTCCAAAGCAAACTCACTTCTTCAGAGTGGCAGGAAAATAACTCAAAAGATGTCGCAAAATATATGGCGAGAATGCCTTGCAGGAAACCTTCCGTGAAGGCCGCGGTTGGCCTGTTAGTTAAACCGCATACTTCGTCTGTTTTCAAAAGTGGAGTTGTCTAAATGCTGGTTGCTGTAAGAGGAGCGCAGGTGGGTTAGGAGTGAGATGAGATGCAAAAATTATAGTTTGGGGTTTAACATATTGGTTTTGCCTGAGAGAGTTGAAAGCTCGAAGTTTTCTTTGAGCAGGAATCCGAGCAGGAGCAGGAATCCGACTGCCATGCTCTGCTTTCATAGCTTTGCGATGGATCCCGGCTTGCACATAGCGACATCCCAACAATAAGTCTTCACAAAGGTGACGCAGTCGAATCAATCGATGTCTTTGTAAAACAATTTGCTGACTGATTCGACTGCGTCTCCTTCGTGGATACATATCGTTGGTTTTACCTGTTCATATATTGAAACAGTGTGTGCATCTGCATTTGATTGTTGTTGTCCTGTAAAGCGTCGATGCCATGTGCGTCTCAGGGTATGTTTTCATGAGGGCGTGGTCAGTAATTACTCAGAATTAGAAATAGATGTTGGGTGAAGAAAAAACGACGGCATCTTATCTTGAGATTCGTACACTCAGCAGTAATGGCGGTGAGTGGTGAGTCGTATTGACTTCTAATTAACAGGGTTGCAGAGTCAGAGGTGAAATGTCCGACCCCGACCTTCCAAAATTTTCGACACCGTCTCCCGACTCCGATACCTTAGCATAACGTGAAAAAAGATTGGCTGTCAACAGTTTTGTAGCAACTAGCAATCAATGGAGATCGTGGTACACATATAGAATCCTCTGTTGCAATAAAAGTTTCAAAAGAAATTGTACCATTTCAGCAGGCACGAGGTAGGATTCTTAACTTAGGAGTGTGATGTAAAAACGATTCAATTGGACTTCCCGGAGTCGGATACAAAATCCGACTCCGACTCGTAGTGTTCTTAGGAATCCGACTCCACCCAAAAACCTCCGGCTTCGCAAACTTGCCTCTAATCAAGATCTTCGTCTGAATGTAGAAGCGCGTGAGCTGTAAAGGTGGCCACTGATNCGGANTGCCGGAGTCGACTCGGGCAGGATTCTGCGTTTTTCTTTTGGACCCAGATCTGGATTCACCTTTATTTTTGGCAGTAGCATGATTCTGAGTGGTCTCTATACATGCCATTTATTAAGTAAAAAATGCTGATTTTCGGTTGCATCGATGGTAGCGCCAGAGTCTGACCAGGAGTCAGATTCTCAAATTTAAAAATTTTTTGGACCGGATCCGGATTGAAAAAGCTTGGGACAGGAGCGGAGTCGGAGTCCGAAAATGTGACTCTGGCCACCTCTGGTGAGCTGCTATCATACAATGTGGGTAAGTCCATCAAGCTGAACAAACTTCAAGGTTAAATGATACCTGGTCATGCAAGAGCAGTATTTGTTTCTCATAGTGAGAAAGTTGGAAGAAATGCGAAGCCAGTAGTATTACTCACCGGGATAGTTGAAGTTTAGATTGTTCACATTTTATTTACGTCCGCAGAGACAAATGCAATTAAAGCAAGTTTCGAAAATGTGGTGTTTATCTGGTAAGTACTTGTAACATATCTGAAAGTCGAATGCAAGACTACCCATTTAGAGAAATTTCCATCGTTTTTGAAAGCATATGGCCACTGTTTAAGACAGTGGGCCAGAACAGCCAAGATTAGAAAGTGTAATGCTCGTTTAAAATGTAGCAGAAGTTAGTTATCTATTGATTTTTTTGTTTATTCTACTTACGGGACGCATAATAAATTGGCTTGCACTGTTTCTACTTTGTTTTATTGGTGTTGTTGATGCAGGGAAGAAGCTCTTGCACAACTAACAACTAGTTTGCAAAGCCGATCGTCAGGTAATGGAGAACCATCACAGCAATCCCAAAAAATCCTTGTTACAGTGAGTGACAGTTGTGGAAAAACGCAGTCGCCGATGCGTAAGTTGGACTCGCATTGCAATGCTTGGTTTTTGCTGCTGTGTGTTTCTGTCAGTAGTGTTTAGCTGATGCAGGTTGAAGCTTTGAAATATAGTGTTTAACTCTTTTAAGCAACTGTTATGTACCGTGGATATTTGCATTTCGAAGCTTGTTTGCTTTTGACTCTGTGTCTAGTGGCATTTCAATTTTCCCCACGGTTCTCGATATGGGATCATTATATTAAAAAGGTTTTTACGTAAGTTCAGATATTTTGTAACCCATACTCTTGGATTTTTTTATTCATATGTATGTCAAAGATATTTTCGTTGTATTCTCAGCATAAAAAATGTTTGGCCAAGGAGCTTACAAAATCCAGACAATCAAGTTGTGCTCTCCGCTAGGTGGTGCCAAATGTTGACAAAGTTTCATATAGTATGAACCTGGTATGCCCAAGAAGCAAGCAAACACTTGATTTCCACGCATTTGAGGATGAGGATTTCAGAACTAGTATTATTTTTATAATAGGACGTATCGTTCTCATGATTTTCATTGATAAATCGGAGGTCAATTATAAAACAAAACGGTAAAATTGTGGCTTCAAGTCCACATTCATTTGTTTGATGTTAGCTTGCTTTCTAGAAAACTTGTTTTGGACCAGTACCCCTCAAGTGTATCTTTCAAAATTTGCTTAGCAACCGGACTTGTTTAAAAAATGGATGCAGCAGCGTGGTCGGTTTCCAACTGATGCTTTATACCGGCGCTTCCCAATGATTTTGGGCCAAAAACAACCGCTTTGGCGATATGAATCGCCACGACTTTGGTGATATAAATCGCGTAAGTGTTGTTGCCCCAGCTGGGAAATATATATTTTTTAGTTAAAAAAGCGAACTCCTATTCACGCGAAGGAAGCCAATGTCCGCCATACAACCTCATTCTCAAATTGCCCTCTCAAAAAAGAGAGTTAGGGCTGTGTGTGATTACATCTCACAGCGTATGTTATGTTTCTCTTGTAGAACGACAGGTTACGCTTTGCTCGACCAAATCATAAGCTCTGCGAAATTTAAGCGTTGGAAGATAGAGTGGTTAATTGGAATTAAGCTGTGGAGAGCATATAAGGCTCAGAACATTTTGCTAGAATCATAGTAACATTTAATGTCGGTCGTGCGGGTGTGTGAAATTCAAGCGTACTGATCCCTATGAATGCATTAATGTATTGCTTCCAGATCGCTCTGACAAGTCTATTTTGAGGCGCCATTTAGCATGCAAATCATCGTTTCTGTCTTTCTCAGAACACGATTACACAAAGGCACCAGTGCGCCAGCAACCAGCTGCATTTTTTCAACAGTCGGTAAACACTGCTGTCGTGGAACGCGGGCGCGTTCAACCTTCCTTGCAGTGCCCAGGACAAGGACCACAAGACAACGACCTGAATACATATCTCAATCACGATGATGCTTTCTCAAGACGTTGGCAGCAGCCAAGCGATAGAGCAGCGCAGCAGCAGGTAGTGCGCTTGCCTAGGATGAAGAACGACCAAGTGTTCAACTCGAACTGTCCAGCTGATCAAGATTTCGCTTCTAACATCTCTACTAAGGCAACATCGGAGAATGAAATAAGTTCTGAAAGGACTTCAAAAGATGTCAGTACCGTTTCAGAAGCGTTTTCCATGGCAATGAAAACGTTATCAGAATTTTCATATGACGATTTCTCTTACGCTGCTGGAGAATATGTACCTTCCAGTTTGTCGGTGTTTCAGCCGAACTCACCCTTGTTGAGCTTTCATTATCCCAGTTCTGTTCAGATCAATCAGACCATCCCTGCCGTGAATCGTGGATCTGTTTGTTTACTTGCGGGGCCACCTGTTTGCTCCACTGTTACATCGAATAAGTCGTCAGTTGTCAACACTGGCCCGATTGCCCCACAAACTCAAGTCGCAACTGCATTCCAGAACTCTGACACAGCTCGTCAGTCTCAAAGTAGTGCCATGATTAAGGATAAAATGCCTGCTGCCCCTGCACAGTATCCTTTGCCTGACGGAAGTGTACCCAACGCTGCTACGTTAGCTCGTCGCGGACGTCCCAAGAAGCTAAAAAAGAATGCTAACGAAAATGAAAACGATCGGTCCTGTGTTCAGGTGGCGGCTTCCAACGTGGATAACAACTCGAGCAAGTTCACGTGTACTGTGTGCAAGAAAACATACGAGGTAATTTTTTTTTCCAAGTGTTAACGTTAGTTGTTTGCATACGTTTTTTTCTAAAAACACCACTATGTTCTCTTTTCATTGAAAGGCGCGTAGAAGTCCGCTTTGCTGTTTTCTCGCTTTCCTGACTTAAACCAAGTGAGAGTTCTTGATCGCTTTCAACCGTGAAATTACGCTGGCAATAAGTATGGTGACGTCTATTTTAAATAGTTTTTAGAGACATAACATAGGGAGTAGCTTCAACTTAGAAAGTCATGAGACCCGACAAAGAAGAAAGTTTTTAAGAACGGGGTTCATACATACGGCGACCAAGTGTAATTGTATCAGTTATATTCCGATTAAAGGTGTACTTCAATCTAACTTTGCCGTCTTTTCGTCTGTCATTACAACATCTGTGATGCGGTTGCAGTTTTGTTGACGTTGACCTATTCACCTAAATCTAAATTCTGTCGCTTCATTACATGAAAAATTAGCTGCGGTCAACAGAGTTCCATCAGTTTTTATTGCAATAGGTAAATAAGTGTTTCAACGCAAAAACTGTCCGGAAACACTGCTCTATTCAGTGATGTGTTGCAACCAACCAACCGAGCGTCGTTTTGGTTGTGTGCTTTTTCCATTGGGCCTTAAATAGAGAAATACAGTGAGACTCGCTGGAGAACTGAGTGCCAAATACGAACGATCTGTCTGTCAGCCAATTAGTGTTGTGTTGTCTTGTGGTCATTGTCAAAATCTGCGGTAGTTTTATCTTCCAATCTACAATGTTTCAAAAATGTCATGTCTGTTCTGGTTGACATTAAGGTTAAAAATTTTAACGCTGCGTGAAAACAAGCAATTCGGTGGGTGACTTTGAAAGGTATCTTAGCAAAAATGTTACGACTTTGCAAATCTACTTGAAGTGTGTTGAAACTCGTCTCGGTTGGTGGGGCAGTAATCGTTAGTGGTGGAGTTTTATTTTACATTAAGCGTACACTTAGTAGCATTTTTTTAAAGTAGTTCTCGTTTCTTTTGCAGGGAATTGACAATCTAATGCAGCATATTGAAACTGCCCACCTCAGTTCGAATCCTCACGAATGCTGCATATGTCAAAAGAGATTCGCACAGGCAGGCAACGTGAAGCGCCACATTCGCTTTGTTCATCTACGTGAAAGGCCTTTTCAGTGCAGAGACTGCGATTCAACTTTCGACAGGTACTTCGACGAAGCAATCAAAAATTCGTGATGCAGTATGGTGATGTTTTTGAATTACTTCGGAATTAATCAAACTTGTCTCTGGTACCTGGTAACAGCATCTATGTGATCTCAGCTTTTAGGTGCTGTATCCGTTTAGCGGCCGCTCGGTGCGTGCATCTTGAAGGTTTTCGCTGGATTTTTTAAGCACCTCTAAACCAAGTGCTACCGTTGCAGGCTGTGTTATCTTCAGCGGCATATGCGCTCCCATATTGATTCCACTGTCGAAAACCCGTATGCTTCACACCTCAATCCTTGCAACTGCCCCGAATGCGGTAAGCGATGTCTCACTGCCCACCACCTGAAAGGTCACTTGCAACGAAAACACTTAGCAAAAAACAAGAAACCTTCCGAAAAGTTAATGGAGAAGTATGGATACCTGTTTGGCGATTCGGCCGTTCTGAGTGGCCTCCCTCTTCAATCTCAAAAAGAAATAAACGATATGACGACAAAAGTAAGGCTGTTTGCAGGTTTTTTGATAAATTCTGTGGTTATCATTTCTATGCTTGGTGAATCATTGATTCCGCTTCAATCTTCAAACACGACTGCTGCTTGCTGTCCCTTCGGTTAAACATCTGAAAACTCTTTTCTTAGGTGAACAACGAAATGCTGTCGCATGAAAGTATGTATGAAATGCATGCTCGCTTGCCATCTAACACGACTGATCTTGCTGGTGATTTGCCAACCAACGTGCATGGGTTCAACACAGAGAGACAATTAGAATTTGTTCAGACGCAGGCAATCGTGGTAAGTGCCTAAGCTGTCTATGAAGAACGTAATGTAAATGTCTCTACCAGAGGTAGCCATGGATCCGGGTTCTGTGTTTTTCTTTCGGACCCGGAGTCAAAAATTTGTGGCAAACCGGATCCGGAGTCACTTTTCAATTTCGGCAGAAGCAGGAGTCTGCGTGGTCATTTCTTAAGTAAAAGCATGGGTAAATTTCGGTTGGATCATTGGTAGCCCGAGTTTAAACAGGAGTCGGATTCTCGAATTAAAAAATTACCGGATCCGGATTCAAAGATTTTGGAACAAGAGCGGAGTCGGAGTCTGAAAAAGTGACTCCGGCCACCTCTGGTCTCTACAACGCTTAACGCTAACTTCTTCGTTTGGTGCGAGATTTCCGCTATGTAGAGCTACGTTGAAAATTCATCGCTTTCACATGCATTTCTTCATTCGTGAAATATGAAGTCTCGCGTTAATATGTACTCTGCTGGTTGTTAGAAGCCGCTCGCGCAACTACAGTCTGAGTCAATGACGTATGCTGCTGTACGATTTCTGCTGCATTTACGGTATTGAATACCTCACCCATAATCACGTTATAGCTTTTTTGAGCTGATTACGTTCTATATCTATTGTTTTTCTATTGCTTGACCAACAGTCTATTCCGCTTTTACCATTCGCTGTGTTCTCTGTTAACCTCAGCTGTTGGAAATGAATTTTTAAAAATTATTGTTCAGCGCTGTAACGGGACAGTTTCTGATGCAAAAAGCGGTTCACTCAGTCAAATTGCTTGCTTCGACGAAGGAAAGTCACACCGTGAGAAATTACTGGACGATGGCGAAACAGTCACACGTGCTGCAACTGGTAATGTAGGCAAAGTCGTGAGTAACTCCACAGTTTCTAGTGATTCGGGCAGTGACCAAGTTCCAGGATCGGGACACGCGGTGAGAAGATCTTTCAAGTTGTACAACGATCGCTGCTGTTTCCGCAAAGAGAAGTCCAAGCTGTTGCAGTACAAATGCCAGCATTGTCCTTGCCGAAGTTTTTCCAGCTTGGCTCTTCTTAAGAGTCACGTAGCGATTGTCCATCACTGCACCACTCGTCGCCATCTCTGCGTTTTGTGTGGCAGAAGTTACGCTGCTGATATTTTGCTTATGAATCACGTGACCAAGCGACACGGGTCCAAACCACTGGCGCCCTTCAAGAAACGCTATTGTTCCAGCAAGGGCTCTCGCAGGAAGCAGCAGGTTCGTCGAAAACGTGCGCGCAATTTTGCAACTGAAAAATATCGCGAAGCTGCGCGTTTCAACAACGAGCGAGGTTCAATGACTGATGTTTTCAAACGGGAAGATCGCCCTGGAAGTCCACGTGGCCCGGTCCTCGACCTGTTGGCGGATTCCGTTGTGAAATCGAAATGACTGATTGAAGTGTATTCGCGGCGAGTTCGCCTGCGAACGACGTTCTATCGATCAACCTGAAGTGTATTGTATATAGCCTTTGCATCTTCTACATCGTTGTCGCGCTGCTTATTTCTTGCAATGTTGTATTGATCACACTTTACCTTTTTTGCAGCGTTTACTACCTAGCGGCCGAAGATGCTCATCAAACTGTCGTGTTTGTTGTACTTAACTGCCCACAAAGCAGCAGCTTGGACGAGCTCTCTGGCACTGATAGCAAAAGTTGTGTTAAATAATGTTCATACGTTTTCGGCTGCCGCCCACTTCAAGTGACGTGCGCTTGAGTTTCTGATTTCTGTCGAATTTGACTATTATGACCTGTTTAAACGCATTACACTACTCAAATCGCACAACTACTGTTGAGTCACTGTCTTTGCTCTGCGACGCTTGCGAACTCATGGTTTTCTTCATTTCGATCGTCACACTGTCGTACGATTCACCAGCCTTGACATTGTGTTGTTGAGTAAAATCTGTCAACATGCATATCACAGTGCGTTTGCACAGTACGAGTGGTGCTGCTTATTTTTTTAGATAAACTTTGGATCGGCGTTGCTTCTTTGTATTCAAATGTTAGCATTACTCCTTGACCAGTGGAGTATTGCTCTGTACCAGATTTTAGTGTACTTTTTATTGTTTTTTTGGTTGCACTAGCAATGTTTCAGATGTTGATCATCTTGCGACTCTGTAATACGTGTACTTAGCGGCACTGCCTCAAAATGAAAGTTTTTATTGTTTCTAACCGTGCTCCTAACTGTATAACACAACTTTTGTTTGGCATTGTTTGTTGTTTGCTCGTCAATTAGGCCTGATCCAAGCCATGACATCAGTGGTTTCAGGAGCTTTCTAAATGACGGTCGGGTGCTTGACGCCACCAGTGTTGAGACATCGGTCGCTTTGCAAAAGTGTCGGTTATTTGATGAACTGTTGCGGTTTGTTTTTATTTTTGGTGCAAATAGCGGTGATGCGTCGATGAACTACGTCTTGTGCAGTATTCGTTTCTTTCTCTTGGTTATAGCTGTTGATCAAACGACAAGCTTTGTTGGAACTGCTTTTAGTGCGGAAAAGATTTCTATTATTTTAGAGACAGGTGATTTTATCTCAAGAATGAAAAGTTTTTATCAGCGTCGTGCAGTTGTTCCCGACCCGCGCAACCACGATGAGAGCCAGGAAGCACGCGAACACCTTCGAGTTAATGTTTGAACTTTAGTGTGTTTGATAGGGCTCCATTCCCATTGGCTACGGTTCAAAAAAGTCGTATCACTGACGTAAAAGCTGCATGAATGTGGGCATCATTATTTCGTTCGGTCATGTGTGTGTCCAATTGGTGTTTGACAATATTGTGGAATCTGATCGAATAAAGCTTTTTTTGTGGAAGCAAGTGATACCAGGCGACAGGAGTCGCACATGGACCACATAGAGGTTGGGAACCGATCGCACAACGAAGTGCTTTGTGTGGTCTGCGTACATTTTATGCCGATTCCAGCTTTCATACATCATTGGTATGCTTTTCATCCTCCAATCACGGAAATTGATGTTGGGAGAATTGTGTTTTTCACGTTGTTTATGCTATGCCCTAAATCAGGAAAGAGAAACGGGGAAATTCTGTTGGCTGAAGTTTTTGTTAACTTGTTTTAATTGTAAAGGATTGGATTGCAACCACGTTTCAGTAGCTGCTGATTATGATGTCGAGGTACGTCTTAATATAATACTGTACGAAACATATCCAAATAAGCCGTGACGATCTTCGAGTTAGATAAATTGATTGACTGATGCGAGTTGAATCTGAGCCGTTTGGTCGATTTGTGGTATGCTTGAACCAAACTTTGACGAATAATTTTGCAAAAAAGAATTTGCATAAGCAACGCTGTACTGGTAAACCGCCTTAACGTCACCCGGTATCTAAACCTGTTTCGTATTGATGATTGTTTATCTGTTGCTCATGACGGAACCATGTCGTCAGTCTCAGGTGTTTGGCCACTACCATGGTCTTTCAGGTATGGCTCACGTCAAATCATCAAATCGATGAAAGCGGCTAAAGTCATTGCAATAGCTAATCCGGTAATAACCTGTGACGTTTAACATCAGATGCGAAGTGCGCAAAACATTCTTGTTATCAGCTCCCGCTCTTGTATTTTATTTATTAGGTAAGCTTCATTCGGACACTCGTTTAATAATTGTACAAGAAACTTGACATTTTTTTTCGTTAAATTACGTGGTGCCCAACTATCGTGACAAAGCAATACGTTGCCTATTTTGTTCAAAAAAAAATTGAGTGCTTGTGCAGTTGTGCCAGATAAAAACCCAAATGTGGACAGGCGTTACTCATCCTGGTAATAGCCTTGAATGCTAGGTCAGGAAGCTGATCCCGCGCCGTCGTGGTTGATAAGCTTTTTTTGCTATGCTTGTAGGTATCGCACAAAAATTCCAGGGGCGTTCCCAGAAAATTTTTTTTATATGCACGATTTTTGCAGTCGTTGACGCCATCACAAAGAAAGATTTTTTCTTCCTGTAATTTGGAAATCAAGAACTTTTGAGGCATCGAGTATTTAGGTATCAAGGGAAGGATATGCGTCAGCGCAATCTTACATTGTATTGTTGACGTGTTGCATGACGTCAATCAAAATGCATTCTTTCCAAGTTCATCATTTTTGCCATTCTATTGAAGGCAATCCTCCGTGGGTCCCGAACTTGTTTGTAAGTTTCGATTGTTAAGCTGTGTGCTCCCAGCCCCCTACTTCTATACTCGATTGGACATAAGTATTACAACTGTACTTCTTCCGCCATGTGCAGAATTGAACGTTGTAATTTTATAGTTAACAAAACAGTTATTGCATCAACTTCCAAGAGACGGTGTGTAAATTCTACTTTCATATTTAAGCCAGTTGGTTATACCACCCTTCACGGTTTTCCGGAACACACTTGGTGCATGATCTCAAACCACACTGCAAAAACTCCCAAGTAGTCGGAAAAAAAATGTGACCAGTTTGTACGAAAGTGTGGGACAACTTATTTTTATCGTTTTGAAAACAACATTTGAGTTGAGACTTCTGTTCTTTCCGCGATCTCCTTGAATGCACGCCCTTTTTTGAAGTATTGTGTAAAAACACATTTGGTACCTGTTTTGACTTGAATGTAAATTTAGTTTGGTATACACAAGCTCCGTTAGTCAGATTTCAAGGGTTTCAAGAACCCGTAGCAACGTTGTGTTATTGTCCGAAACACCGAATGCGCCCCCCCGATTGCTTTTCATGGTTTAAGCAGCCTGACTGTTTTGATTGAATAGTGTTCTGTAGATCGTCGTATCAATTTTATTGTGTATTTGTTGAGAAACCAATTCCGATTATATTAAACTTATGACAAGTGCCGTATTTCATGTGCATGTTCAAGCAGCTAATTGTGTTTTGTATAGCTTAGTACTGTTTTCTTGTCGTGGACATTTTTCCATATGCGTATGGCAATGTAATGCGGAAACATTGAGTAATGTAAGCTTTTTTTGGCTGACATCACTTGTCTTGAATAATGCAATTACTCATAGCATTTTCTGTAAATATACTCGTACCTGCATTGCGTCGAAGCGCATGTGTTCAATACTTACACGCGCTCTTTCGAAGTGAGTTAGTTGATTTGACTGAAAGCTTCCATCTATTGTAAATACATGCTTTTGACGGGGCGAGATATAGTTGGAATAGTTTGGTTCGCGGATAAATCAAAAACATGAATTTCGTTTGATTGAAAACAAAGATGGATGCTTATACCATGATGACGAAAGCAGGTAATTCCTTAGTTATCTTACATTAATGTTTGAGCGTTCGAACAATGAAACGTAAACAATAACTGGAACACCGGCGTAGCGGTCGTTGGACAATACAGAAACCCCAAAGCGGGCTATTTGCGTACAGTTGCTTTACGCCTGCTAAAAGGCCGGTATTTTTGATGCCATGTTACGTTGCGACAGGTTCTAATTACAAATTTCTGAAACAAGGCAATATGAACAGACGTGTTGCCAGGTTTTGGTGCTGGGGTAAACATTAAACAAAGGTGAAGATGCATCTGGCAAAAGACTTGAAAGGCCTTCATTACCTTCAAATTGGGCCAGGCAGGCACAACATTTCTCACTGGACCGTCTACGACATGCATATATTGCCTTGTTTCATCCTATTACTAATTGCCATTTCAATCATGTCTACATCTGTTTATCTACTAGAACGTGCTGTCTAATCGTTTTTTCCAAAGAAAATGCTGAAAAATTCCACTTTTTGTAACCTATGTATTGATTGAGCATTGCTGCATGAATTGCAGTGATACGAAAAGTCCATCTAAAGCTCAATTCGCCCAGAATTCTACTTTTTTCAGAATGAACACTTGTCTACGAAGATTAGATAAAAACTGAATCCCGTATCGGAAAAGAACATCAGTTTTGAAGGTAGTCGGTGTATACGTTATAGCAGTGGTTGAACCTTGCCATCGAGGATTCTTGGAGTAGATTTAGAAAGTCTGTAAGAATCAAAATCTGTGTAACAAAAGCATGTTTATTATTGACCTACCAGGGGTGAGAAATCTATTTACTATTGGAGGTCCAGCAGGCCCGTAGTCAGGTTTAGGGCTTGGGGGTGTGAAATACATTTTAAGGGGGAAATTTATTTTATTTTCAATATCTGTTTAAAAAAATTGGGGGGCACTACCCCTATGGCTGCAGGCCTGAGATCCAGGATACATAAATTGTAGAATACATAGGCGGGGAGGCGGCCGCCCCCCGGGCTTAAAAAAGTTCAGGGCAAACTCTGTTTTCAGGGCAACCGCAAGTTCCTCAAAAATCCTGAATAATAAAATATATTTCAGTACAGTGAAAAATTCCAGGGCAAC
>JGI24158J21664_10002144_pt1 | contig 23572 bp, 12 predicted proteins | sample Ectturendosymbi3_FD_21664 | JGI IMG/M metagenome (IMG submission 21664) | reverse complement strand
ACTGCTATCTCTGGCAGAGATAGCTATCTCTGCATGCAGAGATGTTATCTGTGGCAGAGACAGCTATCTCTGCATGCAGAGATATTATCTCTGGCAGAGATAGCAGTTTTTGTGCTAAATCTGTCAGATATAATATTGTTACAAACGGCGCCCCATAGAAAATGTTCATGATGCACAGCGCGTTGTTACAGCACAGTTGCAGCAGTCTTCATTCTCATTAACGTCAGCATCAAGTCGGCCGACCACACTCCTCCGTCGTTCCCAACTTATGCAGTGAAGTCTTCTAATATGACCGTGGATCAATCCCGTGACTAGGAGTAGGGGAGGTCAACTCCCCTTGAAAAAGTGTGTTGAACATAATTTAAAACTAATGGAGATAGTTTAAAAATTTTGGGGCCCCTCTCAGAAAACTCTTCGCCCCTCCTGTTGTCCCAAGGTGGTGACGGTCCTGCCGTGGATGTGCTCGTTATGCTCAGTGACAACAAATTTCTTCCACGATTTCCGGGTACAGTGCACTTGAGTTTGGGTCGCATATCTGTATCAAACACAGAGCGATCCAGTAGCATCAACCTCAACATGCACACCTAAAGTTGCCAGACGTACTTGAGCGCCAAAGACTGTCCTTGAATTTGCTCTCAAAACTGTTTATGTCCTTGATTCTTGAAAAACATTTTGTTGCTCTTGAGTACTTTCCGGCGTCCTTGAACAATTGATTACATTGAACATTCAAGATTAAACAATGTGATTGAACGGAATTATTCAGCAACGTTGTTTGAAAAAACGTGCTACACTGCACCACTATATCCAAATAGTGTTCGAAGTAAGCATGAAGTAAGTTTCAATAATCACAAAACAACAAAGTGTCCTTGAAAATTTCAAGTGAACTGGCAACCCTGTGCACACTCTTCATCCTAGCATTTTGTTTTCGGTTGCAGATTTCGCTGGCCAAAATTTGTCTTTTCGTGGCCGGGGTGAGACGTCTACGAGTTTGCAATCGCAACAAATGGATCAAAACGACATCGTCATCAGTCACTGTGGCCAGGTGGTGACGGTGCCGTGGTCACTGAAAATTTTGAATGCAAATATTGATTTTTGTCCAAACCAAAAATCTACACATAGATCTTGCAATTCCTTTCAAAGCTGTAAACAATCATTGGCCAAAAACACTAAAACAAGTTTTTCTGATACCTCTCAGTGGCTGGAAATTCTCACATTTACTTCCGCAATATGCTTGTATGACTAAAACACAAAAAATACTCATCACACTGTTTCTGGGCAGACTTTTTAATGGCAATGGAAGATCTATTTGAAGCTACTACCAAACCATAGGTGGTATGCGTACAATTTCATGACAGCGCATAACAAAATACTGTCTGTCGTGTGTTTGTCGTTGAAACTGTCGTCTTCTGGATTATTCTCATCGGTTTGATGGCCTTCGATGTCGATAGCCAAGAAAATTATTAATTTACCTTACTCCATGAAACGAGACGATCGTACCGCACCTTTCTGACTACATGTCTTCTATTTAAAATGAACACCTAATTTCAAGTTCGATCGTACACAGCAAGAAGGTAGGCTTTATGGCGCAAATTTTGATGCTTTCTGACGTACGCATGTCAAATTCTCTCTCTGAACCAGCGCCCGACCACACTCAGTACAAACTTCGTTCAGAAAAAGGTGCGACTGGTAGAGCAACCAATCGCACTGAAACGACAATGTCCGAAGCTGTCCTGAGGAAAATCATGCTGATAGCAGACATTGGCTAGAGCATGAGTTTATTATATGCAACGTGCTGATCCACTTGGATGATTATTGCGCACATTGTTCACTCCAACGAAGTTTGCATGAAATACAAACTGAAAAATGAACGAATAGAATTCGAGTTCCCATAGCTTATACCCATTCGACCTGGCCTCCACAACGTTCGGCCCGTGGGAGCTTTTTCAGTTGCAGAAAATGTTGCAAAACCCCGACTTCGGACAATTAACTTTCATTCCAGAATTTCTTCCTAACTACAACGAAATCTCCACAGCAAAATGAAAGACTTTTGCGGCCCGCGGCAAATTTATGTTGGTCCATTTGGGCCTTCGAACTTTCTGAGTTGTGCAGGCCCGATTTGGATAAATGGCTAAAGATATTCGAAAGAGTAGTCGCTACAATCAAATCGGTGGTAACGGATCTTTCGCTAGTCTCTCGAGAGGAAACTTCGTGGCACCAGCCTACAGCATTCACCAAAAGGTATTTGAGAAAATCAGTCTGCTTGACAAACTAGCTTAACAAATCTCACAGCCAAACGCAGGTTCGGCACTTGCATACTCACTCGCGAGAATTATTAAAGAATAAGTTAACACAATTTACAGTATAACAGAAGTTCTTGCGCGTACTAAAAAAATGCGAGTAGATAGACACTTGAAAGTATCATGTGGGATGATATGATCTTCGACAAACAGTAACGCGTAAGCCGTAGCGCAGCAACTGCGAATTGACCAACGCCGTAATTTTAATGAAAACATATTTACCGCAGCCTACTTTGCCTGAAGTTGTCCTAAGGAAAATCAGGCTATAAGCAGACATTGGCTGTAAAACAAAAAGTTTTGTTGAAAGTATGCTCGCAGTATTGAACAGCAACTCAGGAGCTGAATTCAGACATATCGTCGTAGTCGAAGAGCATGCTGTGCGCGTGTGGTTCAGTATCCACGCTGTCGCCATCGCCGTCGCCGTCTTCCTCGTCGTCGTCGTTGTCCGAGGTCGAGTACATGCTCATCATTGGATCGCTGCTGTCGTCGTCGTCGTCATCGTCATCATTGTCGTCGTCGCTGTCCGATTGGTCGCCGCTCTCGTCATCTGACATTCCAGCCGGACGGGAGTTGAAAACGCACCCGTCGCTGCCTGCTTGCACCAGAGTGCCGGCGTCTGTCAGCGACACGTCGCCGGCTTTTCTCGGCTCGCTCACTTTCATGTCGTCTTTCGAGAACGCGAGGACGTTCTCCAGCATCGCGTTGCATTCCGCCATCAGACTCCGACCCTTGCGCACGTCGGCCGGCGTCAGCGCGGCCACCGTGTGTTGGATGTCAGCCCTGCCTAGCAGCAGCTCACTCAGTGACGCCTGAAGTTCCAGAGTTTTGTTCTCCAGCGCGGACGAGTGGAGCTCGATGGCGTTCATCTTCTCTAAGTCGATCGAGTAATAGTTGAAGACGTTGCAGTAGGCGAGAACTTTTCGGCAGTGAGCGAGTTTCAAACATAAATCGAGCGCGAAACGGAAGTGTTCGAGAGGGACCGACGGCTCGTCGATCGCCATCAGTCGATCGCGAACGCTGTAAGCCAATTGCTTGGCGCGGTTGTGGTACTGGCAACGCTTATTGTACTCGACGAACTTCTGGCCCGCGTGCGCCAACTTGCTCACCTTGCTGCTGCAATTGTAGTAATCGCGGTGCGACGGACGCCACGGCTGCAGACACCGCCAGCAGAAGTCGTGCGAGCACTTGGTGCACTTCATGTGGAGGCAACCGTCGTTCTTTTCGATATTGGCTTGGCAGTTGGGGCAGCGCTTGGCAATCAGGCGGGCCAGGTGCTTGCTCTGGGCGTCTTCGTTCATGCCTTCGTAGAAGCCGCCGTCGTCGATCCACTGCGACATGTGGCTGCAGCTGGCCGGGTAGTGCGCTTCGACGTAGGCGCAGTGGAAGCACGTCTGCCAGCCGCACGCCGAGCACCAGCCGCCGTCGTAGCGGTCGCAGTGCTTGCGGAGCACGCGATCGCAACCTTTCGGATTGTGGCACCAGGACATGTCGCGGTGGGCTTGCACGAACGATCGAGCCAGCGCGACCCGGTGCTTCCGCAGCGAAGCTTCTTCGTCGCCGAACACTTGCTTGAAGAGCGAAGTGGTGGCGCGCACTTTGCAGTCACTGACCGGACACGTGGTCGACGTCGCATTGTCTTGATCGAGCTGCATCTTCAGGTAGGTTTTCCAGCACGACTTGCAACACACGTGGAAGCAGGGCGGCGTGATCGACTCGGCCGCTGTCAGAACATTAAGACACACCGGGCACGATGGACCGTCTGACGAATTCGACGCGTTGCTGTCGCGACGGGGGTTGCTTGTTATTCCAATAGAAGAAAGAGCTTTTGTCGAGTCGACCATAAAACTTTCGATTAACTTGTCAGTGTTCCAGTCATATTGGAGGAGTAGGGACTCTGCCGTGTCGGAATCTACAGCCAGAACCGACGCGACACGGTCAATCAGCATCCCCGCCTCACTTATGACCTCATCTACCGTCAAAGTGCTGGTTGAAGGTGTCGTCATCGCAGGAGTGTGGGAAGGAGACGCCGGTGTCGCCACGTTAAGAGACGCCAGGTTCGCGATTATTGGAGTGCTGGAAGCAAAGGTTTCCAGCAGACGCTTGTTCCTGGCCGGTTCGACCTGCGAGGGGGGCAATGAGGAGTTGATTCGAACCTCAGTGGCCTGCAAAGGAATAACGGCGTCTTTCAGGTTTGGGCTGGTTAAATACTTCACAACCTCGGCTGCACCATTTATGCACGACGAAGACGTCACTCCCGGCCCGGCTTCGGTCGATTCCAACGTACCTGGATTGTTATCATCAGTCGGCTGCTCGTTCGGTGGTTCCGGGTTGTACATGAGCATCTGGGGCGTGTAATCGTTGTGCAGGATATAGCCTGTGTTGGCCAGGTGGTCGCAGCGCGCGCGCACATCCTTGGCGAGCGGCACGAACGGCTTGTGATTCTTCCCGTTGTCCGGAGCAAACTCGGAGCCTTCCGGGTCGTAGCAGTACTTCATCACCGACTCGAGCAAAACGTTGCCAAGGCATTCCTGCTTCTTCTTTAAAATGCGAACGATCGCGCAATCGATGACGGCGTTACGTCGCTCCTGGTGACGCTCGAGAGTTTTGCCGCAATTCCACAAAGACGTGACGTCGTTCGCGTCGCTGGGCAGGCAGTCGAGATCGCTCGATATGACGCGCGCCACCCTGTAAGTTCCTGCATCAGTGGCCACGACCACCCCTCGCTCAACGAGGGCGCCGAGCGACTTGTCTTCGTCCGTTCTGAAGCCTTCGCGCCACTCGCTCAAGTCGCTTTCGTCGCCGGAGTTGAAATACAGGAGAAGCAGCAGCTGGGCTGTGGTGACGCGCAGCTCGACATTGTTCAGCGTGTCCCGCACGAGAGCAACGCCCTCGCCGCTCCAGTGAAGCGACGGGCCCGACTCTACAAAGGTGCACTGGAAATTTTCGATCCGATTCCAACGGAAGTAGCATTCGAACTCCGCCACCAACTCCGACAAACGCTCGTCGGTTCGAGACAGCATTGTTTCCACGACGCCTTTGCGCGTAGGCTTCAAGTGCCAGGCGTTCGGTCTTAAGATGGTGACGCGAAAGCCACCGCTTTTTATAAAAGCGAAATCATCCCATGGCCCGCTGCTGTCGTCAGCGTTGTTGACGTCAAAATTTTCCAACCAGTTCAGGGGAAACTTCTCAGCGTGGTCTCGCGAGAAGCTCATGTCTTGCAACATCATCAGCGGTCGGCGGTCCTTGAAGCAAGCTTGGAGGTCTTGGCAAACCTGGGCTTCGAACTCGAGTGAGACCTGGTCCCAGTTGAGCAAGCGTCGCGCCAGCATGGAGCTGTAGATCGGCTCGAACACGTTGCAGGCGTCCGATTGCGACATGGTCTGCAACAGGCGCACGACGCGCTTCGACAATCCACGCAGCGACGCCGCGTCCACTCGGTCGACGCCGCCGTCCTGCCAGCTTTCGACTGCGGCGCGCTGGTGTATGACAAGGCAGAATATATAGGAAAACTTCACGGCGCTTTGCAAGTCCAAGGCCATCAGTGCGCCCCAAACGCCGGTGCCGAATGCGAGGCCGAACTGAGACCTGCAACCAAAAAGTTCTCGCGTCCACTGATGCAGATCGTCGAACTTGCGCGTGATCGAATCGGCAACACGCAAGCAATCGCGCGTGACGACGTCATCGCCCAAAGTATTCAAAGTCTCTTGAATGTAGTTGGAAAATGTTTTTTTCACGACGCGCGTCCAGCACGCGGACATCCTCGGAAGTTGACTCTCGTGCTCGTAAATGTCGCCGTCGGCGTCCACGCTTGAGTGCTTCTTGACGTTGTCGGCGCCGACGGGCACCGACGTCACCGACTCGGAGGCGGAAATCTTCGAGCTCTCGCCGTTCCACACCTTGGAGCCTTTCGTGTGCAGTCGTTTGTTCCACATCGAAAAATTGTCCATTTCGGTCTTCTTGAGCGCGGCCGGCGGGGCCGAGCTGTGGCCGGCGTCGTCCAAGTCGACAAGCAGGTTGCAGAGGTGACGCAGTCGGGACGAAAACAGGCGATCGGTGGGAGATGCGCCGCAATCCAGGTACGATTCTAGAAGTTGTCCCAACAAGCAGCTGCTGTCCTCACCTCCATCGAGCAACCCTGCGAAGTATCAAAAGTCTCGGGGTGAAACTTAAAGAACAAAAATTCGTTTATCGTCTCTGATCAGAAACGGCAGAGAACGTGCACCTTTTCATAGAACAAAACGCCACAGCACTGGAAGCATACGCTGCGCCACTCACCGTTCAGTGCAGGTGCAGAGAGAGCTGACCTGCAAGCTCGCCCCAGCACCAGGGCGGATTCGGCGTTTGGCAAGAAACTATTGGCGAAGTCTTGCTCAAATCGAATAGCCTTGATCAACCTGCACAAATCGCCAACGATTATACTGTACAACTGTTGTTAATCAACAACACAAATTTTTTTTTATTTTTAGAAAAGCGGAAACTTAAAGCAAAAATTCTCGTTTTTTTCATAGCAAACGAAAAAACAACGCAGTTTATTGTGAAATACGAACTTATACAGTTTATTTGGTGCTGATTAATTCATGTTTGCGGGTTATTGAGCTGTGGCTGAACTTTCCGCCTGCTCTATCAGGTCTTCAACGACCTAATATCTTCCTCCAACGTGCAACAAAGTCTGAGCATTTTATTCAACTTAAAAAGTATAATCCAACCAACATTACACTCTCAGGTGGTTTCCTCGCTTTGAAGGGTTAGAAAAACATTTTTTGCAACCAAAGAACTTTACAAAGCCTTACTTTTCAGAAAGATCCAAAATTCTATGTTGCTTCAGTTGGTCTTTGCTTCCAACTTCGCTGTTTTTGATCGCATTGGCCACCCATGTCTGACACTGCACGGAGTAGTTCAGGCTGGTGCGAATGAACAACTGGCGTTTTAGAATTGGCCAAAAAGACGGTTTAGGGCCTTCCACGTGGACTGCATGAATCCTTGTATCAATACCTCCCTGCCATAAATAATACTTTAGTTAAAACTATGCAATACAGCTCTACATCTGGGGCGTATCGTTTCCGCATATTCCAGTCCATGCACAATCATTTCATTTTGCGTGTTTCAACAAAATCGTAGCCATTGTAGGTTGAACGAAAACATTACGTTTTCATGCCGTTTTTAATTTCAAGCGTTTAGATTTCTAACTTCATTACAGTATTAACATTTTTCACTTGAGCAAAAAATAGTTCACGATCAATCAAATTTTTTCCAGTCAGTTGCCTACTTTTAAAAAGTCCACTATTGGGGGAAGCTGGTCGAGAAGATTGTTTTGACGACAAAAATAAAATACGCGTTTGCATTGGAAAAACAACTTGCACTAAAGGAAATACGTTAGCCACACGAAGCCGTGAAAAAATATACGATCGTCACAATTTCTGTTTGCGAGATGCGGAAGTGCAAAACAAAAAAAACGCCGTCAGCACGAGTGCTTGTCGCCATCTTGCTAATCTCAAGCGCGCTATACGTAAGTCACCAGCATACTTGCATCGCGCTTTACTGATAACCAAAGAAGACGAAAAGCTTTTCAGGCGAGAGACGCATCAGACGAGCGTTGCACTCGACCAATGCAGCAGCAAGTCTTGACGGGTCGTGACGTCCATCATGGCAATGCCTCGTGTGAAGAGTTCAGTGAGTCACGTGGTTGTGCAGCGAAGTTGTGGTGCGCCTTCACCCCACCAGGTTGTTGCAGTGATTTCGTTTCGTGTGGCACTTTAGGTCGGGAAACGTATGTTTGAAGAAATCCTGGATTGATTATAGTAAACTCAACAGTGGAGCTTTGCTACAGGGCTGCAGTGCAGCTTTACAGGATATGCGGAATGAAATTTAGACGCCTTCAGTGTTTCCTAGCAACGCATGCCGACTGATCCGCCGTCCGTCGACGACCCTCCTCAAAACAGAAACAATTCTGCCACACCGATGGCGATATCACGATTTACGATTTTCTCGAAGAAAAAAGAAAAAACATCGAAACCACATTTATTTAAATCTGAACGAAAAAGCAAATCTGAAACAGTGAGACACCTGTTGGCAGCGGCGAATCGAAATGCGAACCACTGGCCAGAAGCGCCTTGCGTTTTCCAGAACTACAACCTCCCGGTCGCTCTGAGATACATTGATGCACGAAAGTTGTGTGCTGACGTCAGATCCGGTACTTCCGCCGAGGACGACGATGCGTGCTGGCATGTAGCTGGAATCTTCCTGAGCCACAGTGACTGTCATTCTCCTTGAAACAAGAAACTAAGAAGTTGAAAGACATGACTAGCACATGCAGCAAACGTTTAAAAATAATGCACCAGCAATCGGCATTCTTCCAAAACTCTTTTAAATTTTGCAACTACACTCTATTCTCGCGTAACCCAGTGTCAACGCATACCTGACAACGACACCTTTCTTCATGAAGACGTTGATATAATGCGCACCCGAGCTGCCGTTGCTCTCCCAGTACGTTTTCGGATTTCCATCAATTAATTTCGCGGCTTGTCTCGGATTGGTCGAGACCTCCAAGCGATCCCAGCATTTGTCTTCTTTCATACCTACGTCAGCTCCTACAGAACGGAAAATGTTGGAACTATCAATAATAACAATACCACGAAAATTCCTTGTAGTTGAACTTCTTATGTACCTACAGCTGCAAACGCGAAGTTGCTCGATTTTCCCCTATACGCCACGAAAGACTATGTTGCATAAAGCGACCACACACAAAAGGAGCGAGCACAATAGACAGTGCTACCAGTTGCTTGCCCTAACCAAAACGAGTTAAAAACAAACTTCACTGGTTGAAGTTTTGAATTATCCGGTATAACCTAAGCTTCAAAATCAGTCAGGTTTTCGATGCTTTCTATTTAAAGCTTCTTTAAGTTGCCAACAATATTCAAAGCATTTGCCAGGCCTTGTGAATTGCTTTTGCAACTGTCAAAACCTGTTTTTCAGCTTTTAGAACGTGTAATAAGCGTGTAAAAATTGAAGGATACGCCCAACAAACTACCTTTGCAAAGGTTTTCGAGGAGCTGATCGAAAAGTGGAACATTGATAGTTTTGTTTCGTCGTCTTGCCTCCTCTACGCACCTCAACGCAGTCGAGATGCAGCCTCCCAGCACCACGGCCAGCAACTTGCAGTGCAGGGCTCGCTGTCTCTCGCACGAAGACACCAGCTCTCGGAGCTCGCTCGCTTTCTGTGGACAGGAAGACGACGAACACAAAATAGCTATGTATAATCAGAAAGTGCGATTTCATCGACGCAGTTGAGCAGCGAGAAAAGTGTAAGCTTCGCCCACATTGCTCTGGAACTCATAGCACGGCGTGACATCATCTGATCCACAACTCATTGATCCAAAGACCAGCAGGAAACAGTGAACATTTCAACGCACACGTTTTGTCATCAACATTTTTACAGCAGCAGTTTCAAGAACAAGGCTATCTGCGAGATTGCATCGTTCATGCATCTGATGCACAATCAGAAAGAATGGTATTTAAAAAACTTGTTTATCAAAGTCGAATTCTTTCACCGTCGTAGACGAACATAGAAGTTTTTCTCCTTGAATATTTTCTGCTACGTCGATTCGCTTTCCTTCACGTTACCCCACAACGGACTCACAGTTCAGAATTGTTTCCGATGATAAATTAATTGTCCAAGTGGTACACAGCGCTAATATAACCATTAAAACTCACGGGAATGGTTCCGTGCGTTTCAGTAACGCGCGAGATGGTTTGCTTCGCTTCGTGGCCGCACAACTCAACCGCAAAATCTCGATCTATCTCGCAAAGCGCGAGGAGGATGAACACGATGTCGGTCGCCACCTGAGTTGAAAGATCAGGTCAAACGAGTTGTTATTGAAGCATAGCCGTGACTGGTCAGTGATAATGAACTGGACACACGGTTCAGAGAATTGGTGCGGGGTTGTCAGCGAATTTTACTACGTAAAGTAGGCATGGCAACATTATGAAAAGAAACAACAGAGAAAACGACTACATCAATTGGCAAGCGAGCCCACCTCCTGCACAGTTGACTTGGAGCCTTCCGCAGCAGAGGCACACTGTTCGAGCACATGATGCAGAGATGCGATCAGGTCCGACCAACAACTGTCCAGCAAAAGCAGGTTCTTCTCTTGCGCCAGGCCGCTCAGCTCCGACATGAACTGCTTCAACTGCGTCACGCATTCCACGTGATCGCACGGAGCAAGCGACGAGTCGCGCAGGATCGGCAAAACCGCATCCGTGATCTGGTCAGTGCAACAGGAAGAAAGTAAATCTCGAAGCTGGACGACCAGCAGGACCAAGAATACAGCGAAGAATTACAAGGACGTACAGCAATTGTACACAAAAGCTTACGTCCTTGCGCCCAGTAACCCAAACCCGAAGAAGTAACCCGAAAAGGCAGTTTCATGTCATTTGCATTTGCCGCCTGTAACGTGAGGTACACAGCAATCTATTTTCATTTCACAAATCAAGTTGCCTTCATTGCAGCATCACATCAAGTTTCAAATGATTCCAGGTTTTGCTCCTGCTGAAATATTTCTTGATGGCAACTTCATAAAAATGCGATTCCAGTGAAAGTCAGTAAAAAGTACCGTCAGTTTCTATTGCAACGCCAACACAGCGAATGTCTTAATCAGTAGGTCTTCAAAATTAGAACGTGGGGCTTTAGGGGGATTCCGCGATAGGTTTTACATGCATTCGCAAAGCAGTAGCAGAATGCAGCTATCACTAAAATAGTAGATTTCACAAGATGTGTTGCTTTGATCAACGTTTGAAGTGGCGTGTAGCTCATCAAGCATGGTTCTATGAAGCCAGCGATTTCATCGCTGCGTTAAAATTAAGTGAAGTTGTGCGTCACCGCGAGAATTGTACAACATCAAGCAGAACAATGCAGCCAGTAAATTTTTAAAATGACGCGTACTCACAAGATTTCTAGCGGCTTCCCGTCCTTCACACTGGGGGGACGTTTTTATTGTCTTCAGACATTCGGAAAATGTCTCTCCTAAGTTCGTTTTCGACGATTTTGGCTCAAACGTGTCGATCACAAGAAAATCTTCTGCAAATCACATTGCAGTAGGTTTGAAATCAAATCCAACTTTTACCTGCCGCTTCGCTAGGAGCATTCACAACCGCCGCAATAACGAAAGTCAAATGGCAAAATGCCCAATGTGTTTTTGACACAATCAGAAAAGCGGACTCAAAAGCCAGCTGACCCATCTTTCTAGAATCTAGATGCAACACAGAATCTCCTCAGAACAAGGTTTTCAAAAACCGCATTAACTGCTGAGCACCAAAATGCCGAAGCTTAAGCGTGTCAGATAACTAAAAATCCTTGTTCCATGTCTCCATCCCGTCTCCACGAATTATTTAGGCAACTAAACACACTGAAGAGAAAACGGTTTGACGGGCCGCATAAAAAAACAGCTTGTGGTACAAACCACAGTTGCAATCAACCTGACGTCAACAAACTGCACGTAGCGCAGCTTGTTCGCAGTATTTCCTACTCAGTCATTTGAAAACAGTAGCTCCTGGTAATTACGCTCAGATGCGTTTGTACAAGGAATGCAAGTGGAAGCAATGTCAAATGGAAAAGTTGAACGCAGCACAGTAGTCGCTGGAATGGTAGAGATCACGTTGGCTAGCTGAGCTGCGCATGTTTTCACGTTACCGAATGCACTGAACGTTATGAGTAAAATTTGCACGCATCATTTAACGGATGATTTCAAATATTTTTGTCAGAACGCTGCGCAAAGAACGCGCTTTCATGAACTTGCCTCAAAATTGAAACGAAACTTCTACTGTCGCACTTGGGCTAAATGCCAGTCAAGCCATTCGAACGATCACAGAAAATGAAAAAGGTTCCAAACTTTGGGAAGACAAACACATAAGATCATGCGCGGTGATGCGTGCGTTAATTTTCGGTAATAAGTAGAAATTCTTCTGCACAGCCAGAATGTCCGGCAAGCACAGCAGGTAAGATCACGCCTTTGCAGCGCATTGTAATTTCCCGATGCATGAAAGGAAGTAAAATTCATTTCGTGTTGCGCAACATACGTGCAGTTGATATTGCAGGGAATATAACATAACTTGCAAATACAACGTGATGCCAGATCGGAGAACTGACAAAAAGCAAAACTTGGTAAACTGCACACATAGCTTTTTCAAAGCAGGGATGGTGCAATCCAGCCTTATTGTGTGTGCTCCAGTTTCTTAATGCAGATTTTTTTGGATTTCGGCAACCTCAAAACCTTCAAGCACCTTTAATTCGTTTCAGACCGGTTTTATTCAAAATGCGGGCAAGTCTGCTTAACAATAATTGTTTCACCACAGCACCGATAACACAATGTTGACAAATATGTTTATGGCGCAATTATGGCGAGATTGTTGTTTGATGCTACAGAAATCGAACGCTTCTGAGGTTCCACCATGCAAATTACCAGGCTACAAAAGCCCTGTCTATTATAGTGCCCTTTGCAAGGGCATATTTGTGCGAATCTGGATTTTCCTCTCAATTAATTTGAAAAAGTATCGGAACCGTTTACACTCCTCGAAAGATTTGCGCGTGGCTCTGTGTAATTGTGTGCCAGGGTATGAGCGCATAATTTCTGAGAAGCAACAAAAAGTCACTAGGTTTGTTTGTAATGAGCAGTAATGTGTGAAATTACGAGTACTAATTGTAAAATTGGCGATACCACAAAATCGGACTGTTTTTGTGATTCTTGCGCCTTTCAAAATTAGGGGGGTGCGAACACCACCATATTTTATGAATGGGGTGCCAGCTTCAAAAGGTTGGGAACGTATGTCCGAAAAGCTGTGAAGGCTGAAGGGAGGAGGTAGCAACATCGGTACCTATATGGGGAATAAAAAAGACAAAAAACATTTCGACAAAGCTGAATGAGGAAATCAATGAATAACGTAAATAGGAACAAGAATTATTTCACACGAGGGAAAATCCTACTTTGACTGTCAATTTGTGCGTTAAATTTGTTAAGCCATTTATATTCACAGGTATCCAGAGAGTGAAACCTCGGTTGATCTACAAAAGTATGCTAAAAAAGATTATAACAAGTTACTATAAGTTTTTCAGAGAAATCAACATACTGTGGACAAGTTTAAGAGCCTCTCTAAGGGAAAGAACCCGACAATTTGTAAAAACTATGCAGAATCTTCAAAAAGTGAAAACAAGCACATTGATCGTGAAGATGAAACGAAGCGCACCAGGTGCTTTCTGACACACGTCACAGCTCAGCAAGCAGAAAACCAGTAACACAAAGTGTGTGATATCGTTATATATATATATAATTAAAAAAAAAAACGTTATAAAACTTTGTTGGTGTGCAAAGTGCACGTCAATTAACAAAATCTACTGTCGCCCAACCAAGGAGAGAAGCACAAAAATTTCGAACGGTTATTCTGTATCGAGCAGATGTTGCAGTTGATCAGCGATGGGGAATATTTCGCCGTCTTTGCGCAGCGGTTAACGCTCTTGACGAATTGGGCATAAACTTGTAAACGCAAATCACCAGTTACTCGCCACTTCCAAACAAACCCCCGAAAATGGTTCAAACGTGCTGCGAAGTACCATGTTACGAAGGACCTTACTTCACAACTGCCTGTTTCGCACCAATATGCCGGTAGTAGAGAGCGCTGCAGTGACCACAAGGCGCAAGAGATCATATTTTTCCGAATACCTAACGAAGTTATATAAAAGTGATAGTCACAACTACACGACCTGAATTCATCACACAGGAGGTAGAGCATGCCACATTACGCCGAAACTATGCATTAATGCACTACGTGTCGATCCAAGACAACCTCCCAGTCGTTTTCAGAAGGCATTGGTGACAGCATGCAGTGACAGGTCACTTACGCGTGTCTTCCTCTGCAAAAGATGCAGCTTTGGAATCAGTCCCAGAGCCATCTGCAAGGGGATCCGGGGGCGTAACGGCGGTCAGAACGAAGCCTTTCAACCGCAAAACCATGTTACGGAACACGCTGCCCATTTGTGACATCTGAAACAAGAAATCGCCGTGAATTACACAATGGTGAAGGAAGATTCCTGAAATGTTTCATGGAAGCGCCTGTGTCTTCGTTTAAAAATAGCATTAGTTAAAAATAAAGATAGATGCGAGTCTTGCAAAAACGGGGTTGCCGTAACTGCGCCGGAATTGATTGAACGCTAAATGATCCAGCTTGAAAGGTGAATACAGCACATGATCAGATCGTCACCAAGACCATTTTCAGCCGACGCTGCTATCCATTATATTTACCAGCGGAATCCACTGCTGGAGTTGAGCAAAGTAACCAGGAACGTACCTTTGAACCGATCTGAACAATGCGCATCAGAGTAGCTTTCTCGCTGACCACAGTCTTGGTCTGGTCTTTCCTGATAATCATGCAGATGATGTAGATGGCTTCCAAAAGTGTCTTAACTTCGGGGGGGCTGCGAAATCAACGCACTTGAAATTAGACAAGGCGCAAATTTCTCTTTAGACGTTTTACAAAACGGACACGACAACCTCGTGTATAAAAACAAGCTACGTGATCACTGTCTATCGAAAGGAATCCTTTCCTAGCAAAGAATCACAGACTAGGATCTTACAGAGTATATATTTTGCCTACAAGGTAGGCATCAGCTCTTATTCAAATAGAATCACATCATTAATCAAAGTGTCGAACAATCGATTCGGTTGCTTGTCGTGACCTTCCACGATGCGTGTTTATTTCCAAATATGGTAATCACCACGTCTTCCCTTACTCTTGCTCTACCAGACCCTTCCTGGGTTCGGCGAAAAAATTTTAAATCCGAAATTCTTTAAGGTACACAGCTTCAAACCCAGAAAATTCCCGATCACCTGTCTACGTCCCACCACACAGACGGCATCAACTTGTCACGGATCGATGCGAGCTCTTGCATCATGTGGTCGACCACCGTGAGGAACGCGAACAGGACATTACCTTCACGCTGAAACGAATTAAAACGTGTCATACATTAGACAAGGCATCCTCAATTTCAATAAGGCCTCATCGCAGCCTATGGAACGTTTCCACCCATTCTGTAGCAACCAACCAAATTCTCCAACAGGGCGTTGTAGTCCAACAGCTAAGGTTGATATTCTTCCCAAGCTTGAAATTCTATTGTTAGACTTACACTTTCACTTTCACTTGAAGACCCGGGCCCAGTGAAGCATGACGGACCAGCGCCTGACGTCATCATGGACAGGATAATAGCAGTGATGATGTTCGTGAATGCCGCGTTTCCATTTGGATTGGATGCGAATGTGCGAGCGTCCATTATGTGACAAATGCACTGCACAAGAAAGTGCGATCCGAAAAATGAAGAGAAATCAAACATCGCATGTCGTGCGTTCCAGCAAACCACTTAAGCGCAGCTGTCTTCATCCGACAAACCACCGCTTGGGACGTTTGACCGACAGAAAATGCCTTAATCGCATAAACGTAACGCAACGTTCGAAACAAACAACCTTTGTAATTTTTTGAGGGTGCCTCGACTAGATAACTTCAGGGTGTTTCCGGCGTCCTGGTTGCTTTCACGTTGGTATGTTGTACCGTAGAAAACAAACTTGCATTTTTGCAAACTTCTGGTTTTGTCGCGTGGAAGCGTGAAGGTACGGAAGGAAATTAGCGCAAAAACGTTTGGTGGGCATGACGGTCCGAAATCGTGGTTTTAGAAACCTTAAGCGTAATAAGTACGAAATACACAAACACATTTCAGACTGAGTAAAGTTCTCATCAAATCACACACGACGCACATCGTTTAGCCTTTAAAAGTTTGCTTGTGTTCATCTACAACAAATTTTGTTGGTCTTAAACAAAGCATCCACAGAGGAATGAGGTTGGACCTAAATTTTCCATATCGAAATTCTTTCAAACACATTGCACACACGGTAAACGTATAAGTAGTTTCTTGCTAACGCTGTTCTCATATTGTAAAAGTTGAAGTTAAAAAAACAACAAATGTTTCGTTCAAGAAAGGCAAGCATCAAATTCATTTGCATTAAGCAGTGCAGTACGTACAAGAGCAAAACGCAACGAACCGACAGAGAGAACAAATGAAAATATCCGAACACCTCCGACTCGAGCTAACAGAAGGTTTTGTTGCCAAGCTTGAAAAGCTCGAAAGCTCGCGCTCAACACAATGCGTCACTCAAGCTGCTCACGTGAATGGCTGCAGCTACTAGTTCGCGCTTCTTCGGGAACCTTGCTATGATGGAAAAGAGGGAACGCAGATGACCCGAAACGGCAAGAGCCAGTTCCAAGCTGTCCAAATCTCGGCTGGAACTGGCACTGCTGGCAGAGGCGCCTTTGCGGTCTTTCAGGCACGATGATATCAGTGTAACGTACCAATGCACGACCGACCTGTCAGTGAAAACCACGATTTAATCACGCTCCACAAAAACGTGCCTGCGATTAACTTGTTTTGACTTTGACGTGTCGCGTGTAGACAATTTAAAAACATTTGAATGAGAAAGGTTTAAAACATGTCCCGGATCAACCGGTTCTCGTTTACGTTCTTTTTATCAGGGTTGATATTATACAAGTCAGTAAACGTGCAAAAAACACACGTTTCTATGAATTGTTACCCTTTTTCGAAAGACAGATCTTGAGGACCGATGTTATCTGTTTATGATTTGCAGCTGATTGCTGAGAAAAACGCTCAGACGTTTGTTTTGGCGAGTAGCAAGCGAAAGAAACGTTGCCAGCGATTGAATTGCAGCAATACACGCATTTTTCTGCCACAGCAGCGATCCTGAACATCGCCACTGCGGGTGCAGTTCTAAACAGAGTTCACTCAAAAAACGGCGCAACAAGAATTGACGAAAAGAAACCTACACATCGGTAGACTCAGCAGCAGTCGCAACGTCATCGAACATGTCTGTCAACTCTTCCCGCCTTTCTTGCACACCGACGTCAGTTCTGGGAAATAGTAGGGTATAGTGACAGGTGCGAAGAATGCTCGCTACCGACAGAAAATTCAGCGTTAAACTCACAAAGCGAACGCAAAGTGTGTGTTGGCAAAACAAATCTTTCTACTGCGACCCTGCGCCCACTAAAGCCAAAAGTCCAGCTCGGCAGATGCTGGTGAGATTCCGACAGAACGAAGTTCGAGAATTCAACATGTTTGATTCAGAACGGTACAAAAGGGACCCTGAGTTTCTTCCCGCAATGTGGAAGCGAGCCGTCTCAACNCAATGCTTTTTGTCATAANACATGTAGAAAATCATTCACGCTCATCGCTGCAGCTGACTGCAAATGCGCAATCGAAAAGTTACTACAAAAAAACAAAGTGCGCAAGTCAAATGACGTAACCATGCGATGACAACCACGCCGGATGATCTTGATCACATGCGCTCCTCCACTGGACGTATCGAAATACTAAATTGAATGACCTGCTGCAAAACTTGGCACATGAAGCTCGATTGCACCAATCCTTGGCCTTCAAGACTCTGTCAAGAGTCTGGGCTATTTATGGAATGCCGTGGCTCTACTGAAAGGCCCTGAGATTTTTGGTGAAGGTTGAGTTTCGTTCAGTTGCTTGCACCAGTCCTGTGCATTGATTGTAAGGTTGCGGAGTCGGAGTCGCAAGGAGTCGGAGGTGTTTGGGGGTGAGTCGGATTCCTAACAACACTGGGAGTCGGAGTCGGATTTTTTGTCCGACTCCGGATGTCCAATTGGATCATTTTTTACATCGCACTCTTAAAGTGGGAATTCCTGTTGAAATGGATCAAATTCTTTTGAAACTTTTGTTGTAACAGAGGTTTCTTGCTGTGCACCACGATTTCCACTGATTTTAACAGCCGGAATAGAGAGTACGGAGTTGTTGGAGTAGGGAGTCGCAATCGGAAAGTTTGGGAAGGCCGGAGTCTGGGAAGGCTTTGGGAAAGTTTGGGAAGGCCGGAGATTTTACCTCCGACTCCGCAACCCTGACTGTAAGTGGGCCAGGTTGCGAGAAACTGTATTTGGGTCTATTTAATGTAATTTTATTGAAAATGCTCAGCAGCTTTGCTGTTATGGTTAAAAAATCACAATCAAGAGACCTTCAACAGGCGGTAGTCATAAAAAAGTTATAAGCAAGATTTTTCTCTGTGAAACACAGGCTTATCTGGAATTATTGTTTTGACGGTGGCATTTTCACCTTCTACAGCAGTTGCCCAATGAGGTCGCGAAATCAGTTGAAGAACGTGGTCTTGCGGTCTGGACAACGTCTTACCCGAGCCCAGTGTCAAGCGAAAATTCTACCTATTATTGTTTGTCAGTTATTTTGCTTCTCAGAGTAAAGGAATAAAGTTTAGCAATTACTTTTTTTGATGTGTGTTGTGTAAATTAAAACTTTTTGGTTAAGTGTTGGATACTCACAACAAGCTACAGTACGGGAATAACTATAACCACTGTAAAATATTGGACTTAGTCTTCGACATCAATTATTTTTCCTTTTCTAACCCAAATCCAAACGCTAAACCGGCACACTTACCTAAACACCAAACCCTAAGCCATAGCCATCAGCTTTCTCAGAGTATTTGATAATGTAGAATATTACTCTGTGCATGCACACATGGCATGAAGTCAGAAATTTCGCTTGACACCGGGAATCCTAAAGGGCAATCACTCAGTCATGTCATGATCCATCGAAACTTCATAAAATGAGGATTCTGGAAAAATCTGAAGAGATTTAGACACTTTTAAAGTATTTGAAGAAAAAGGTCTCATTGAGCCGGTTTCGTGCCAAGCCTCACCGTGATGACATGCAGTGGATTGACAAGCTTTGTACCGAATCAAGGATAATGCGACAGCCGGAAAATAATATCAGTTAATAAAAGGGTAGATCTCTACTAAAATCCTCAAAAGCGTTTGTTTAGTTTTTTTTTTCTATTTTTCGTTTAAAGTAAATTCTCCTCGAGAGATATTTGGTTTGCTTTAAAGTGTTTTTCTCCAGCACTACCAATTTCCAAATTTTCTACATTTCCCAGTTATATTACTCGCAACGAAACAATCTACCATATTTTTACGGTATGTGAGGTTTGGTCACGCGTTGTCCTAACCTAATTTCTCGGAACTTTGTTTTTTTCCACATTTTTCGAGCAAGTGTTTCATGCTCAAATTTTCCTTCCTCCCCAGTATGCAGAATACATCAAAATGTTCTTGTTCGATAAAGGAATAAAGTTAGCAGTGGACCTGAAGACAACGACCCTCGTTGAAAAAACAGGATGAAATAAATCTGCCACCAATTTCCTTCCACTTCACTGACCCATGTCAGAATTCAAAATATGGTAAAGGCAGAGAAAAAGCAAGGAAGGGCATACCTCAGAACTATACTGTTCAGCACGGTAAGGCCAATAATTTTCGCGGCCTTGCTTTCTTTTTTCACCACTTTGGAAATGGCCGACAGCTTCTCGCCTTTCTGTTGCATACGCCACGCTGTCTCCGCCATGTGGAAGTTTTCACTGTCCTGCGAATTAACACGCAAAAGATTTTCAAATCATACTTCAACAAGACAATGCAGACGTCGTGGTGAACGACATGACCACAACTGCTGCACCACAAGTAAAGAAGAACCAAAGCAGACAAACAAGACCAACGGACCATCAACATCTTCCCGTATTTCTTTTCCGTTCGGTCATCCTGTACAAGAGAAATCCTCAAGCCCATTTCCAAAGCGCGAGCGTACTCTTCCGGACTCCCGCTATCCGCCACATTCTGGTCTTCATCTTCATCATCTCCAGAAGACTTTTCGCCTTCATTCGGCTCCGATGACTGGGATGATGAGAAGAGGACAGCATCTGGTTGAGGTCTGCTGCTCGCTTGTTCGTCTAAAAAAAAAACGCTGAAAATAGCCAGCAAACAAAAGGTGAAACAATCACGATAAAATTCTCTCTTGTCAACAATCAAGAGGTAATAAGACGCACCACTGCTAAATTTTTATAAGAGCTCAATTCGTAAGATTTAATAATGCTGTGTCAAATGACGGCTTGAAAACGGATCGCTGCAAGTTAAAAAGCGGTGTCGACGAAGACATCAGTGACATCGTTGGATTCCACGCGTACCGTTTGCATCGTCTTTACTGTCTTCTTTCTTTTCAGAGTCTTTAGCTTCAACTTCTTGCTTTTCGGATTCTTTCATTTCTTCTTTTTTCCTTTCAAAGTCTTCAACGTCTGCAGTCTCCTGACTTTCCTCCTGGTTCTCTTCACTCTTCTTGTTCTCCTCGTCAATTATTTCAATAAGCTTGTGGCAGATATTAGACTTGCGCATTGACTTCTGCAATAACCCGTGGTTAAAAGGCTCAAAATTAATGCCAATTTCAACTTCACACAAGTTGCAAAAAATTTGAAACTCACAATTATGTAAACGGTGCCCAGGGCAGCAAATTCATTGCAAACAGGTAAACCTTCCAAAAATCAGCCTGTCAAATCACTGCCATTTTTGAATAGCGCAAGGCTCAGCCTCTGTTTCGCAGCTGAGTCATATAACAACTAGCAAACTTCAATTTACATTCTGTAATTGGTGGTCAGTGATAAAAGACGCGGTTTGAGTCGCTCTGCTCGAAAGAGAGGTGAATACCTTTTAGCAACGTTAATCCAGACAACAACGCGAAAAAAGTACGATAAGATTTATGCTAAAGTTGGTCGGCGATGGCTTAAAACTGCAGTATAAGAACAAATCACGAAAGCCGGTTTCAAGATGACCTCATTTAAAAGACGCTCACAAAATCTTCACAAGAGTTTCATCTACCTTACAGCATTTGTCATTTGCGGCAAATACACTAAAAACGCATCACTTGCGATTGAACTCATCATTTGTACACAGGTTAAATTTTGGAAAAAAAACATGGTAACAAGTGCAACAAAAGCTAACCGCGGAGAATCATCCTACCTTATCTTCAAGGGGCACGTCTTCTAAGAGAATCCTCATGATATTTACAGCGGTTCCAAACGAAGGTCGAAGAGCGCACATGTGAGCAAATGACGGGTGCTTTCAAAAAAATATATATATATAGATAACGTAAGATTCCATAAAGCAATCGCAGCCAACTTGCGAGTCAGGCCAGTTCTAGCAGACAACCAAATGAAGCTACGCAACGAAAACAAAAAATTCAGTAAGTGGATTGGATGTAAACAATGTAACCCAGCCAGCCGCCGCCACATGCACTGCCTCAGCACAGACTTTCGCTGTTTAACGCGTTAGGTTTTAACGCAAACCAGAACGAGCGCGTCGACTTATATTTGTGGGTCACGACTCCAGACTCATGCGTGAGCGAAAGAACAATAGCCAACCGATTTTGCGAGGGTGTAAAATGTAAATGAAGACCTTCTTCACGGAAGCAGAAGAACGTTGTCAATCGATACCGATACTACAAGCAAATCAAACGCACTGCTTCACACACAACACACCCGGTTTTGTGCCGGTTATTTAGTGAAAATAGCCGTTGATGCAGTAACTGTGCAGCGGAAAAATGGTTGAGGTTTCGCCGAATGGTGGATGCGGCAAACATGGAAGTAAACATGTAGCTTGCAATGTTTATGAACAAGGTGGTGACTGGGGCAAAAAAGGTTGTCAATGAGATCCTGGCGGTGTTTGTCTTGGCGTGTAAAAGGAAAAAGGATAGAGCACTAGCATCTTTAGCGATCTTCCTGCAGATCCCAGTCAGCAGTGTCTCTAACAAAAGTTAACGATAAAAACCGTTGCTCGTTAACGTGTTGTCGTCAGACGCCCTTATTTTTTCAATAGCCAATTTTGTTCGTGTCAGTTTTGAAATCCAAATAAAACTTGGCTAGTATTGGTTCGATTAAACGGGAAGAAAGCTTTGCTGGACGGCGATCGAGGCAGCAAGCTCCTGTTCTGCCCGGACGATGCATTTTCTTGGCGCAGTCAAACCTTGCGCTTCGAAGACTGAGCAATGGCGAGCCGGCAGTCTTTGTAATGGCAGTAGTTTCAGCTTTTACAACATTTCAATAACATTTTCAATTTTAATTTTTTCGTCAAAAAGTCATTAAAACCTCGTCGACAACTTTGATCAATTTTACCACAACCTTATGCTTTCCATTCCTATACAGTCTTTTTAAAGGCACCGGGATGACCTCGCATCCGGTCAGGCCACTCATCGGGAGGGAGGCGTACACAGACGACGTTCATTCAGTGGTGCTTGATCGTAATACAAGGCATATTTTTCGGGTACAAGACATTTCGGTCTGAGCCATTTCGGTCACGGGACATTTCGGTCGCGACATTTCTGTGCATAAGGAACTGATGAAATTTGTGAAATTTGTTGATGTAAATGAATATCTGGGCAGGATAATCATTTATCCGTATAATACAAGACAAATCAAAACTCGACAATTTGCTTTGCCAAAAGCACGCTCAAACTCGGGTGCTAAAATGATAAAATTCGGTGCAATAGAAACCTTGTCAAAAATTCCTTCAGAAATTAGAAATATAACGTGTTTGGCACTTTTTGCTGCAAAGTATAAGAAATATGTATTACTCGGCTACTAGAAACGTACTTTGTGTTCTTATTGGTGCACATAAACCAGGTGCATTGATTTAATTATTTTAACGCTGTTACAGTGGAAACTGTCACATCATGAAGTATCTCCGTTTTATTTTATATCGTGTGGTTTTCGTTGCGTTCACCAAAATTGGTCGCATCAAACGTTTGTATGAAGCAGTGGGGTGCCTCTAGTGTACAGGTGCAAAGCAAAAACAAACTCGTATGCCTGCTGCACTTCAATCGAATTTCCGTTCTCGCGCATGCATTGACAGCGAATTCTTTTCCACAATGCAAAATTGGACGCCTAGTTCTCAACCTATTTCAAACTCGTGACACCATTACAGTGCTGTGCCAGTTTATAACTTTGACGCAATTCCTCTTCAGCATTCACGAATATTTCTTAATATGTGACAACAGTAAATGTTTAATCTGACAACTTTAAACCATTTTCTTCTGGCGGCTTGACCTTTGCCTGGAACGCATTTTGCTTCAATAAAACATATAACCGCATTGCACGTATTAAATTTTATACCCGGAGCAAAAGACTTTTACTTACTGTATTACACTGTTCCCTTTACACTAAAGTAGCTTCGTCCTTGGGAGGTCTGCAGCCTAAATGACCCCTGGTCCTTCGCAGCCTCCCATTCTCTCAAGCTTTTTAAAAATCGATGTACTTGGAAGTCATCGCAGTACTACATTATAACAATCATGATGGCGTCATTCATGCATGTGTCTTATACGCTTGTGTTTCATC
>JGI24158J21664_10002140_pt1 | contig 23582 bp, 20 predicted proteins | sample Ectturendosymbi3_FD_21664 | JGI IMG/M metagenome (IMG submission 21664) | reverse complement strand
GGGACCGGAGGGTTTTTTCCCGGGGGGGGACCATGTTTTTTCGTTTTTCCCTTTCGAAACTAGCAAAACAACCTTTTTTGCTTACAATGTTAACTTTCAATATCCAGGGGGTGCTTGGTCCCCCTGTCCCCCCTTCCGACGCCCATAAGTGCAAATGTTTTTTACTTGTTTGTTTAGTCGACATGCGCCACGCAAATCGTCGATCTTGCCGCGAAATAACAGTTCGAAAATGTTTTTACGAACCGTCGACGAAGAAAAAGCGCCCGCAATCCAGCAACGCAGGCCACGCGCGCTATTCTCGCGTTAGAACCAACACGCTCATGTTCCTAAACAAAATTATCTGGCCATGCAACAGCGCCTCGTGAAGTGGTGCGGCGATCGCGTGAGGAGGCGAATCTTATAACACAAGAAATGGCAGCGCTGGTGATCGAGGGCGCGGTGATGAAAAAAACAACTTTTTCCTGCTTTTTTTGCATTCTTTCGGCGACTTCCTTTTTTCAAGTTTTCCTTCCTTTCCTTTTGGCAAGTTCTTTCTATAGCGCTCTCACCGACAGTCTACCCTCACGCACTACAGCTTTCGGCTGTTCGGAAACCAAGAGTGATATGTCGAAGAAAACACCGAGGTATATCGAGCTTACCACCTTATCAGTGGGCACTTCGATTTCCAACTCCATTTTTGTACACGTTGAAAAAAAAACAATATCTTAAACGCACTTAAAACGAGAAGGGCTTCGGCACAACAGCGTTGGATTGGGAAAAAAGACACGTTGATATGAAACTTTTCATAGCGCTCTTTGCAACGGAGTACAAGCTCCTCCCACCTTCAGCTTGGGCGCTCCGATCGGTTCTGAGAAACCGAAGAAAGGCAGCGCGAGGTTGATGAAGCCGTTCTTGTACTTTTCCATGTCGCTGTGTCCTTGAATCAACTGCAGAAACAAAACACAAACACATCCACTGCGCCGCGCAAGACGATAGGTTTTGAAAGCAACATGGTGGGTTTTTGGCACGGACCGGGACGACAGTGGAGCGATTCAACCAAACAGGGATAAACAATTCCTTATCGCAACAATTTACTATTTGGTTGCGCAGTACGTCTTTGGGGGGAGGATGAAACAGGCGTATACAGGGTTCCTACGCAATTTTCAGTATAAATTTTCAGACTTTTTCCAGATTTTACTTTTCCGAATGACATAACCAAGTCGAATTCAGGCGCTATAATAGTTAACACGATGGATGTCAAATTTATCGACCTCATCAAAAATATCAGAATAAAATCAGCAGAATGCATTTCAAAAGATAAAGTCTGGAAAATTATTTCCTTTTTCCATACTAACAGACCAAAAAAGTTTTTTTTCCAGACTGGAAAATGACCAAATTTTCCCGTGTTTTTCAAGACTCCATAGGAACCCTGCACACAATCAGTCAATCACTTTTACGGTCATGCAAAACACTCTTCATTCCTCCTTGAACCAATGCAGGGCATCCATTCTGGGTACCTTCTCTGCCGCTCGCAAAGTAACAACTCGTACATTCATTACCTTGTACATCTCCAGACAGACGAGTCCAGCGACGACGGCAGTGGTGGTGGCGATGGCGGGGATGATCTTCCCCGCGATCAGCTTGCTCTTGTGACGGTCGGCCGGTGTGATGTCATAATTCTCAGCGCGAAGGTTCGACGCGGCGACGATGAAGTCCATGTGAAAATTGGTGTCGTCGTCCTGGACACAGCAGCAACACACGGTGGACATAGCAGCAACACACGCGACGGCGAGTCGCGCCAGGATTTGGGGGAGGGGGAGCGCAGAGCAGGGAACGCGCTGGAAATCGATTGTATGACTCGAAAATGAGATCGCTTCGGGAACTTTCCCAGATCTTTCGATTTCTGCCCATGTTTCAGTTCATTTCTTATCAAGAAATACAGAACATGACCACACCCGCTCAAACCGATCACGTGATCAAATTGACCACGCGGTCGTAAGCGGACAACAATAATAATCGGTATGTTGCTGTTGGGCCGGCCAGACCTGCCCGAAGCGGCCAAACGTTTAAATCAGGGGTGCAAAATTTTCTGTTAGTTTTGGTAGCGCGCGTAGAAGTTTTTAATAGCGCACACATGCAAGCTTTGCCGTAATATAGCACTTAAAAAGTATAATAAACTAGGCACTGCTATACGACGCTGCAAATCCCGTTCGCGCACTCCAAGTTTTTGGTCGCGTGGCGCGAGTGCGCGACGCATTTTTGCACGCCTGGTTCAAATCCAGTCTGCTGGCGCGTTCTGCTCAAAGTTTGCGACTTTTCTACGTCACGAAACGATGACGCAATCGCAGAGGCACAAAGCGCATTAACAACAACAGGTGACACAATGACGAACCAAGGAAGGCAACGAAAAGGCAAGAACTTAATCGACGAGTCTCCTAAAATTTCAGATTTATTTCAAGCACTTTGGTAATGGCAAATTAAAACTCGGCCAAAATGTCAAAAACAGCAAATGTTTCACGGACGCTTGTTCTTCTTGCTGTTGCGAAAGAACTTGTCCTGTTTGCACGAGATTTTCATGTTCAGTGATTACGCGACACGAGACCGCGCGCGGTCTGTTTGTTTTGTGACGTCAGACGGTTGCTCGCGCGGCACTTTGGTCCATAAATAGAGAGAGCGAACCAGTCACACTTATTGCTGATAAAATTCAGCAAAAATTGGAATATCACGTAATAAACGTGTTTATGAAAACGTTTACAACGGTTAAAAAATTACAACGTCCTGCAACCCGCAACTGTAGGCTGCTATTTTTACGCTTTCTTCTAAAAATTGTGGATCTCAGTGACAACTAAGCCAACAAGATAACAGATGCAACGCAAGCTTCTTGGAAAGCTATCCGCGGACGACGACCCACCTTCTCAAATTCAATTGGATTAAGACGGAAGTTCTGGAAAGAGTCGCGGCCCGGAATGAGTTTCTGCAAATCTTGGAAGCGGTCCTCGTCCATGACGCCGCTGTTCGCCATCGACTGCGCTTCTGAATCAGTTGTGGCTGTGACGAAACACAAGGAAGTAAATCAATTGTGCCTGTGACGAAACACAAGAGACAACGAAGAAACTTTAGCCTAGCGGCAAGCTTATGAGGAATCTGCCTGCTTTCTGCTTTCATTCTTCTGCGACGATCAAAACTTGCAAACATATCTATTTTTCCCTAGTAATAAGCCACAAAGTTGGCGGCAAGTAAATCGGTCACAGTTTATTGACGGGGAAACTAGTTTCGCGCTTTTAAACGCATTATCAGTCCTTATTCGAATAGAATCCAAGGGAGTGAATCAGTTGTGGCTGTGACGAAACACAAGGGCCAGTTGTGACTGTGACGTAACACAAGGGAGTGAATAAGTTGTGGCTGTGACGAAACACAAGGGTCAGTTGTGATTGTGACGTAACACAAGGGAAGTGAATAAGTTGTTGCTGTGACGTAACACAGGGGAGTGAATAAGTTGTTGCTGTGACGAAACAGAAGGGTCAGTTGCGACTGTGACGAAACACAAGGGAGTGAGGCATGTTCTGCAGCAGATGAAATGCAGCTCACAACAGGGGTTGAGTCGTGGTTCATGACAGGGTGTTTAAAAGTATGTTACAGAGCAGGGGTTGAAGAGCAGTTCACAGCAGAGGGGGTGAGGTGTGATTCTCGGCGGAGAGGTAAGAGTGGTTTGCAGCGAAACCGACCTGGCCAGAGGCGAATGCTCACGATATCAAAATACGCGCCAAGAGTCTTTGACAGCCGAAGTTGGAAAGCAATGCGACGTACACGACCTACGTGCTCAGCATCAGACTTTAACGTTTGCTGCTAAGAAATCACTGCACAATGAAAGGGGCTCAGCATTTCATGCAAACGTTACAAAAGCGCATGATCTTGCTGGATGTTCGACAACACAACCCAATCACAAACAAATGCGTCACATCGACAGAAGAACGCTTCGTTGTCGATTTGCCGGGGAAATTTTGCAACCGATAACGCACCTCGACGAGCGAGCCCGGCGGTTCAACGGATGAATATTTAATGAGTGGTTTCAACGTTTAAATTTCATCGCAATTTGCGCGTTTCCACGTCGCACACGAAGAACAAAGAAGCAAGGGAATTTTCAAACAACGCACCGATTTTGACGCCAGACTTAGTCTTGAATTCTGGAACAACCATGCCCGCCAATGCCTCTCTGATTTCGACCAAATTGGTGCTTCCTTTCAGGCCGTACATGAACGCCCGCAAGTTCGCGCCGGCGCTGACGTAACTGATATGGGTTTCCTGCAAAGAAATAACGCGTTTTGAGAATGACGTCATCACGCTGCAACGCGCAAGGTATAAACTGGCAGCGGGTTTCTTGACCGAAGCACGGAAGCAGTAAATTTCACGGAGGAACAGAGAAGCTTAAAGTTCCCTTGTTGTTGAAGCAACGACTTGAGCGTGACACGCAGGCGAAACAATCGAGCGCACGTGCCGAACAGCTCGCCCCATCACTGCTCATCGCCACTAAGCATCTGGCGGTTGTTACGTGAAATAAAGGCAAGAAGGAACACAGCGGGAAGCAATGCAGCAAAGGCTGTGTTGTCCACCACCGAGATTCACGCTTGACTTTTGCTGTGCGGCAATTGTTGCCGTGATGATTGGCCTGTCTACGGCTTCTCGTGTCGTCAGCGGGGGCGACATCAAGCGAAAGTTTACTCAAAATCAATCGCATTACGGTTTGGCTATGACGTTAAAAGTCCATTGTCCTTCACCACAAGCTCGTAATAAAAGTACCATAAAAGACAGGAGTGCCCAAACTAGGGCCCACGGGCCACATCCGGCCCGCCGACCAGTTTAATCAGGCCCGCCAAATGCCTTGCGCATTTTTTAAAGCACCACGTTTCCGACTGTGGACAGCAGTGCATCAGCATTGGCTGCTGCCTGTCTTGCTGTTGACTTGTCTGCCGCAGCAGCACTTAGCTGCAAGCAGCGCTATTTCTAGATCAGGGCGCTTCCCGCCATGAAGTAAGGAGGTAACTCTGCAGAGTAATCATTACGTAAATCGCACTGTATCCGACCCTCCAGTGGCGAGGCCGTCGCGAATTCGGCCCTTGAGTCAAAAAGTTTGGCCACCCCTGCCCTAAGAATTAATGGCATTAAAGTGGCATTAAAGTGACTTGGCGAAAAAAGACAAAATTTGACAGAGCATGTTAATTCAAACACGGGCCGCAGACCCAGCGAAATGTTTTAATAGGTCCGTTCCGAAACAGTCGCTTACGTCATACAGTCTTGCGTTTCTGTTCAGTTTCGTCATACTCGCTTTTGTACAAGGCCTGCGGCAGCGCCAGGTGTCGACCTTTCGCTTGCACCCACATACATAAGCCGCAAGCACCATTTCTTAAATCTTGGGCATGACACGACCGGGAATCGAACCCAACCTACCAGATTTGGTGGCACGTTCCCAACCTACTGCACCATTTAGCCAGGGTCCTACGTTGCGCACCACGCAGTCTTACGTTTGCCGGGTTGAAATCCAAGGCGTGCGGGCATCTTTTCGGCCCTGACCAGAACAGGGCGCCAGACGAAGTCTTCTGGTCCGGTGGAAAGTTGTGCAGCAGCTGTTTGATGGTATTGTGATATTGCTCCTGAAAAGAGAAAAATAATTAATTTTTACACTGTCTATGGAAAGAGATCCTTTCTCAGCAAAGAATCAGACACTTAAGATCTTACAAAGTATATATTTCGCCTACGATGCAGGCATCATCAGCTCTTATTCAAATAGAATTTATTTTAACTTATTCACATAGGATTAATTTTAACGTGTTTTCGTTCATTCGGTGAAAGAACGATCTCACCATATTGTATATATCGGTACAATATTCATCGGTTTACGTGGACTGGGGAACATCCTTTCGCTCCACACCAAGCGTTGCTTACTTCAAACGTAAAACTCACATGAAAATACCCGGTTTTTCAACGAGACAGCCCAGCGTTACGCTGCCTTTTAAAATTCTGCACATAACAACGGTATCGGGGTCGCGAACAGACGCGAAAATACCTGGAACCTGAGCCGAGCCCACTTCACGCAGTCGGCGAAGTTCTTCGGCTTGCCTTGAACCAAGCTTTCGTAGACAAGCTCCATCGTCGTCGTGGGTTCCACCCCGGGCAGTTTCAACGTCTTTTCAATGAACTTCGCGTCGGTGATGTACTGGTTCGCGATCTCGGCCGGGTTCCGGAACAGACCCTCGAACTCGTCGCGGGCCCACTGCGGAAGAGATTGAGGGGGAAGTGGAAAGAATGGACCGCAACGGTTTGTGACGTTAGGACGTGCGCCGCGTGCGGGGTGGCGTCGTCGCGCGTGTGCCAATCATGCAAGCAACAGTCGGTAAATCCAAAAGCTTTGGATGAAACCGAACGAAAACTGGCCACACCCAGTGGAACCCACTCTCGAAATTCCATGAAAAGACAAATCGAGACGCCTAACCCTAGAGAATGGACCGAGTCAATTTGGACCGAAACTGAGATAGTATAACTGTTACAGGAATAAAAAAGCATTGGATTGCTCTTATGACAAATTTTCAAAGCTCTGCAACAAACAAGCACCTTGGTCCATGTTAACATGGTTCATTTGTTTCCCCGGTATCAAACAATACACAGGACTATGCTTAGTAGATGGGTCAGTCTACAGGCAGTCGAAATGCTAAACTTACTACTTCGTTGAATGGACCATGCGCAGTTGGATACTCATTATTATTATTTTTTGAAAAAAGCTTCAAGCATCTCACACTAGTTTTAGTTTGTACCGGGTGACTTAAAATGCCTTTCCTGCTCCAATAAACAATATCCCATCAAATTGAGAGACGATCTGGCAGCTTTGTCCTAATCATTAGGACTTGGCAACATTGCTGTTTGATATAACAAATGCACTATACGTTAACGGTACTGGCATCACAATGTCTTATTTCAGAACATTGCAAGCAAGTCCACACATTTAACTTATGCAGCGATGTAACCTGACCTACTACTTGACGTTTACTGTGACAAGTCGGTGGAATGATTTGTACAGCAGCTTTGCTTTCAGGTGAACAAGGTCTTTTTGCCAGACTTTATTATGTTCAGTTATGAATTAAAGAAGTTCCTGACAGCAAATCTGGTTGAGGGTACAGTTTGTCATGAAACTGCGTTATCCCACTTCGTGTAGATTAGAATGTAGTCTGAAAACTCACGAGCTTGCTTTACTTAATTCAGGCGAAGAGTACGGGTTTCAGTTGCCCAAGGTGATTTATTGTCTTTTGCAGGTGTTTGTGGTAAGAGGTTAAAAAACGTATGCTGACCACGGAGATGTGCATTATTCCCAGCTGCAAAAAATTTTTCACAGCTCGACAGATGACGTGTCAAGTGACGTCATCAATCGTCCGTTGCTAATAAGCGTTACATTAAAAGCAAATTGTTTACGCTTGAAACGAAAGGCAGCACACAGCATACAAGGCCAGCGTGATTAGAAAGGAGAGAAAACATGCAAAAGACCATTACATCAATTTCAACAAATGGCATGAGTGGGTTAGCTTGGATTTGATAAGCACAGAAAACTTTTGGTAAAAAGTGGAAAAGTAAAGAAAGTTACGTTGAAATTCCGGTGAAGTGCTGAGAAGACAGCACGACCGCATAGCGAAAAACAGTCCTGAAGCGAGTGACACTTTGTCTGAGGTGAGGTTTGTTTCATTGTGACGCCACAACGTAGTCAAGTTAGTAGAGCACAGGATGAAATAGAAGAAAACAAATATTTGTTGGCAGAAAATTTGATTACTTAAAAGGTAGCGACTTCGCGAGTGCTTCATTGGATAATGCTCAGGAAGTTGAAAATAAGACAACAGAACTTACGGCAGGAAATGAGCCTTGGCCGAAGCAATAGCAGATCTGTATGCAGCCATTCAACAGATTCAAGCGGACAAGATGAAAAAGACATTTACTACATTGTTTAAAACAACGGACACTACATAGGTGAGATGGAATTCCGCTGCGCTATGCTTTGTTTTGCAGTATTATCACAGACGTGTGTATGTTAATAATGTTTTAATACAGGCCAGGAAGAGATTGCAAACCAGACTATCTGTCATGGTTGTACGTGAGGCTCGAACGAGGTGCCGATCTTAGTCGAGCAGCCAGCAGAACTACCTGAGATTGCTGTTGACCGTGGGGTATTTTGGGTCCTGGGACTGCCGCCCCCCCGCGACCCTCCCCAGAGGAAAAGCGGATATGAAAAGGAATGAACGGATTACAATCTGTTGCACTGCAGAGCAGTTTTTCCTAAAAAGTTAAAGATGCAGATCGCCAAACGACTCAAGAAAATTTCATACAAAGCAATATTCCTGAGGATATAGCACCAGTGAAACTCCTGTATACAAAGAATGTGGTTGAACCACCGTTTGACATCAGTTCAGGAAGTATTAACAAAATACTAGCTAAAAAATAGGAGCACAGTATGATGCCTACAGACCAAAGAGAAAAAATCATCCACATGTGGCAGACAAAATCAAGGAAAGCTTGTGCAGGAAGTCTCATTGCTAAAATAACAGCAAAGTAAAATATTTATCACTTAGAGTCCACAAAATTGACACATAAAGGTGGACAGAAGAATGCAAAAATAATGAATTCCTCGATGCCTTCATATGAATTTTTTTGGTATTCTGGAAAAAAAACTTTGACCTGAAAGTTTTTCAACTGCGTGTTGTGCTACTTGCGATGAACTGTGAAATTGTGGTCAACANGATTTTTGGCTGCACACCTCAAAGAAACTCAAAAAGCGAGACAAGTGTTCGACTGTTCGAAAAACCGCAAACCTTATTTCGCTATGCAAAAACACGCAACCACTACCTCACTTGCAGACTAATAAAGTCTGTTACCTGCGACAACTGTTGTTCTATGACCTTAGAACTCGCTACACTGCTGAAAAGCAGGGTAATATGCTTTGCTGGACGGGTGGAGCAGCCCAACGTGGAATGTAGAGAAATAGGCAGCAGCTGCTTACTTAAGTTTATACAGAAAAATTGTTCTGATTGGGACGAACTAGTGCTGTGATCAGACAGTCGCGGTTATACCCGTCTCACTGACCCTGTCATCAACGACGACTTGCGAACTGTGACTGGATGTCTGCGTCCTACACCAGCGGACAACCTTCCAATCCTCGCAGGCATTTAACCTGCTGAGCTTCGTCGCATTGGGGATGAACTGTGATTTATTTCGCCTTGTACAACGAAAAATACGATCACATTTGTCAACACAAAGTGCCGGTGTATAACCGATGACCTCCCCTGGCCGCAGGGACCAGGGGGTGAAGAAGTGTCCAATTTTCTTTTTACAGCGGCAAAGGACGGCCGTCAAGTAGCAGATTACCACTGCAAGAGGAGAAAAAAATAACTCAATGTACAGTCATTTTTTAATATAGCACGCACGAGAAAAAAAAAGATGGCACACACAAGAAAATAAACTCAACAGAAAGCATGAAAAATAACGTTTAAACGGTACAAGGACGGCGCGACTTAAAAAGAGGGAAGAAAACAACGAACGACACGGAGAGGTAATCGGCGAAGCGAGTCCGGACGGGTCGTCGCGCAGTGCATCGTTTTAGAATAAATAGTTACAGTAGGGAGGAGCAGGTGGCTCACGCGATTGGGGAAATCATGGCATAATATACATAAAGCGTGAAGAAAGAAAAAACAAAGATGGTGGTGACAGTATAAAAGTATAAAAAGTACAAAAGGAATCAACTGTGATATGAATGTGTGTCAGTGCTGTGCAGTCGTCCTACACCAGCGGACAACCTTCCAATCCTCGCAGGCATTTAACCTGCTGAGTTTCGTCGCATTGGAGCTACACTTTGTCTTAGCACGCCGTGCCATGGAGCCAGGACATCTGCTCCACTCAGCGCTCACCCGTCCATCGAGTGCAAATGCACGGCGCCTCAAATCGAGACACCCATTTGCACCCGTCGCACAACAACTGATCAGTTCATCTGACGACAGCAGAAGTGCGGCGATCTGAGCGTATCACCGATGGAAGGCGGAGTGGGCGGACAACACTACAATACTCCGTACTTTCATCCCCGATCTCGGCACCCTCCTGGAATGACCCTGCCAAAAACAGCGTGGGTCCGGCTTAACCGCCTCCGCCCCAGTGTCGGACGTTTCCGCTCTTGCCTACACATACGGGGTATGACGGCCCCTTCTGCGGCCTGTGAATGTGGCGCAGACGCAGAGGAACAAACTGACGACTATGTCCTTCACTGTCCAAACCATCGTCCTCCCTATGGACTGCATGGCCTGACGGCTCTGGACGATGAGACAATCGAATGCCTTCAACGCCTGCCCCGATATCTATAGTGCGGCCAAGCAGTTGATGGCAAGAACTTGCTCAAAACGATGAAGAAGCTGCGGTTGGACAAAATCGGAACTGGAACATCATGTGTATTTTGATGTCTATCGTCAAGGACGATTCACTTCAATTGAAAAAAATAAGTCGCAGATTTATGTGGAGTGGTCATCCATACCTTCCCAGTGACGATTGTGATTTCAGTCACATAGAGAAAAGAATGAAGCTGTAGCAATCACAAGTCCTCAGCGGCATATTCACTTAATGGAATCCGCACGCAAGTCAAAACCGTATCATCTTTACCAAATGGAGTAAAAATATATTTTGGTCATTTCAAAGCTATAGAAAATTATTCGAAACCAAAAAAGACTCCGGGAGTAAACCAGTCAAACTTCTTCAAAAGTATGAAACGATATATGAGAGAGTTTTTTCTGGGCACCACTACCGACATTCATTCTCCTAATGGCGAGGTAGTTCAGTTCAGTTCAGTTCATTCCCATAGCCAATGGCCGTTAGGGCGCTTTAGCAGCATGCACGATCGTTTGCCAGTTATTCCGGTTACAACAGTTTCTTAAACAACGTTCGTGGCTCAAGCCAGTCCACGAGTGTACATTGTATAACCAGCTGGTCTTTGGACGACCTCGAGTTCGTTTACCTGATAGAGATCCTTGCATTATAGTGTTCGCGAGAGAGTCCGTGTGTCTGGACACGTGCCCGAACCACTGTAATTTGCAGCGTCTGACGATTTGCATCAGCGGTTCGAATTCGCCGATCATGGAGGTGACCTCTAGTTTTACTGAGATGTTGATGCGGTGCGCGGTGTAGGGAATCTGGAGCAATCTGCGGAAACTCCGCATCTCGAATGCTGTTATCCTCTTCTCCAGGTTAGCGGTAAGGGTCCAACTCTCGCGGCTGTTAAGAGCGGTTGAGATGACCGCTGATTGAAGTAGGTTCACCTTTGTTTTCATGGAGATGCTTTTGCTGGACCACATTTTCTTTAGTTTTGAAAGGTGCTGTGTGGCTATGGCAAGTCTCGTCTTGACTTCGCAGACTGATGTGCCGTCTTCACAAGTACTTGAAGGTTTTTATGGATTGCAGTTTACCGCCACTGACTGTTATGGGTATATTGGTGTTGTTTTCGTTGGTGGGAGGGGTGACCATTATCTCTCTCTTCTCGGCGCTTATCTCCATTCCGAAAGCTGACGCTGATTTGTCGAGCCGCTCAGTAAGTTCGGCGAGTTCTTTCATGCTTCCAGCTATCAGGTCAATGTCACCGGCGAAGCGGAGATTGTTGGTGCTACGCCCACCAATCCTCACGTTACCCTCGAAGGACTCCAGAGACTCGGTCATTATCTGTTCGAGGAAAATGTTGAAGAGGCAGGGGGATAGCAGACACCCCTGTCTCACTCCAACGGTCGTGTGAAACCAGTCGCCGATGTTGCTGTCTACTAGAACTCGGCAACTTGTGTTCTCATACAGCGACCCAATCAGATGTACTAGGTTGCTGTGAATATTGTGTTTCTTCAACATTAGCAGTAAGGCCTCGTGCCTGACGCGGTCGAACGCTTTCTTGAAGTCTATGAAGTTGTGGTAGAGGTGCATGTCGTGGTTTCTATGTTTCTCGATTAGTATTCTTGAGGTTAGTACTCTGTTCTGCTGTGCTTCAACTCTTGCGGAAGCCTGCTTGTTCTTCGGCCAGGATGGGTTCAATCTGAGGTTTGAGACGCTGGAGGATAATCTGCAACGTGACTTTTCTGGGATGGCTGATGATGGAGATAGTGCTGTAATTGCTGCAGTTCGCCTTTCTTTGGTAGTGGAACTATGATAGATTTCGTCCATTGCGTGGGCCATACACCCGATTGCCATATCTTGTTACATATAGAGTGCAGTATGTCGACTGTCGTGGTACCAGTGTTCAGTAACACGGCTGGGATGTTATCTTTTCCAGCTGCCTTCCCTTTCTTGAGATGGTTTATTGCCTCAGTAACTTCACTGCGTGTAATGTTTGGTGTTCTGTCTGTATCGGAAGTTGGTGCACTATGCTTAAGGGTAGTTAGGATGTTTCGGTCAGTTTTGATGTGGTAGTTATGTAATTCTTTTGCATACTCTGTCCAACGTTTCTCGATGTCTTCTTTGCTCGTGACTACTTCCCCGTTTTTGTCTTTGATTGTGGATATTCTGTTGCTGTTAGGTGTGGTGAGCTCTCTCAAACTTTGGAATGACTTTCGCGTGTTGTTCGTCTCGAAGCCATCTTGTATCTCGCGGCAGTGGTCATTAATCCATTCCTCCTTCGCACGTCTAACCTCAGCTTTCATCCTGTTACTTGCCTCTCCATATTTCGCTCGTGATTCTTCGGGAATGATAACGTGAAGCTTTCAATTTTTGTCTTTCCTCGCATCTCTGCGCAAGTCGATCATCTAGCCAGGGTTTCCTCGTGTTTCGCTTTTTTCCTAGCACCTCTGCGGCGGTCTCATTCATCGCTTCTGAGAATCCCGTCGTCATCTCCTCCACGTCGTCTAACAGGAGTAGCGGAGCGGACTTGCCTCCGATCTTCGCACTGAACTCACTCCGGATTTCCGGATCTTGAAGTTCGTATAAGTTGTAGTTGACACGTTGGGATTTCTGCTTTCGAATTCGTCGTAGTTTGATTTTCAGGTTCATCATGGCCAGGTTGTGGTCGCTTCCAACATCCGCTCCCGGATAAGATCTAGTTTTGCTTGCGACAACGCTGGACTTGAATTTTCGCTGGATGAGGATATAGTCAATTTGGTTTCTGGTGTAGCCGTCTGAGGATGTCCACGTGTAGCGGCGTGATTTCTTGTGGGGATGAAGGGTATTCGCGATCACGAAATCGTTCATTTCTGCGAATTCCAGAAGGCGCGCTCCACGAACGTTCGCCCCACCGAGCCCAAATTTTCCGGCGATAGCTGGCCAGTCCTCGTGGGCGCCAGTACCTATCTTGGCGTTCCAATCGCCGAGAACGATCAAGACGTCTTTCCGCGGGGTGTTCTGGATAGTTTTGTTGAGCGTCAGGTAGAAGTCCTCTATTTCCTATCTGTGTGATCTGACGTTGCAGCGTAGACTTGTATTATGGTCAGTTTGAACGGTGATGCCTTCAGTCTGATGCTGATGATTCTGCTCGATATGCACTCGCAATCTAATATGCTGCCGACTATTGTCTTGTGTACGAAGAAGCCTCCGCCGTTTCTACATTCTTTTGTCTCGCCTGAAAACCACAGCTTGTGGCCTTCGTCCGTTGTTACTTCGCCCATTCCAGGTCTTCTCGCTTCTGCCAGTCCTAAAATATGCCAGCTGTAGTGTTCCACTGCTATTGAAAGTTACTCAATTTTTCCGGTTGTGTTCAGTGTGCGGATATTCCATGTCCCAATAGTGCAGATATCCTTGGTTAGTTTGATTTTAGTTTGGACAGCAGCAGCTAATTTATCACTTCCACCCTGCCGTGCAACAGTGGTCTTTGGTGACCCGGGCCTCGGCCGATCCGGCAATAGTGGTCTTTGGTAACCCGGGCCTCGGCCGATCCGGCAATAGTGGTCTTTGGCAACCCAGGCCTCGGCCGATCCGGCAAGAGCCTGGCGACGCCCATCTCCTCACAAGGCATGGATGGCCGTTGGCAAAATTGCATCGCTCATTCTCTCTTCGGACTCTAAAGTTTAGAGAGTGTTATTTTTAGTCTCTCATGGGTAACCACACACCCTTCCTGCCGAAGCAGGGGGAGCCGGTTGGGCCGCCGACAACCCGACACTGGTTTGACCTCCAGTTGGGCGCTTTACATCGCCAGTAGAAGCCGTTGACACAGTGTTACTCCGCCTTCTCTTGCTCCAGTTTTCGCGTACTTGGAAGAGAGGAAACATCTCACGACTCCCCAAGTCCACAGGAAGTCGCTCCCCTCACCTAGTTCAGCAAGTCAGTCTAGACCAGTATCCGGGATATGCCCGCTGGTGTACGCTACCAGCTACGAGGAGGCACAGGTGAGAGTTGCAGTCGGGTCGACCGCCAGTGTCTGCCATCCACAAAGTGCGACTGATGACGAGACGCAAAGGTACTAGGCCTAACCCGACTACCAAAACCAGGATTCCGAGCAACGGAGCAACTCACTGCCTGTGGCATATCCTGATGGAGTTCCGATGAGCCACAAAAAAAATACCAATACCCTCAAGAACTTATAAAGCACGCTCCGCCTGTTGATCATCATTGGTTTGTTTCACTGATACTCGGTACTTCCAACACTAACCCGGTGGGTACGGATTTGCAATGAAGACCGTCTTCGCGATGTTGCACTTCTGCTCCTTTCGTTTAAATTCATGTTTCGCCGCTCAGCGCATAAAATACAATTAGGTGAACCGTTAATAGTAGACTATTAATGTCTTCCCTGTTATTCTTGAAATTTAATCCAGAAAATTTTTTTTATAGATTTTCATCAAAACTAACTTGATTGGGCAGCACATCTGTGCCACAAGCCAATGCTCATTTGACGTTTTTTAATGCTTGGTTGCATGTTTGGTGAGGAAGAGCGGCTTAGCTAATTTCTGGGGGGAACGTCCACTTTACGTACATAAACGATTTGCTTTTTGTACCTATCCAAGTAAAGTTGGTTAAAAAGTTGTTGTAGCTTTACGAACGATATAGTAGACAAGTACTTCAAAAGAAAATTAAGGAAATTTGTGATGTCACACATTGCTAACATTTTTATGACCACAACGCTCTCAAAACACACTCGCAGCTTATTGGTGCTTGCAGCAGAATTTAAGCCAGTCACGCACAGAAAAACGCTTTTGAGGCGCGAAAATTTAACCTCATTTTTCTGAAACGATTTTTCCCTTGGTCCAGTCTGCGACTAGACGTCTCAATTTAGTTCAAAATCGAAAGCGAAAAGCAACAGGAAAACGATACTTTTTTTGCGGTGAACGAAAAACCCGGCAAATCGCGATCACGGCAACCAATAGCGCCAGCATATAAACACACGCGTTGCCAAAACACATTTCACGAAAACGTACAATGTTCTAACGAAATATCGTTCGTTAAAAGGTTCTGCTTCTTCCGCAACTAAGATTGACAAAAAAACTCACGTTAAAAACGCAACGAGAAACTTTCGTCGAAGTGCAGACACTAACCTGCAGTGTGTGTTCTATTGCGTTCGGAAAGTTTTTCAGGGTGCAAATAGGAATGGACTTTTCCGGCGGATCTTGCGAAGACGAGTAGGACTCGGTCGAGTACGGCAGCACCACTTGCACGTTGCCTTTCGTACCGAGCGTCCCGGACTCGAGCAGGGGCTTGCGATAGTAGACGCAGCGGCGGTCCATGTACACCCCTGCAGGCAAGACAGGAGGGTTGTGTTTTTTCTTTTTCCAGCTTGGGAAAAAAGGCGGGTATGACCGGTAAAAGGGGAGGAAGTGTCGGAGCGGGCCGAATTTTCTTGTTGAATTGTTGTAGATGGAACGAGCTTGCTCGACACGCTAGCGTAAGGTTTGAAATAGAAACAAGACTAAACACTGATCGAGTTTCCTTGCACGTTTATTTTTGAATTTTTCCTGCACTGTCGCCACGCACGTCACAATTTAGAAGTAACCTGGCGTGCAAGCGCATAACTGTCAACACCAACGCTATTGTTCGATAGATTGTATTGGAAAACAGTGACAGACTAGTTTATCTGCCCGAGCACCCCCACACTACAGCCCCGGGATATTTGGGCCCAAAGCAGCCAAACCGCTCTGTTGGCGCCTCCCTCACAACTCACTGGCTTGGACGTTGTCAAGGGCGTTCGCGACCCCGTCCAGCTTCTCGAAGAAGTCGTCGGTGTAAAAGTGTTCGGTTTCGGGTCCGACTCGGTCCTGCTTCGAGTACACGCGAGTCAGCGGGTTCATTCTTTTGATGGCGTTAGAGGCACAGTCCGACTTCAATTTCTGAGGAAAAGCAACAGGAAAAATTGCAGAGAAATACGCGCTACTGACGAGTTCAGTCTACAAAGGACATAAACGATCATGAAACGAGAGGGATGTTCGTTGTGGGTCTCTCTCGTTTCGAGGTTTGACTTTCGCAAGAACAGATTCCATCTTTGAAGGATTTTAGGCAAAAACACGTCGTGCGCGTTCGACAGCATGTGGACGTGTGCCAGGAGGCAACAAACTCATGAGGTTTCTACATTCCTATTCGGCAATGACGTGCGCAAAAATCCTGTGTCGTATAAAAAAAAAACGAAGTCAGCCATACTTCGACGACATAATAGTGCCACAAGAAGATGAGCAAGTATTATCCTGGTCAGAAATGCTGAATGACAGCTATTTGCGAAAAGCGTTTAAGAATTGATCGCATTTCGACAATTCATTGTATCCGAAGTTTAGGGCAAACAATGGAGTTTTTTCTAAATTTCCTTAATGTGTGCTGCTCTACCGCTCGGTAGCGTTTCCTCGTGACATATTAACACAAGGAAGCTGTTCCTAATCAAAGGAACCGAATTGACGGGATGAGTACGTGGAAAATGCTCGAAGTCTGAAACGAGTTTCCCTTCGGCTGCTTTGGTTTTTAGCGATCGCTCGGAAAATAGCGTGCAACACTGTTTTTTTCGCCGAGACATTTCGGTCATTTTTTACTGAGACATTTTGGTCATTTATCTCAGAGATGTATTAAAACTTGCCGTAACAGTGTTTTTTAGCCTATATTTTCAGACGTTCTGACCGAAATGACTTAATTTTTTTTGGTCATTCCGAAAGCATTTCGGTCTGTGGCCGAAAAAAAGACAGTGCAACGGCCTGAGGCGCCGACGCCTTCAACTTTACAGACATACGAGACCAGCACGTGCGACTGAAGTTACCTGCACATCGTGAGGTCTGAACAGGAACTGACGGTTCAAGTTGCTCTTCTCGATCGTGTCCATGTCGGTGACGACGATGCCCGCCTTCACGCCGGTCTCCTCCCCGGCGTCGCCGCCGTTTAAGCGACAGCCGAGACCCATCATGCAGAAGTTCTTGAGCAGCTCGCAGCCGATCGCGCCCGCCCCCACCACGAACCAGCGCTGCGACGACACCTTCTTCTGGAACTCGCGCCCGAACACGGCCACTTGGTTGGTGTACCGGGCGTCGATCTGCGGCGAGAAGCCCCGAGAAATGGGGGTTGGTTTATTTTATCCGATGCTGATGCGCTGCTTGCACTTGCAGCTCGTCGGTCAGCGCTGAGCTGACCTGGTTTACGACCTCGTTTTGACCCCACGCGGCTAAAGGCAAATCTACAACCAACCACACCACCCCGACATGACCTGTCTTGTTCTAGCACAGGGGTCTCCAAACGACGGCCCTCGGGCCAAATCCGGCCCGCGAAACCATTTCAACCGGCCGCAAAGACTTTGCGCCAATATTGAAAAAAAAACAATTTTGTCAATATTGAAAAAAACAATATATTTACGAAAAATTTGTTGATTTTGTAGAATGCAACATATCCCGAAACAATCACATAACGGAAGAAGTCCGGCCCTCGAACAGTCGTGTAATGGTTTATGTGACCCACCGACAAAAAGTTAAGACCCCTGTTCTAGCACAAGTTTTCTAACGTCTTAAGACTAAAAAAAGTAGCAAAATAGAATTCGATTTGTAATAAAAGCTTCGTAGCACCACCGCGAAAGTGGAATGAACTGATGTCTGCAGCAAATTAATTTAACAAAGAACTTGAAACAATAACAGACAGAAGAGGGGAGGAAACAGCTTCACATGTCACACCAAACTCTGTCTATTTACCGGAAATTTGGCGTCATCTTGCGGTTCTTCGTCGGCCAAGCATTCGAGGGCGTCAAAGTAGAGGAACTGCTTGACAGGCATGAACTTCCCGCTGCAAGCCTGAGATAAGGAAGGGTTTGTTGTATGTTTTAAATTAAGAACGACAAGAAAAGATCCTTGACACCGTACACGTCGCAACTGACGGCTCGTTAGTCGATCTCAGCGAGATATTTCAGCGTGGTGCGACAGCAGCGAATCAATTGAAAAGGAAAAAAAACGCATTTTATTCAGCTTCATGCCTCCATTAACTTGTCTAGTTTGGCAGCTGGGCTTCCAAGCTTGACAAGCTTGACATTTTTTCAACACCTGCGTTTCTCNTCAGGTATTTCAGNAGTTACGGAGACACGCGCGCGCTCCCACCTTCATGACTTCCTGAGCGACGATCCCGCCAATCACGCCCTGCATGGGACAGAGGTCGCCCCGGGCGTAGAAGGAAACCTGCGAGATGAGCTTCTCGTCCAGGGTTTCCTGCTTGGCCGAACCGGAATTCTCGTTGATCTCGTTGGCGAAGGAAACCATCTGCTTGGCGTCATCCTGCGCCGAAGAAAAAAAGCCCCCCCTGGTGAAACGGGCTTCTTTTTTTACTAAGAAGCGTCTTGAGAGAACTCAGAAACACGCAGAGCATTACAGGCATTCATTACAAATCGCCGAAGCATATACTGGTGTAATTGTAACCAGCAAAAAGATCTGGATTCATTGAGAAAAGTTCGGATTACTGATTCTTTGTACTTCTAAAGATTTTTACCAAGTACAACGGCATATCAAGAAAGCTCCCTACAACATACCTGAAAAATAACGGTCCGTTTATGAGTAATAATAAATCGATTCATCTGTAGTAATGTAATAATACATTAATAGAATTAATAATGCAATAGCCGGTGGTGACCGCTTGAAAGCAACTTAACGGCGTTTAAAAAATGACCAACCTGGTTTCTTGCGCGAGGAAGAGATCCCTTGGCAGCAACGAACTTGTGCAAAGCTTGGAAGGCGATGTGCAATTGACCAGGCCGCTCGAATTTGGCAAAATCGGTGATCAACATGTCCGGTGCGGTCAGTTGCTCGCGGAGCGATTTCTGCGCAAGACGTCTATGGCTGTCAGCGGGGGTGGCGAGAATTGGCCACGTTGGCGCCACTCCGGAGAGCACGGATTAGCAAGAAATGGCGAGAAGTCGCGGCCGGTTGTTAAGCAACTGGTCTAAGAAAGCGTGTTCGTGTTCTTTCTGCGTCTTTCTTGTTACTTTCATGCGTGCTTAAGTCTACTGTGTTGCGTGTGGGAGTGAAGGCGCTATACAATACAATTATACTTAAATGTAAAACAGAATTTAAGCAGCGTTTGCCCGCTTTTGAACCCAGTAGATTCCTTTAGCAAGGGATTCTACGTCTACAGCAGGAGTCTCAAACACGCGGCCCGCGATTCTTTTTGGGAAATTTCAAGTAATTAACATTTAGGTTGCCAAGTGCCTTGAACAAGATGCCTTGAACAAGTAATTGAACTAATGCTGAGTGATACCCAGTGCGGCTTTTCTTCCTGTCGTAACATTACAGACCAAATATTAACTCTCCAGTCAATTTTTGAGAAATCTTGGGAGTATGCCAAAGACCCCTACACCGAGCCGGAAAGAAAAACAGCACTAAAAACACCGAGGCAGGAGCGGGCCCAGGGGGGGGGGCGATCGGCCCCTTAAAGCCTATGAAAGCCACTTTTTTCACCATTATTTTGTACAATTCGGAAAAAAACATTCGCGATATACAGCCATTTTGTCGTCCATTGTTTTGACACAGCAGTGTCGTGAGGTATACTTCATCTCTGACAGTAGCTAACCGTTGAGACTTGACTACCAAATATTACTGAAATCGTCTCTCCCCCTATCGTTATTGGCTGGATCTGCCTTTGCACCGAGGTATTGTTTCTCTACAAACCCAAGGCAGAGTGTATGCTGCAAGTGAGCGGCAATGCACTGCATCGAGTGGAAAGTTCAAGTACCCAGGGGTGGTATTTACGAGTGACAGAAGGTGGAGCGAGGAGATTGATACAGGGATTGGCAAAGCTAACGCATAGTCTGCGTGAGCTTTATCGCTATGTGTTCACAAAATGGGAGTTTTCAAACGCCGCAAAGCCGTCAGTTTTCAAATCGGTCTTTGTTCCGATCCACACCTATGGTCATGAATCTTGGGTAATGACCGAAAGAATATCATCTCAGGTGCAAGCGGAAGAGATGGGACTTTTGCGAAGGGACCACGGTGCGACACAGGGGCGTACCAAAGTGAGATGGCGCTCGGAGCAAGAAACAAGTTTGGCGCGCCCATCTTTGAATCTAAGGTCTTTTGGGAGTAAATGTACTGTATTGAAGAAAAAACTTGCGACGTTTTGGGACTTTTCAGCGCCCCCAGTAATTCGGAGCCCGGGGCAATTTGCCTGCCTTGCTCCCCTCGTTACACCCCTGGTACGACACTTCGCGAAAGCGTGCGCAGCTGTGAAATTCACGAAGCCCTGAATGTCGAACCACTTCTCTGAATTGAGAGACCACAGCTGCGTTAGTTCGACCGTGTGTCCAGAATGCCCCACGAAAAGCTGGCGAGACGCGTCCTGCTGGCTAAACCCACGGGAAAGCGGCTCAGAGGTCGTCAAGGGCCAGGTGGAGTGTCTACATCTGTGACCTTGCTTAGTCCCATCTTGGTGTGGAGCCAGCAAAACTAACTGAAATTGTTGTTGACCGTGAGATTTCCAACTCCTCCTAAGGCTGTTGACCCCGCGAACCTCCCTAATGGAAAAACGGGCATGAAAATGAATGAAGTGAATGCCATTTACGTTATTTAGTTTATTCACCGGTGTTTAAAAGTGCTCAGCTAGCGAGTGAACAAGTTCCTTAGACGGCTAAAATTGATTAATACGAACGTAGAGACGAATGATTTGCCCAGCGCCGGATTAAGACGGTGGGGCCCGGGGCCCAGACGTGGTGGGAGGCCCCATGTGCGGATATAGAATCTTTAGGTATGGGATGGCCGATGAAGACACTAGTATTTCCACGGATCATTAATATTTATGACGCAGTCTTGAGACGTCACATTTGTTAACTCAAGTGTAACAAAATTTTATGATTCAACATGCTAACTGACAATGATTAGCGATTTGTGAAAATGTTGCAAAACCGGTCACCAGAAGCATCGTGTTTTCTTTTATTGAAAATTTGCTTGAAAAAAATTTCTGGGCGATCCAACGTTTTCATCATCTCTATACGTCACTCCTCGCTCAGCATCAAATTTTACGACAGAAAAGTTGCAGAAGCGATTTCCAATATTGTTGGCTTTGACCTGATTAGCTCGCTCTGTATCAATTCTTCATAGTGGTTAATTACATCTGCGACAAAACATAATCGTGGCATCTTCATGCCTTTCCGTGACGAGTGTCTGTGTTGTGGCACATCATGTTTAAAAAATGACTTCATTTTTCGACCAATATTCCCGCATTTTTTTCTGATATATTCGATGACCAGAGACGGATATCTTTTCCTCCAGTGATAGCGTCAGACAACTCATCTATCGTGTTTTTCGACGAACATCTTGACGTTCTTCTGCTACTGCACCGCTGGTTAAACTAGGTCTATTCTCATCGTTACGTCATCCAAATCTGTAACATGTTCTTCGACAAGGTTCCGCTGAAATGTCTCCGCTGGACTTCAGTGACGCTGTAAAATAGTAACTTGATTATTTCTTGACTTCGCTGCAACTTCTTCCTCTCTCTTGGATAAGCTCTACACTTTTCTGTCCATGTCTATTCATTAAAAAGCGCAATAGGGTTGCCTTATTTTCAGCGCAAAAAGGGAGGACAATTTACGACTGCCACTTACTTGAGTGCATTACTTACACTTAACAAGTCAAATAACAATTAGGCCTATTGATTAGTTTTAAGCATTGAAGTAAAACGTCCAGTGTAGACAATCTTTCATTCAAAACACATAAAACAAAATCAATATTTACTTAACCTACTTAGCCCATGAATATTTTGCAGATTTCTTAAATTTCCTAAAAATGCAGAATTGCCTGTTACAATTTTATGAAACTGCTTGCCTGAAAGGTATTTTAAATTGCACACAAGCTTTAGACCAGAAACTGGTTCAACCACAAAGGATTCTCTTTCGTTTTGGTTTGTGGCGGCATCAAGGAAAAATCGTTTCACATTAGCATAAAGAGTCATAATGTTGAAGCAAAACTGTGCAATCTTTATCAGTTCTTGAAGCGTTTAATGGTATTGCAAGTTGCAAAATATTTTGCCCATCTTTCATGTTCCATCATTTTACGATGAATTGCATTTGGTTGATGCTCTTTTTGCACGAACTCAAACAAGTTTTGGTATTGGTTAAAGAGTTTAATTCAGCTTTATCAATACAAACGTTTCTATCAAGAAGATATTACTCACATGGTCCATCATTTTCCCAACTAGTTGTTTGCAAACGGAGGAATCTAGTCAAAGCATTTAAATTCAGCAAATACCGCAAAGTGGTCCATTTAGCCAGATGTGAAACACAAGACTTGTACAATACAGATACATCTGACACGAATGATTCAGTCATGATCCTTGCCTTCGCTGAATTTTCTTAGTGCTGATTTAACTTGGCTTGATATGTACATCTGATTGCCTCTCTTGAATCCTTGCCTTCACAGTGGCGAAACACGATACAACCTCAACAATTGATGTTTCGACTTCTCAATATTCTGAACTTGCTCAATAAAAGCAACCACAAATGATTGCAAATGTCTTAATGTGTTAAACAGAATTCGCTCAGAGAATTTCCAAACGAACGTTTCAGAACAACAGTTGGCTTGTCGATGGACATGAAGTATGAATTTGAAGCTGGGTGCAATTGAAACATCCTTGGCAAGCTGCGACAAAGTGATAGCCACCTGGTTACGCTGTGAGAAATAAGTGTTTGGTACGCAATATCCACAAAGTCACAATAGTCCTTTTCACCCTTCTTTGCGAACTGTGCAAATGCAACCACATGTAATTCGCCCAGCTTCAAAATAATTTAGTCCTTTTCTGGAAAAAGGATACTTCTGTCTTATTTCTTCATTTTTCAGCATTGCTGACTAGCTCAGGAGTGCAAGAATTTCCGTGAATGTTAGTAGCGCGACGAAATTTTTAGTAGCGCTACAGCATTCATATGCACAAAGTGTAAAATGCAAAAAAACGTTTGCGCGCTCCCAGTTTTTGATCGCGCGGCGTGAGGGTGCGACCGCATGTTTGCACCCCCGGATCAGCTACAATTACTAGAAACTACTTCACTTAGCCATGCACACTGATCACCGTATCACGGCTCATCAGCAAAACTAGTACAGTATTATGGGGTCAGCAGTCCGCACTCTAATGCAAGGTCATTGAGATACTGAAAAAAAATTACTGTTATGAAACGATTAATGCGAAAGCATTCCAGCCGAGAATTAACTCAA
>JGI24158J21664_10002138_pt1 | contig 23589 bp, 17 predicted proteins | sample Ectturendosymbi3_FD_21664 | JGI IMG/M metagenome (IMG submission 21664) | reverse complement strand
ACAGTTCATGTTAAAAAACTAAATTTTTTGTGTGGCCCAGCTAGATGTCTGAAGTTGGTTGTATGGCCCACCGAAAAAAAATGTTGCACACCCCTGCTCTAGAGATTGATAAATCGTATTCGGCTGTTGCTTCAAACAGGGGTGCACAGTCTTTTCGCAATTGCCGGCCGCATTACGTTTGTTTCACGGAATTGCGGCTGCCAGTGAGTTCAAGATATTTAAATCCTTTGCATTGCTTCTGTTATCACACATACTGAGCCTAGCCTGCTTNCACACACCCGNTTAGCCGCTTTCCTATTAAGTATTTACACACAGCAGACGAAGAGTTTTTATTGATGCNCGGTCGCCANAACAGATATTTTAACTTAAATGTGCGCCGCCGCATCAATTTTTATCGAAGGCCGCACGGCTGCAGGTTGGGCACCCCTGCTTGAAACCAACCGCTTCACCTGCAAAAGCATCGAGCTGCGCAGTCGAAGTAAATCTGAGGTGAGTTTTCACCTTGTTCGCACTAGCAACGTTGGCCCGCTCCGACAAAAGTTAAGTTTTTGGCTAATCTGAAGTAAGTACTTCTGCAAATGTGACGCATTAACATAAAGCAAATTTTGATCCTGTACAGAATAATTCATGTAAAAAACACAGATCCTCGGTCCTGACATCTTATAAAATAGTCGTTTTTGGCAAATTCGGCATTTTTTACTTTTTCTGTAGTTCGAAATTGGAACGCATGGGATTGCCGAGTTCTATGGACATTTCAAGCTGTTGACGTTTCTCAGAATGTTCTGGAGTTTTACGTGGACTGAAAATTGACAAAATTTAAGTGACATTTTCGAAATCTAAGCAAGTTTTGAGTTGTTGGCGAGACGAGTTCCGAATTCAACAGTGCGTTGCGGATGTTGTTAATTACGTGCTTTGGGCAATAGGGCATTGCAGTTTTATAAGGTTCTTGCATTTGCCTCGGATGCAAAGCACCATCAGCAGAGAGAGCGTCCGTTGTGACAAATTTTAAGCGATTGTGATCAGATACGTTTGTTTTCCTGCGAGAGCCAGATTCAACAACTGCCAGCAGAGCGTCCGTTACGTCACCCCTATAGCTGTACGCACGCTCACTGGTTACCTAACATACGGGATGTAAATTCTCCGTCGTTGGTCCTCTGCAGCTGGATTGCGTAATCGCGCTTGTGATTCACCCTACCCTTAAACCTCTCGCGCCCACTCAAAGGATCTTTTGTTGTAGGTCGCGCGACAGCGTCTGGAAAGTACTTCGTTGGTATTTCTCTTCGCCATCAGGCTGATACTGGGAGGCACACGAGCTCTAACGACGTTTATTTTTATGGAACCGGTGGCAACAGGAGCGCAGCAAGCTTAAAGTTTCGAAGGGGCAAAATGATAACAATTTGGTGTTTTACCTAACAATTTTTGGGGGATTTCACCTTAAAATGTTTGTGGGGGAAATTGTGGTCCCGCCCCTGGTTACGGGCTGTTTTTTAAGATACAATATGTTTTTCGCTCGGTTGCCATTGCATTTCGCAAGTTCGAAATGCAATGGCACTGCCGGCATGTGAGATTCGCACGAGACACGACCGTGAGCTGTCTGCATTTTTCCACGCTCGCTGCTATTCAACGCAGCAGAAACTTATTCCTATGCGCTTGCATGTTTCATCCACTGTTAGGCTCGGGAGTGTCGCAGAAATTATCCTCGTCTCTCTGCTGAGTGTCGATTTGGAAAAGAATAGCGTGGCAATGCATGTGCAGTATAATCGCTCGATTTTCGCGTGCGAACTGTTTCAGGTCCTCACGACTTGAAATCGTTTACAACCGGTGTTTTGAGGAATTTTTCACGAAGCAACGAATCGCCGCTTTCATTAAAACCCTAACCGCTGAGTGAGTCGTGTCAGCATAAATCATCAGCAACATTGCGCGTGAGCTTCATTCCACTGGCGTGCGAATGACCAAGGCAAACACACACACCCGTCAGTCTCAGTGTTAAGGTTTGACGTGACCTCGGTTGAACCCGCGCGTTCGTAGACGCTTCCCATCATATACCTCAGCGACATCGTGCTAACCGGTGGTTACTCCCAAGCTGACAAACATCCCTCGGCGATTTCGATCCTACTCCGCCATCTTTGCCTGCGTCATCAACGTTGGCTTGTCAGGCCAGTTTTTCAAGCGGCTATGCGGCCTACCTCGTTAAACGAAGGGACGCGCCCGGATGGAATGCGCTGGTTTTGATGCGTCGCAAATAATGATCCTTTTTTGCGTTGATGATTAATGTAAAGTGCATTTTGCGTGGGCGGCCGCCTCCGACGTTTGTCCACCGCACCAATCAGCGTCGTTCAGTGAACGCGTTTCGATGATTACAGCAAACATTCCTGTCGTTGATAGAAAACACACTCTGATCGACCGACAGCGCTGAGCACACACGCCACGTGAATTTTGTAAACACGCTTTGGTTGATTGCAGCTGTTACATCACGGTTGAAGTGCTCTCGCGTGTCCGTTCTCTGACGGTGATTGTCGAGGCGGGCGGGTTCGCCGGCGATCGTGATCGGTAAACAACAGTTTTTCATGAACCTTTACGGCTGTGCAAAAAAGAGAAAAGAAACCGCTGAAAGAAAAAAATAAAAAATAATAATAATTACAAAAACGTACGGCCGATCTCAGGCGAATCAGTTCAAGGACAATGCCACTTGAGTCAAACGCTCCACAGTATATGGTCGGTCTCTTTTTGAAAGGACCCGCAGCAAGTTCAACAGGGGCCTGTAGTGGCGTGTAAGGGTCCATTGGTAGGTTTGCAGGAAGTCCTGCAATGGGGGCGACTTCTATCCTTATGTTCATTTCGGTGTGAGTGGCATAATGTTGAAGTACTGAGGTCGCGCGTTGTTGCAGATACGACGAAGCTGCTCATAAAATATTGATAAATCCTGTTCTGCAGTACCGAAACCAAGCCTGTTCATTTCGCCAGCGGATGAGCAAGTGCGTAACTATGGCTTGCTGCACTGACTGTGGCCTAGGTCTTCGGTTGTGTTTAGGCTTGTGCAGTAACAGCGCTTGACGTGGCGCCTTTTTTAGTACGTTGAAAAATTACAGGACTGCGATTTCCAAAACATGCGTTAGCGGTTTAAACCGGAATTAATGCCAGGATGTTCACTTGTTCAATGCTATACAAGCGCAAAGCTCATGGAGACTCAGTAAAAATTCGAGTGATGAGCATCGTATTCAGCAATCGTGTGCACTTGTACCCAGTACTAACTCAAAGATTTTTAGAAGCAGAGGAATTTACAGTTGGTTTGAAAATTCTTCCTATTTGTCGCATGTTTCCGCCCTACGTAGTTTTAAGTCTGTTGCAACACTTTCTGGCCGTTGTATCAAATTACTGTGCGTTCCGTCGATATCACGGAGTTGGGGACTTGATCCTTATCTTGTTCAACGACAGACTATTGTTAAACAGGTAAATCTTGTAGCAGACGTGCCCTATTATGATTTATCGTAATATCATATTTTTCAGCAAAATAAGTAGGTAACTGCTGCAGATATTGCAAGTACGGAGATATGATTTGAACTGCACAGCCTATAGAAGCGTTCGAAGCACGTGTTTGTCGATCATGTGTTTTTTGAGTGCGTTTTCGTGATGTTCTGGAAATACTGACTTGTTCACTCTTAATGTGACAGCTGGCCAGTGCAGTGCTATTATCAGGGTCTCCATACTACGGCCCGCGATGGCATTTTGTCAATTATGAAAAAAATACGTCGGTTTGGTAAAATGCAACATATCTTGAAACAAGGACATTACGCAAGATGTCTGTCCCTCGGACTATTTAATAGCTAATGTGGCCCTCTGACAAAAGCGTTTGCATCCCCCCTGCTTTGTATGAACAAGCACAATGGCCTCGTTGCTCACATCTACTGCTACGATCTTTGAACGTTCCCTGAGAAAGATATCGCGGTTGCTTGTTTGCTAGTACGCCTGCTTGTCTTTTAGCTCAAGTATAGCTGTGATGAGGTAGGGTTGTGAAACAAAATAACATTTTGGCCTACTGTTTGCTGTCAAGCCCTGATCTACATTGTAACGTAAGGTGTATCACCAAAGCAAACTTTTCCAGTTGTGCACCGAGTATTCGGTTCTCTTGCACGGTCGTGCAAGAATACGCGTGCAAGTCTAACTGTTGATTACTGGGGAATGAAATCAGTCTTTCCTTTGATGGATACCCGTTGCGTTTCAACGTAGATATGTTTGCATTTGTTAGTATAGTTGCGTGCTCCGGGGGTCAGTTCCACATCTGAAGTGATACATTTTGTGTTGGTTCTCATGTCACTGTGGACTGGCAGCAGCTGACATTAAATTGATGATTATAACAAATCGTTTGACACACGACGAAAGCAAGTTTTCGCGTGTTTTGAAGCATCCTAATTTCACTAACAAGTGTTCTAGAGGTTTGAAACTCGCTTGCTTGTTGACAGCAAACTGTTGTAACAAACCCAGTTTGCTGGCGTTCGCAAAATGTTCTTCGCACATATGTACAACATCGCAGTGAGTTTGGAGCTGAAGCTAATCGGGTGTGAATGGGTGCTAGGCTTTGTGCGCAATTTCACCAAATTTTGATACAAATTTGGGGGCGCAAATCAATTCTTTTCGCTTAAGCTTATTGCCCACACTTTGACTCTGTAACGCTTACATAACGTTGATATCTATTCAGGACTGAGCTCGGCGGTTTGCTATTTCTGGAAATAGCAGTGGCAAACTAAACAGAATTAACCGGCACCTTCGTGAATCAGCTGTCTATTTCCAAGAAAAGTTGTAGGTTCCGACAGTACGAAGTGAAGCCATTGGTTTGGCCACTAAGGGCAAATATCAATACACGGTTGTCATGAGCCAAGCTCTAATAGGTGCTTTCGTCACAACTGACAGTTCGCTCACAGATTTCTATCTAATGGAGAATGCGCGATGTTTGGAATCTTGTTAGTTTTTGACTTGAACACTTCTGTCAAATTCCCGCCTGCACCTTCTTTTGTGGTCCCAGCCCAACTCGCTCGGCAGCCTGTCTCGAGTGGAAGACCAACTATATTTTCAAGCAATAAGCCTGAGTGCGTCAGTCGTTCGGAGGAAACGCGGCCCCAGAGTTTTGTAAATACTTTATTTCAACAGTGAAGGAAGGACTCCTTCCTTCATACAATGGTAAACGAATCGCCCAACCAGCCCTTGTTGCAATCCAATCTCAAATGCCGAAATCGGGTTAAGGTTACAACATCATGAATTAGGTTCCTGGGAATTGAGTTTTTCTGATACAAGCGGCTGATCCTGAGTAAAGTATGAAAACAAGGTTCGCCGTCAAAATGGCAAACTTGTCGTGCATGAAGGGCTCATGTGCATTGCCAAGATCTTGTCCAGATTGGGATTGTCTTGAGTTGCTTATGGTCAGCAAAACAACAGCTGCTTCGCTGTTATCGCGAGCCTCGTTTAATATCGTGCGGTACTGTTGTTGTCTACGCTCTCGCTGTCTCTATTCATTCAGCTTTCTGTTCTGCAGGGTCGCAGGCCGATGTAGGGTCAGTGAAAGACAACTCGAGCACGGGAAGCTTCAGCGACAAGCCCTTTCCTAGTTTCTCGCGGTATGATTCTGTTACATTTTTTTCTGATCGACACCCTTTATACACATTTGCGCGGCTGCTTTTCTCTAAAGGTTATTTTTACACAGGACCTCCTTGCGTGGAAAGAAAAGCAAGACGTACGATATGGCCGGTTTCGCCAAGATCGCCGAGGTATGTTGTGATTTGAGCGATGCCGGCTGAAAGTAACAACTAATTTCTTGTCAAACTGCTATGTCTATGGTGATTCGCGCCTGCAACCCGTTATACGTTTTATGGAGTCGTTTGTGTACTTACTTGATAACGATTGCGCTGAGGTAGTTCTGTCAACGCTGTAGTGACGGTATGTGTGTAGTGCGGCAGTGAATACACTCGGTTTGAAATTATGATGTTCTTAGCTGCCCAGGTCTTTCATCGATCACTTTGTTCAGAAAAAAGCTGCAAAATTCCGAAAGCTTTGTATTTCAGAAACACTCTTCCGGAAAATAAGCGTTTACATTTGTCCTTTCCGCAACGTGCGTCAGTGCCAACCTGAACAGGTGTTCTTGTTGGAATAGCGTTTTGTTTTTTTTGTTGGAAGGTTTTTAAACGTCAGGTTCTGAGGCCTGAAGTGCGCCCCTTATCGGAGCGGCTGACGCTCTTTTCCAAGTTGCGAGACTGCGAACCTAGGTATGGGTACCTTTTTCGCTGAAACATTTCGGTCAGTTGTCCGAAATTGCATGAACTTTCTGTCATCTTTCGTTTTCATGAATTTTTTTACTTTTTTGGTTCTTTCAAAAAACAATCGGTAAATCACCGAAGAATGACCCAACTGCGAACTTTGCATGATTGATCTCTCAGCCTCTCGAAAGGCACACCCTATTAGCAACGTGTTCGTGTTTTCTCGGTGGTACGTTAAGTCGGAACAGAGGGAAACCGATTTCAAACGTGTTTAATTATGCAATACATAAACTACAACTCATTACCCTTCCCCAAAATGAATATTCGAAACAGAAACTTTAACACATTGTAAGTTGAATTAGAAACAATGCAAAACCGAACGAAGTCAATGAAACTGGGTCGGGGACGTTTTTGCCCCTCATTACTGTCGAAGTTTTTTTTGACGACTAAAACTGGTAATGAACAGTTATAGTGCCCCCAAACAGTTGTAACCTTCCGGGAGCGTCCGACTCTCAATTGAAAGGTTGGGTGTTCGATCCACAGCCACTGAGTGAATCACCGAAAGCGACATGGACAATGAGCGTTCACCTCAACCGCCCCCAACAAAAAGCATCGTCTAAGCTTCGGCCTGCCGCCAATTGTGGATAAACAAATGTGTCGCACTGCAAAAAAAACCTGCTTGTCGCATCGCTTGTATTTCGCGCTTTCGATGATAAGTGGCTTATTCGTGCAGCAACTCTTTTCGGAAGACATCGCGGGGTGCGGGGACCTGACCGCGAGTTGCGAGCTCACCGACGAAATTCCGATTGTTCGTGAGGAAGAGAAGCGACACCTCGTGGACCGACAAATCAGCCAAGATTTCGAAACGTGAGTTGCTGTGCACCGCCGGTTTTCTTACTTCATTCCGAGCTGTCCCAAAGCCGAGTTTCCGATGAAGCATCCCGTTATTGCATTGCTAATGTTGCTCCGACTGTGCAGAAAGCATTTTTTCATCGCAGAGAAGCGATAAGCCTGAGAACTGGGCAGCTATCATATCACGGCATGTCTTTCCACTTGCTTGCTTATGGTTTTCCTCAAGAAAACACGCACTTCGAGAGTGATTTTTTTTTCACATCGCGCCTCTATCAGGGGAACTCATCTCGGCCGTGCATCTTGCGACATGTGTCGGCAACGGTATACACTGTAGAGCTGTTGTCATGTATTCGGTTATTGTTCGTATGCCTCGTGAGTCGAGTGCAAAGAAGTTTTTTTTTTTAACTCTGAACGTGTAAGTTTCAATCTGCACTCGCTCTACTCCTTGTTGGAGATAGAAAGTTAATGCTAAGACGTAACCATCTTTCATGGGGCATATTTCCGGGCTCACAATCTACTTAATAGCACGCCTACCACTGCTACCATAGGCGTATTCAGAGAGGACAAATGGGTCATGCCCCCACAAATTTCTAGAATAGCTTGTCGTTTTGTGCTCTTAGAGGTGGTGTCCCAAGCCAAATACTGTCGCTCGATTAAAGTCAAAATATTTGGTCCTCTCTCAAAGTTTTGGGCTGGGTAGGCAACTGACTGAATACGTAAGCCAACTCAGTTGTTCAGCAGCGCTCGTAAGATGTATGCAAATCGCCATCGGGTCTTGCCATACTTAATAGTATAAATCTGGACTTCCTGAGTTTTCAGCAGCATTTTTCACCGTTTCAATCTGCCATTTGGCACACGCGAAACATTCGCTGCAAAACGCGTCGCCATACACGCGTTTTCACTAACGTGATCCTCCTTAAACACTAACAAGCAGGTAGTGCGACGATTTTTCAATCATAATCGAGTGGATTTGATTTTATCTGAGACTGTTGTAATGCTGTGGGATGTGTGTTTGTGTGTGCGTGTGTAGTTTCTCATTTAACTGATGTTGTTTGTCTTTGACTGTGGCTAGGATATTCACCCAGAAAGTGGCGCTAAGTTGCTAGAAATCCAATGATATTAAGGCCATTACGTGATATGTTGTGTCTATGGTAAACATGCTTACAAAATAAGACCTGAACAGATCTTTCTTTTAGAGAATTTGTCTTAATGTTTGGAGTCCCGTTTGTTTAAAACGTTAAAGTTACTGGCTAATATAGCAGCTGCTATATTAACGTGTCCTTTTTACTGATATCTGTAGGTAAGTTAAAACTGTTCGGTGTGTTCAAGACTGCTTCAGCTATGAGTTACCTTGGATAATATTGGAACCAGTTCCCACGTCTGTTCTTCACCCAGCATATTTTCATGTTTACTACCGCCCTTGCATTGCAAGCTGTTGCGTCAGTAAAGGCCAATCTACACTTGAGGAGTTGCCAGGAGTAGCCGCGCACGATTCTTTGTTTTGTTGCGTCGGGTAATTCTGCGCTCGTGCACGGCTCGGCAACTCCTGCGCGCAATAAAAACAAAGAAAGAATCGTGAGCGGCTACTCCTGGCAACTCCTCAGTGTAGACTAGCCTTAAAGCCGCCCACGATAGCCCCCCAAAGTGTGCAAATGATTATGCCGCCAAGTTCAATCATTTTCATGCGTGTTTTTTCCTGCTTGGTGTGTTCTGGCCGTGTGTCATTAACATCGACTTTTAACACAACACACCTGCTGCTTTGTTGTGCCGCCGTCGTCGCTTGCACTGCTCGTTTGGACGCTTCTGCTGTTCGCCCTGCGATCGTCACCATCACCACAATCACGTGACCGTGCCTGAACCAATCGCGTCGAAAAACAACAACAACAGCAGTGCCAGCGCGAGGCACTGGAAGAAGGTGCGACAGAACCTGGGCAAAATGGCCGCAAAGGAAAGCGACGAGGCGCCTGCTGCACGCGTCAATGGAGCGGCCAAAGAAAACGGGTCCAATTTTCTGACAGTGACCGTCGGCGAAGTTTGCCCGCTGCAACCCCACAAACCTTATCTGACCAGTCAGCACATGCTCCCAATGCCTCAGCTGAAACAGTAAGTAGAAACGGTGCGCGTTTTCAAATCTTGTGCGAAGATTCGCGTGCGTGATATTTCAAGCAGACATTCTGCCGGAAGGACGTAGCGTTTCACGGCTAAGCGCCCAAAAATAGTTTGTCAGTTCTGCACAAAACTCGTGTGAAGTCCTGTTGCGTGGACTCATTTACTTGTTTTCTAGGTTTTAAGCCCCGTTTCCTGGTTATGGGGCGTTTTCATTTCTGTGCAGTTACCACGCGGGTTAAATGTTGATGGACGGCGTGCCGTTGACGTAAGATGCCAAGCGATGATGTTATTGCTGCGCTTGATACTAGCCACGTGTTTCGTAAAAGTCGCCTGTTCGCTTTTCCGTTACGTGACATAGTCTATTGAAAGCGCAATTAACGTCTCTTTTTGCCTCGCCATCATGCTGTCGTAAGCGATTTCGAAAAAGGAAAGAACTGAGTAACATATGACAACAAATAAACTCCTTCTTTTACAGGTCCTTGTGGCAGCCGTTCTTTACGAGGTAGTCGTAGTGCAAATGATTAAGCGTGCTTCAAAATGAGATCGTAATCGATATGACCTGCATAACGACCCGATGGGTAGCCAAGGTCACCTGTGTTCGGTCACTGCGAGATACCGTCACGTTGAACGCATTTTCTCTAAAGCACGATTCCATGAGGCGTTTTCAGTTGGCACTCTAGGGATGAGGTGACCCTTCGTTTGTCCAATACCGAAAACAACACCACCTAATCCGAAAAAGGGCGAATGAAAAGGGTTTAAACCCCACATTCGCGCTGTTTTTCCGTTTAACAGATCACAAATTCGACGTTTGTGGCAAAACTTTATTATTAAAACCAAAACTTTTTTAACCCCCCCCGCCAAAATTTGGAACAGTTTGCTGCAGCTGGTTAGCAAAACTCTACAAAATAGCTTGACAGGCTTCAATGCCCAAGTTTTTCCGAGGTCATCTTCAAAGCTGAATGAAGCGCCTCACTTCATTTTACACGCGTATGCGATGACGGTTTCTTGGATCTCATTTTGCTTCACGCTTGCTTTATACCACTTGTTACCGAATCACATCTAGCTTTGCTAGCGTGCAATTTGAAGCATGTAGTGTCATTGCTTGTAGCTCGTTTATTAACCGTGTGCCTGACCAACCATGACGTACCAACCAACCAATCAATAACTGCTGCGTGGTTGACATGCGTGAATGCTTTGGTCTTGACATTCGCTTGCACATCTCGGCGTTTGATCCAACCAGACTTCCTGAATTTATTTGCTTTTGAGTGTTCTTAGCAAATAGTAGTGTTCTAACACAGGTTTGTGTCGGGAAGATCTCTCGCCGAGAGGGTTTGTTTTGTAGATTTGGTCTGGAAAAGCGGCTTTTCCTCTACTCTGTATGATCTATGTTTGATCACTACCACCAGTACTGCTCTAATTTGGTCAGAGAATAGGAAATCACAAGATGCAAAGATGAAAAAGTATTCCCAGCGTGTACCGTTTCACACAAACTCTTCTTCAAACAGCACTTCTGCTGCAGGAGGCAATGTAGGGCGATAGTGAAACGGTCCTTCAAGCAAATAGTTGCGGGCCCAACTGCTGAACTTCGTCAAATTTAAGTTTTCAACTTCAATATCGTGTGGTGAGGAGCTTCGTAAAAATTCAACCCACTGACAGGTTGTCACACACGCCTGCTGAATGCATTTTTAATATTTTGAATACCCGACTTCTTCGCCTGATTTGAATATCCGTGATCGTTCTGCGTGAGGCAGACGTCGACCAGTAGCCTGAGTGCAGCACTGTTAAAACTTCCTGCATTGCTTCAAACGCGCTCTGCTGCTTCGGACCAATCGCTGACGTCATGGTTATTACCCAGGAAACGCCTTGCTGACGAAAGCGTCGCCACGAATCTGGACGGGCTCGGCGGAGGAATGGTGGACGCCGACTTTCATCGCATCGAGATTAGCGGGGACGAGATTGCGGGGGTGAGTGCTCCGCGCTCGGCAGCGAGTGTTTCGCTTCACATTTTTAAAAAAGTTTTAGTTTCGTTGTAAGATTTGTTTGTCGAAGGTCAACGCATGAGCATACGTTTTGTTTTCCTTTATGGCCCATTGCTCAGCACTGCTTTGAGGCTCACTAGTTTCTTTTGATAGTTGGAAGCAGATCTTAAGTCTTAGTGGCTTTTTATTTAGTGATGTGTTAATTCAAAAAGATACGCTGTGTTCGCTTTTTGAATGGGTGCTGGAGATACCATCATTTCCTTTGCCATAGCAAACTCCTGCGAAGGCTTGAGATGTTGTATTCTACCAGCACACACATCACGATCACCTTTGGTTCCGCAGGTTCCAGTAAACGACCTGGAAGAAGCCTCAGATCATCTCATGGACGCGTTGCTGCTACGCGAAAAGTACATGGAGTTTGCCCAGCAGCATGTGTACGCTACCACGGCAAAATATCTGAAGCAGGTGAGTGCAGGGTCACGTGACTTGGCGAGGCCACATATGGTGCGTACGTTCGCTTTTCAACTTCCGTCAATCCATCATCAGCTCGTTCCGCTTGGCAACGTCAGTATTGACGCGACGCACAGGAAGTGCTTCTTTGAGACCAAAAAGCAAAAGTTTTTTCACCAGGTCAAGCGTTAGCGTGCTTTGCGCTGTACAGGGGATACTCGGGGAGGGGAGGAAGCGTTGCCTTTGCTGTGATGAGAGAAGCTTATTTGCCGTCATTGTTCTTTTACCACGTGAAACAAAGCAGTTAAGATGATGTTTACATTCCTGTCTTGAATGTATTGCTTTTACTGCGCAATGAGTGTGCGTTTCACGTGTGCCAGTAACATCATAGATTATTTTGTTGCTGACGCCTCTGTTGCTGCTCTGAGTTACTTGCCGACGTTTTTTCTTATTTGCCGACGTTTTCCTCCCCTGTCATCCAATATGGTGGTTACACTAATGCAGGGGTTCTTAAAGTTAGTCTCAATCCCAGGGGGTAATGAGATTAAATGTTGAGGGTATTCAATTGTGTATTAAACATTCCATCAGTGCATTCGTTTTGGCAATCTAGTAACATTGTACCCACATGATGAAGGTTGGCGATTTGATGCTGATGAATGTGATGCAGCCATTGCACTGACCTTTTCTCTCACTATAGTGAATATTTCTTTACCAGTTATGTTTTATTTCTTACAATTTGTTGTTATTAAACCTTGTTGAAAAGGGATATGCAGATTGACGAAAATTTGACCGTGAAGCGTTAAAACTTTGAGGGCCACTGCATTAAAGTGTATTTCCAGTGGGCTGTCTACGTGAACTTTGTTATCTGAAAGTTTTTTGCGTTTGTTGCAATTTTTACAAATCAAAAAAAGCAAAAATGTGTAATTTCTTATGTTGCAAGAGCAGTAAAAGACTTAAAAATTCGTCATTTTTTTAATGAAAATGTTATCGGATTAGTGTAGTTCAGTCTTCCCTCGTTTTCGCCCGCGGATGCAGCCCGGGTGACAGATGCTGAGGTTATTCTTGCATTCAGATCCGGCTTAATTCAGTTTCCAATAATCAGAACTCGATTCCGACTGTGCAAATGTAATTTGCATCGACATTGCGCTGCATAAATGCGGAAACGGCCCGAAAGCCGTTTTCAGCCACGTTGACCTGAAACACGATTCTGTGAAAAATACCAACATGGGAGTTTTGCCAGCCTTGATTTTAGATTGAAAGATTTTCTTCCCAATCCAATTATTTAAAAATAACATCGTGGCCTGGTTTCAGGTGAAAGGAATGGACGACGATACAGAAGAGTTAGGCACCGCCTGCGGAATCAGCCAAGGTGAGCTCGAGCTCCACTTCCTTGCGTCAAAGTGTTCCTTTTGAGTGTTCAGCGCAAAACTATTAAGTTTAACTTCTCGCAGTTGTTACAAAAAACCGTGAGTAAATCTTGCATTTTAAAAGATATGGACCAAATTTGTAGGTGAGAAGTTAAGCCTAATGGAAGCATTTCATATCACAACGCCCGTAGCCAGGTACAGCGATTACGTAACCGCTGCTGACGTCAACACACTAAGTTTAAACGAGCCGTTTTGTTTATTAGAGAACTTCANCAGCAAATCGATGTCAATTGCATGCTCCCNTTTCACCAGATAATAAAAGTGTTACCATNCGAGTTACCCNACTCGATTTATCCGTTAACACTACCCGTGTGTGCGCAGACGCCCCCTACCATCCGCCGTTGTTAGTTCAAAACCCGTACGAGGAAATTCACAGGGAAGGCATGCCGGGCGACTCGGAGATGAAGGTCCAGATGCTGAACGGCGTGTTTCGCGTCTACGCCGACGAAGAACGCTTGAGCAGGTGCGGGGCGCGAGAAATGCCGCTTGAGGGCACTCTGCTAGTCCATGAAGCAGTTGGATAAATAGAATTATTCCGTAGTTCAGTTCTTCCGCAAATTTGCTTTTCCAAGTTTAGGCTGCAAGGGTGTCCGCACCGAACATCACCGCAAAGCTTAGCCCCTACGCTCGGCTTAGCCCCGACCAATACCGCGCGGCAACCTCTCAGAAATCAATGGTTTTATGGTTATTCAAGTTTTTGAAACAGCTGTTTTTCATTCGTTCGGTTCTTCCTAAAAGCGACTCCCGTGATTCGTTACAAAGCGCAAGCGCTCGGCCACTCGTTGTGTCGTCACGATAATTACATGAACAGCGCATCACTCAGAAGCTGGTGACAAACACAGCTGGTCGTTATGCTGAGGGTGTGCGCAGGGACTGCGCTGGTAGTTGAAGCGTTCGCTTCGTGAGAAGCGGAACGCGAGAGCTTTCCGATAATCACCCAAAAAACGTTCTGCAGATTACTTAGCTTGAAACGTATGCTAGGTTGTTAAATTTCTCTAAATTGACAAAGGCTGGAAAAGTTCAATGCACGCGTAAACATCTTTGTGTGCTTTGTTCCAATTCACCATAGGAATTGCTCGCGTAATCTGCCGATCAGCTTTGAATGGCTCGCACTTGAATCGCTTCTGTCGATGATGGCTTATTTATTGCGTTTCGTTTTTAGTCCAGCGTGTGTGGTGTATGCTGTCTCCTTCGTGCCTGCACCACCTAGCAAACGCCTGAATTACGTGTAGCTGTTTCTGTACTCCTATCGTGAGCCCAATCGCTTCGATCCACTGTCCCCCTGTGGCCCTGGCAAATTGCTTTGCTGGCTAACTTGTGTTTCATTATTCCCCAGCTCGCGCGCCTGTTGTTACACGTCATCAAAGCTGCTGCAATCGATGGCTGCATTCTACCACATGCTGCTCTGGCGGATGAAAACTGTTGTTTTACTGCCTTACTTGTTTCGCGGTGTCAAATCCCAGAAGTCCGCAGTTATTTTTCAAATATGAGGCCGATGGGACGCATGACGCAGTACTTTCGTCATCCCAGCAAACGTTCTGTATCTACTGATGTGATTTTGTCGTCGTCTACACCACGGTCTACAAACTTTTTTGTCCCAGGTCTACATAAGCTTTGAAAGCCGGACACCTTGACGCAATGTGATTGTTTCAGGATTTGTTACGTTCTAACCAATCAGCACATTTTTTCTAAATTTCCTTTTTTCATTATTGACAAAATATCCTTGCGGCCGGATGAAGTGGCTTCGCGGGCCGTAGTTTGGAACCACTGGGCCTTACACACCGTCCAGTGTTTCAAATTTCTGACGTTGTGAAGTTACGCAGCGTAGTCAGGAAGTTCACGTTTTTTCGTCTTGTCCACTTTGCCCACCCACGTGATCAAAATGCGATGAAATTCGATGGATCGCCCGCAACAGACCGTGAGTGTTTGTCGCTCAATGCGCAAATGATCATTGACCATGTGCGTTTGTGTTACTGTCGCACAGAAACGAACCCCTCGACCAGCCTTACCCTGATCTCCAGTCGTTCATCCACGACTTGAACAAAATCATGGCTATAACCGTCGATGGACCTTTGTAAGTGAAGGCCTGTTTAAAATTATTTTCATGTTGTTTTGCGAAAGCCTTTGAAGCGTTATTTTCATGGAATGGGTCAGCGGCAATCCACCAATCAGCGGATTTTTTGAAAGCACGCTGGTTTTAATGAATTATTATTTTTCGACAAGAAACACTGTTGTATTAAATTTCCATGTTTCCTTTTACTTGCCCGAACGCTTCACAAACGCTCGCAGACAATTAACAGTGCCTGACTATTTCTGTTGCAATCTCTTCACTTGCGGAACTAATATTTTTTCCTGACTTCACACGCCCGTCAAAGCGGTCAGACAATCGTTTTCAAAACCTCTGCAAATTTTTGCTACTGAAGTTTAAGCCCTCAGAGAATGTACCCTCTCTTACTTGCCCATGTCCTCCCTGCCTTATCTGCAGAAAGTCCTTCTGTTACCGACGTCTCTCGTACCTTTCGTCCAAGTTCCAACTCCACGTGCTTCTCAATGAAACGAAGGAATTGGCGGCGCAAAAGGAAGTCCCGCATCGCGACTTCTACAACTGCAGGAAGGTAACTGGCTCATTGATTGTTGCTTCCGCACATCACCCTCCAGCAGGCACTGTTCTTTTGCCCATTTGACGACGGGGTGTGCTGTCGAAGTTTGCCGAAAAGCGCCGAAATTTTCCGATCTTGTTGCTGAAGAAATTTGGCCCAACGAAGATATTGTGGCGCAAATTTTGAAGGAGAAAGTTATATGTGAGCTAAACGTTGGTTCACGTCGATGTGGACAAAAACAAATTGAAGGATAGAATTGTTCACGGTTTTCAATTTATAGCGTCAACATCAAGCCATTGTAAATCGCTTTGTGTGTACAGTGGTTTGCCTTGTCTGATTCACTACCGGTTTTTACAAGCCCTCCATTGTGTTAGCGTTGGCAAATGCTCCACACTATGTTGTTGTGAAATTCATCTCTTCATTCTCGTTCGCGCTTCTCTACCGCGTTCCACGACCCTGGGCCGTTGGCGTTAGGTAGAAATACTGAAAAGGCTGAAACTTCAAGAGATTAAGAACGACTACCAGTCCGTGCGTAATTTCATTTTTCGTGTAGCAATTGGAAAATATTGGTCATTGCTCATTAAGAAACAAGTGCCAACATAAATGCGTGCGCAAGTTTATTAAACTGTGCACGGGGGGGGGGAATGATTCTACGCTCTGCTATTTCGTTTCCAGTGATGAGCAAGTTTTCAAACTTGCACGTTTTTGCGAACATTGCAGAAACAAAAACAAACCTGTTGTTCTTTTCACTTTGCTGTCAACGTCTGGCGGTGCATGCTCTGAACACGTGTCTCAAGGGGAAAAGTATCTTGCGTTGCGTTTATCAACCTGGTCGTTGATTCCGTCTCGCATTACCCCCCACCCCCCATGCAGGTCGACACGCACATCCACGCCTCTGCGTGTATGAACCAGAAGCACCTGCTGAGATTTATGAAAAAGACAATGAAGAAGAACGCGAGTGACGTAGTTCTCACCAAGGACGGGAAGGACTACACGCTGCAGGAGGTGAGAAAGCTTGTTCGGATCGTCAAAGACCACTGTGGGCGAGTGTTAAAGGTTGCTTTCGGGGATTTCAACGTTGCACGGATTTTGTCTTGTCCGTTGTCCGAAGTCACTTTCCTCGAACCGTGTTTCGTTTGTTGACGTGCAAACACAATGATCGCTTTAATTTACTCTCGCGCCAAATTTTCACGTTCCCACGACGTCAGCTGCTGCTTAAACACGAGTGCCCTGCGGTAGAAACTGCCACTTCTTCGGTTCATAACAAAAAAACATCAAGACGCACAAATGTGCAGGAGACTCGCTTTCAGACATATTAAGGCCACCGCATCATATCGATTTGACGGTGTCTGTACAACTGGTGCTGGTTTTGGCTATGAACGAAAAAATGCCGTGCGTTTCACTGTGACAAGGCCCGCGTACAAGCAGTGCAGGAAGAAATAGCGGTTTACACCAGGGCTGTGGAGCCGGAGGTCAAATTTTTGGCTCCAGCTCCGGTTCCAACAAAAGGTATTGGCTCTGGCTCAAATGAGTAAGTCTGTTGCAAATTGAAAGCCATTGTGTTATTTGTACAACTCGCTTGCCCCACAAATTAGGGCTGTGGAACCGGAACCCAAATTTCAGGTTCCGGCCCCAGCTCCAATGATCGGGCATTGCTTGGGCTCCGGCTCCGTCTCCACAGCCCTGATTCACAGAAGTTAAGCTGCTGTCCGTAATTAGTTTTGCAGGATCAGTGAGTTGTTTTAAGTGAGCTCGTTCGCTTGCGTCAGTTTCAGCCAGTGTTTCCCTAACGTTTTTTTACGCCGGTTGGATAGTTTCGGGCAGAAGTGACTTGGGCTGCTATTTCAAGAGTCTGGGCTATACCTTCACAGGTGTACAGAATTTTCGCAGAATACATTTCTTACTCTCGAGGAGCAGTTTTTTTTCAAATTGTGCTTCAGAGGCGGTGGTTCTAAAAACGAGATTTTGAAAACGAAAAGAGCAATTATCATTTTTGTTTGTGCTTTTTTTTTTTAATTTAATGTCTTAAAACGAAAATTGTAACAGTCAGTGGTGTTTCACCGGTTGCGTGGCCCACTTGGGCGCCACCCCAAGGCCCAACAATGAGCCATGGCCTGCTGTGTGGGAAACACATGCTTACACGGTGCAAGTGCTGTTTAGTCGAAAAAAGAGTGCTGTTTAGTCGAAAAAAAAGTGCTGTTTAGTCGAAAAAAAAAGTGCTGTTTAGTCGAAAAAAAAAGTGCTGTTTAGTCGAAAAAAAAAGTGCTGTTTAGTCGAAAAAAAAGTACTGTTTAGTCGAAAAAAAAGTGCTGTTTAGTCGAAAAAAAAAGTGCTGTTTAGTCGAAAAAAAAAGTGCTGTTTAGTCGAAAAAAAAGTGCTGTTTAGTCGAAAAAAAAAGTGCTGTTTAGTCGAAAAAAAAGTACTGTTTAGTCGAAAAAAAAGTGCTGTTTAGTCGAGAAAAACAACATTTGTGGCGTTTCAAAAGTTACTCCAAAACAGATCGTAAGCAATAAACCCTTAACTTTTTAACACTTTTAATGGCTTTATTGGAACTGGATCGCAACATAAAAACGCTCTTTGCACGCATTGCTTGCCTACCGCCGCTACCGCAAGTTTCTGCAGCATCTGTTGTTTACGTTCAAAATATGCTGGAAACTGTTTGTTGTTTATGTTCAAATGTCATCAGTTTCCAACATTGCACCTTAACGTTGCATATTGGAACATTCCAGGTTTTTGAATCTCTCAATCTAACCGCGTACGACTTGAGCGTGGACAGCTTGGACGTCCACGCCGACAGGAACTTGTTCCACAGGTGGGGAGGTGGTCCCGGGAGTGAGTTTGCTTTCGCGGTAGTCAAAGCTTGTAAAACCGTTGAGCGAGTTCTTGCGCGTGCCGTCAATGTCAGTGCATTGAAACGTGCGTGCTCGCCCGCACTTTCGTTTTGTTTGAGATCAAATCCATTGATAAAGTGTCGCGCGCGTGTACTGTCGCATTTTAACCTTGGTTTTGCCAACATACGCTTACGCCATTTATAGTTGCTGTTGTCAAAGCAACGTCTGATTCGAGATGTCAGCAAGTGTGAACTGAGCACGACGAGCTGATGCAAAATATAGCGGAGAAGCTGCTGGAGAATAAATGACGCTTTGGTTGGCACGCTGGGAAAACCTGTACTCTGCCTTTGATGAAAGCTTAAATGCTCCGCTGCACAATGGCGTTTCAGCTGTTTTCGCACACGATGTATCGTTTATCTCGTAACAAACGAATGTATTCATACGCATTCACGTTCTCGTCACGCACGTCATAATCAGGTGTGGCCGGATGTTCGATGTTAGCCGTGAGTCACGTGACCTGCTGACAGTGATGTTTGATCTGCCGTTGTGCTGGTGGCTGTGCAGCAAGAAAAAAAATGTTGTCACAACATCAACCGATTCAACGCTAACAACTCAAATTTACACTNAACGAAACAGAAATAAATTGCCGTAGACCGCTAGAGCCCTGACTCTCCCAATCAGTCAAAACTGAGTCTGACTCGCCCGTTGNTGAGGAGGACCTTGACATCATGTCGCGTATCTACGCAAACATTGCTCTCGCAGATTCGACAAGTTCAACTCCAAGTACAACCCGATCGGGCAGAGCGTGCTGCGTGAGATCTACATCAAGACTGACAACAGGGTGGGAGGGAAATACTTCGCCCACGTGATCAAGGTTTGTTCGAAACAAAACATGCCCGCTGTGTTGTTTTACGTCATCGTGGACATGAAGCGGGTTTACAATACGAGACCCCTGTCTGCTTTCAACTTCCCATTTTTTAAAATCATCCCTATTATTTTTAATAGCTTTGACATTTTCAAAACGTTGTCATGGTGACTTTAACCAAAGGCACGTGAACGCTGAGAGACGTGCACAGTTTTTTTAACTTGGTGAAAAAAAGATGCACTTTTCCTGATGACCAAGAGAAAAGTTGAATGCAGGAGTAAATGTCCTGACGCCATGTTGATCTGCTGCAAGCTTAGGTCTCTGCAGCGGTAGATTTATACTAGGCTGAAGGTCAGTAATGTGAAGCGGGCCAACGTAATATGTTTTCCTGTAAAGAAGTGTGTAGGCTCAACACTTCCAGTACCATGCTACGAGCGCTGATCACTTTAACGCACGCACAATAGTGAGAGAAGTCTCTGTCAACACCTACGTGGTGTGACGCTGGCCTTCCAGGGTTACCAATCATGCTAAGCGGCTTGTGAAAATATGCCAAAGACCATTTCTTGCCCAGTATACGGTTTGACCATGGCGCGTCTTGTTACAGGAGGTAATGGACGACTTGGAAGACAGCAAGTACCAACAATCCGAGCTTCGACTCTCCATATACGGCAGGTCACGTGAGGAGTGGACGAAACTGGCTCAGTGGGCAGTCAACCACCAAGTGTACAGCGACCATGTGCGATGGCTGATTCAGATACCTCGTCTCTTGTGAGTTGAATAATTAAAACTGCTTATCCGTCACTGCGGCAAAAAAAATGCTTTTGACTGAAAATTTCGTTGTGAAAACCCAATTCTCTCACTGCTTTCGCATTATATCGAAGCCCAATGTTAAATCCCAGTTTTCGGAGCTTGGTCGCCGGTCATGCCGTATAAACTGGTCCCGTCCCATTGGTGGGGGTGAACTGTCGCTGTCTGCCTCGTATTTCAAAGGAAAATGCTCGTAATAATGTCAAGTCCCCGAGATCGGAAACGTCTGAAGCCGGTCTATTTCGCTAGAGGGCGTGCAAGCGGATACCAGACGTGGCCATGGATCCGGAGTGCTGTAGTCGACTCCGGAAGGATCCTGCGTTGTTCTTTCGGACCCGGATCCGGAGTCAAAAATTCGAAAAACCGGACCCGGAGTCATATTTTGTTTTCGGCAAAGGCAAGAGTCTGCGCGTGGTCTTTACGCATGTCGTATCTTAAGTACAAATATCGCTGAATTTCGGTTGCATCGATGGTTTTGCCGGAGTCTGAACAGGAGTCGGATTCTCAGATCTTAAAAATTTCCGAACCCGGATCAACAAATTTTGGAACAGGAGCGGAGTCGTAGTGTGAAAATGTGACTCCGGCCACCTATGGCGGTTACCAGGTCGTCTCGACCAACAAAAACTTCCTGATTTTGCTCACAGTCCAGTGCGTTAGGCAGCTTCTAATTCCAACGATTCGAGGTAGCTTTTCTCCAGTACCATCCATTACAACCAGTACCACCCATTCTGCCCTTCGTGGTCTGGACACTACTCGTTGCCTGTTGCCCACAAACAGGCCCCTGCTGCCCTTGCAACAACGTCGACGCCAATGGGCAGAAGGGTCAAATCTGCCCACTAGCAGCGGGGCTTGTGATCCCTGAAACAGGCGTAAATTGAAGCGTTTGAAGTGCTGTTTTTTGTTCAAGCACTGTCTTATTGTTGTGCGCCCTGGCATGCTTCCTTACGCTCTCTGCCTTTCTGTCAGCGACATATACGCTTCGAAAAACGTTCTGAACAACTTCCAGCAGTTTCTGGAGAACGTCTTCGGTCCTCTCATTGAAGCCACCCTTCACCCTCAGAAGCACCCGGAACTACATCTCTTCTTACAACACGTATGTACTTAAAGAACGGCGATTACGATTTGCTGTTCTGGACGTAAAGTTTTTTTTCTTTATACTACAGTTGATTTTGTACCAATCACCAGTGTTCAGCACTGCATGGATCAAATGTTGTTTTTCCTAAACAATTAACGTTTACCGCGAACACGCGTTTTCGAGTAATTCCGACTGAACCCACTCGTAACTGGCAAGTTTGAGAGCCGTTTAAGTTTCATTTTTTTATTGCAACGTTCTTATAAAAGGTATCGACCTTTTTCACTCATCGCCATTCTCATCACGAACCCGCACATTGGCGTTCCACCTGATCCGCTTTCGTTTCTGTTTCGCCCTTTTTTCTTTGTTGATGCTGCGATGGCGGGGGCAAGAACAGAAGTAAGCGTTGTCATTGAATTTTCAATCGAGCGTCGAATCCCTCCCTCTTTCGAGGAAACAACAGCAGCGACAGGATATGACGACTAATTTGCGCACGCGGTGGATTCATCCGCGAAACAAACGATTTTTATTCACCGTTCATTACGCCCTTGTCAATAGCATGACGTAATGAACTTTCTCAGTGATCACCAAGGCTTAGCATGCTGCGTATGGTGACAAATCTATTTTCAAATTAATGTTAAAACAAGTTTTTTTTGCGAAGGTCACTGGTTTCGACTCCGTCGATGACGAGTCCAAGGCAGAACACACGATCTTCACAATGAACTCTCCACTTCCGGAGGATTGGACCGCCATCGAAAATCCTCCCTACTCTTATTACATCTATTACATGTACGCAAATATCGTCACGCTCAACCAATTGCGAAAGTAAGTGGCGCGTGACGTGACGAGCAGACTGGTTGTTATGACTACAGGGGCTGATTTCAAGCAAATACTTCGGACCGGTATCGCCGACACTTCAAGGTCAAGTGCATGAAGCTGATGGTTCGTAGTAAATACAACTTCGCAGAAGAATGTGGTTGGCTGATGAAATCTCGTTAAATGCAGCTGTTTCAATTAATGTCAGAATAAAGCGCTCTCAAGCACCCCTCAAATATTCACATGCCGATGGTGCGAAATCCGAAAACACGTATGCCGCATAATTGAACCCATATGACATCTTTCTCGACAAATCCAGGCCCGGAATTCGTTCATGTGCCCAGAAAATTGTTCATTCAGTTGTATGCATAGAAGTATTGATCCCCAAAATGTACCCCCCCAAACCTTAAAATTTGGCTGTGGGCCCGGGCAAATCTGTTTTTTTTCAAGATGATATGCGCAAGACAGTGTGTATACCAAGTAATTGCTAACGAACTCGTTTTGTAAGTGGTGAACGTGGTGACGGCTTTTCTTCTTGCAGAGAACGAGGCATGTCCATCTTCCAGCTGAGGCCACACTGCGGAGAAGCTGGACCCGCGCACCATCTAGTGACTGCGTATTTATTGGCGGACAACATCAGTCACGGTCTGCTGCTTCGAAAGGTCAGTGACCTTGCTCGTTGGGACTCACCGTGTTTTTTAACCAATCATAATGCGTAAGCGGCTCCAAGTGATCGACTGTCAAAGGTCGACGCGAAAATCTTTGCATAAACCTACGAACGTAGAAATGCTGAAGGTGCCTATGATTATGGATGAAAACATCCACTTTAGAGGAAGTTTGGTTGTAACTATTCAAAAGATCCGTAAACAGTGTTTCAGTGGTTCTGCTCGCTTGGCGGTGCTAAAGTGAAGTCTGATGGCAAAAACGAGCGGACTGTTATATTTTACGGTCCAGATCCAGTCCGGACTTTTCAAATCCAAGCATTGTCCAAAATTGTTTTAAAATGTAAAGCCCAAGTAATTAACAAGATACAGTTTTTTAATCACAGTAATGCCGCAATTCTTTACCATAAACTCGGTCCAATTCTAAATTTTTGAAGCGATTTACGGACCTGATCCAATTCAATGCTCATCTCTGGCCTAATAGAAGAACGGAAAGCAAACATCCACTGAAAGCGTTCACACTCAAGCTGTGCGTTTCAGTTTCTTCCAACAGAATATCTTTCACTCAACGGCATTTCGTGTTGTGCAGGTCCCCGTGCTTCAATACCTCTACTACCTGGCCCAGATTGGCATCGCTATGTCGCCGCTGAGCAACAACGGACTTTTTCTCAGTTACCATCGAAACCCACTGCCTGACTACCTCGCCAGGGGTCTTTGTGTCTCCCTGTCCACCGACGACCCACTTCAGTTTCACTTCACTAAGGTAACTGGCTTGTCACTGAGGTAACTGGCTTGTCACTGACTGAGGTAACTGGCTTGTCACTGACTGAGGTAACTGGCTTGTCACTGACTGAGGTAACTGGCTTGTGACTGA
>JGI24158J21664_10002133_pt1 | contig 23605 bp, 12 predicted proteins | sample Ectturendosymbi3_FD_21664 | JGI IMG/M metagenome (IMG submission 21664) | reverse complement strand
CAAACTTCGCTTGAAAACATGAATATGACGTCGCAAAAAGCGCACACCAAATACAAATGACCGCCATATGCCACTGAATGAACCCCCCCATGAAAATTTTCTGCGTACGCCACTGGTGAGCAGCAATAGTCTGATGACACAACAGCACAGAACCGCTCACGCGTCAGTGCCTACCACAGAGCAACAGACGATTGAAATAAATTGTGATGACTGCATTCAAACGAGTAGTACATCGCACGTCAGAAGGAAACGATAGGTGTCTTTTAAATCTTCAGTATCCCATCAGTCGAAGATATTATTCACAAAAATTGAAGACTACGGGTCTGCCAATGTAGATCGTCCCAACTCTAAACTACACCAACTTTGGTGTTTGGTACAAAGCACATCAGACAAAGTGTGTTGCCATTTTGGAATTGCGTTTCCATAAAGCAAATGACTTTTGTGGTCCTAATCAGGTTTTCTCAATTGACGTTGTTCTCCCATATTATTTCTATATTTAATGATGGTTGTGATCTCTTTTTTCAGTGTAGCACTGTCATGGCTCTGACTTGAGCAAACAAATTTGATTTCCATGTAGAGGTCGACTGTTCCAAAATATGCGACTGCTCTTTAAAATGTTTTTAAAATTCAAAATTCTGTCAGGGCAAATGAACGTAATATCTTAGTGCTTTGAAAAGTTTCTGCTGATTTCTTAAGCAAATAGTTTGCATAAAACGATGCATCAGCGGTGTCTACCTGAAGATAACTGATATTGCTGAAAAGGAATATTTGGTCAATCCTACGAGCATATTGACTGCCATCCACGCTTCAGTAACGGGCCTCATTTTGAAGCCTGAACGCGGCCCGAGCCCGACATTCATTTTTGAATCCCGATTTAGGCCCGAAAGTCAAATGTACAGAGTGAGTCAAGATATGCGCAACTACGGGGCATTGGTGGCGTATTGCAAACTAATTATGACTAAAAAATTTACAATTCATCATTTTCTATTGAAGATTTAAGCAACTCGATTGCTTCAACAGTAGCTGACTGACGACAAAAGTGTCTGTCGTTGGGAAAAAAATTGTATGTAGACCCGAAATCGGCTTGAAACATTTTGACAAACCTAAGCCTGAACTAGTCTTGAAATTCGGCCAGACCCGAAAAGCCCGGTCTGACTTATAACTCTGCCACGCTCATTGTTACTGCGGTCTCAACTTAATTATAAGGTGCTTTTTTGTGTACTTCAGGTATAGGCAATACCTATATCGCAATTCTGATCGAGTTATTCAAAATCTTTCAGTTTTTAATAATCTATTCAATATCGTTAAACAAATTGATTGACCTAGGTTTAAACAACTGTTACGAGCGATTTTGGCTAAATTTAATTTTGCATGTAATAATGAATAGCACTTTCAGTAAAGCGAGATTTTGAAAAAATCAATTTGTGTTTCTTATCTTATTACATTTATTGTTGAAACTTTTCTCACTGTTTATAGGCTAAGTAATAGCAGGCTTTCTTAGGAGAAAACATATCTGTTGAAAATACAGAAGCCTTCCGTAAACAGCTTTGGTTGTCTGCTTGTTTATCCTGCAATCAAATTGGTAGCACAATATTATGAAAGCAACTTACATTTGCCATGCAGAGCTGAAGAACTCATTCTTTTTGCCAAGAGACGATTAGAGCATTGCTTGTCCAGCTTTGTTCAGATCTTTTGCTTTTCTTTCTTGAACTTATCGTAAACGATTATATCAAAGTGTTTGATGCTAGTTGTTACTGTCGTATATAAAACCATTTACTTTTTAGAAAAAATGCTGACGCAGTAAAGTCGAATACTGCTCGCGGAGTACACCAGACCAGCAGCGATCCTGTCAAAACAATAAGCCAAACACATTTTATTACTCTGTGTAACAATACATCAAATAATGACGAATTGGATGGTTGCCCACCGGGGAGTCCGTTGCTTTCACACACATAAAAGTAGAAAAAAGGGTTGCTAACCTTTATAACCCCAAGTGCCATCGCCTGCGAGGTTTACAGTGCTCAGAGCAACATAAATTTATGTCAGAATTTTTGTTGTTTGTGGTTATACAGGATGAAGCCATGAAATGAATACGCATTTCAAGACTACAGACCAGTTAGGTGGCAGATATTCTAAAGAAAACGAAACGTTGGACTCATTTAGTCGCCATAGGCTGTACGTAGTTCATTTAAATGCTTGCACTAAAATTTACTTTGTCTTTTTTTTGTTTTCCTAGATCTTTATCAAATGCTGGCCTCAAGTAGTCGCTCATCAGAATGAAGCAGGTTTGTGAGAGATACTTTTTCTGAATTGACTTTAAAAAAAGTAACTAGTCACAGCAAAAATTCGCGTGGTGCCGTACATTTTTAAAATCTGTTTGTGGAGCAAACGAAGCAGTCGGCTGGGCCTAGCATAAGTAAACACTTCTTAGATGACGATGAGATGTAGATGAACTCTTGGTGCATTGCTCAAGGGTCAGCCTCCAATTTTTTAAACAGAAATAGACGACCAAGAACAGCTGCATTACTATTTGCCACATGAAGACTGCCTTTTTGCTTTGGGATGCGAGATAACTTGCAGTTCGCTAGCTTGTGAATTCATTGAAATACAATTGCTTCTTAAGTAAAATGTCTTTGTCGGAAAGAAGAAAACAATCTAATTTTTATAAAAAAGATTGTCATTCGTAGCAAAATGTTGCAAGTTGTTTACACTGCAATTTCTTGACAGCTGAAACAGCCATGGTTTGACTTAAGTGTTTTAAACCGGTTCCACTCGCAATGATGAATCCTATCAAGTTTTTGTGCGCTGTTGCCCTGTTCAGCGCCTTTCCTTGCATCAAGTGTTCTTGCACAATGACTGGAGCGGTTGCCTTTTGCAATTCAATGAACATGACCGCCTTGCCTGGGCAAATCAAATACAAGGCACTGCGAGTGCTTGACATCAGTGACAACAAAATAACCTCATTACAGAATGCAAACGCACTCAGGTAAGTTTATCCACCACCTTGTGTCTTGCTTAAATTTTCAAGTGATGATTTGCTGCGCAATCTTTTATTCCAGAAAATCAAGGAGAACCCTGCAGCAATTAAGTCTGCGAAACAACAAGATCGAATACATTCCAGAAGCGTTTCTTGACAACATGACAGCTCTCACGGATTTGGATCTTTCCTGGAACAACCTTAATGGTGAATTGACGTCACGACATTTCGCCGACGTCATCAACTTGGATTTCCTTTCACTCTCACATAATAAGATTGTTTGCCTAAAGGTGAGTGCCCCATACTAATTACAAGCGATGACAGAAAATTCAACTTGTGTTGTTAACGCAACAGTGCCTATATATGTTATTACTGGCAATATACTGGCATTGTCGCCATCATTCACAATTTTGCATGTGTGTTTAAAACATGTCAAAACAGCAAAATTGTCTTTAAATCTACGTTTTACTCTTGAAACTTTCGCTGAAACAGGATGTCTTTGGCCATCTGCGAAGGCTAACCGAATTGGACCTCAGCTTCAACAATTTATCCACTTGGTGCTTCCGCGAAAACTCCATCTGCGATCTTCGCAGTTTAATCGTCTTGCGAATATCAAACAATCCCTTACCAGATCTGTTTGGAGGTAAGATAATATTGCTTGACCACGTACTAGAGTAAACTGATGGACCAGCAGACGAAAATTCAGACGGGAGCAAAAAATTGTAATTTTTAATTTTTTGAATGTACTTTAGATATTTTACCGAAAGGGTGCAAAGTTTGATAATCTCAATGAAAAATTCAGTTTTTGTAGATTTTTAGAAAGGCAATGGCATGGTTTGTCCCCCAGTTCAGTGCCTTCCAGTAACGTGCAACTGATGCGTTTACGCGATCGGATGGGAATGTAACAAAGGTACGACACTTTGACTACATATGAATTGATGTCTTAACCCTTGGCAGGATATTGAAATGCTGTAGCTTTGCAACTAATGGGACGTTGTGAAGGTAACGACGATCGCAATCTTTTGCATTTCAAGCAACCCGTCCACCTCCACTGTCGTTTCACCTAACAAAGCAGTTGCTGATTTCTGCTGAATGACATTTTATTGGAGATGCCTCCTTCTTCGACAGCTTTATTACAAAGTTGTTCGAGCAAATAGTTGTGAAATTGCTGCAATATTCCCGAGAAAAGCTGTTGCTTCTCCACATGAAGTTCTTCAGGTGACTTAACTACCACCACAAACCAAAATGTTTACGGTAAACTGATCAGAACAACCTGGCTATACATTCTGACAAATTTAAAATATTTAGCAAGCTTTAGCTTTCCAATAAGCTGAATTTTTATTCTTTTCATTTGCCACCATACCATGCAACTTGTTTTTAATTTTGTCAGATTCCTTATTTCGTTGTAATAAAGGCGTTTCTTGTAGTTTAAACTGCGTGATTCCATTTACAGTGATACCTTTTATGTTTATTACAATACGCCTATGGTCAGAAGGAGACGTCAAAGCTGCACAGATCTGTTGGACTGCATCAGCATAACATACTTATCTCCACTCAAAACTTTTGTCCCACCTACAGTGAAGAACGCCAACGCAGTATTTTTTAGAATTTTACCAACCTTAGAACTGACTAAAACATGGAAATTTTGCAAAGAATCTTTGCTGATCATGAAAACAGCTGTATGTTGAAACCTCATATATGATTTCGTCAAATCATTGCTTGTTGCGTTGTCGTTTCATCATTAAGTTTCATGGTAACGTTTAGAACTGGTCGTCTAAATAATTTTTTTCAATCAAATGAAAAAAATATGTTTTCGTCAAAGGATTTTCATTTTTTAATGTCAAAAATTAAATATCTGTTGTGTTTTCACAAAAAAGTAATCATTGCATTTAACTGTTTACAGAGCCCGGTAAAGGCGACATGGCGAGTAACATATATTTTTCTTGTTTGAAAACCCTTACGAACCTTCAAGCCTCGAATTGTGGCATTAAGTCAATTCGGAGACACGCGTTCAGAGGACTTCAGCAGTTGACCAGTTTGGATCTTTCACGAAATGCGATTGCTCGTTGGCCAGATGGGATGCTGGATGATGCCAAAAATTTGGTTTATCTTGACCTGGGGGATAATCACTTGAGCCGACTGCCTCCAGACTTTATTGCAAGTAAGATGAACGCCCGCCATATCCTGCTGCGCACCTGCAGCCAGGAGTAAATGACGAAAACCTGTGTTATTTGCTTTGTAGAATGACTGAGAACATACGATGCTATTGTGAAATCGGTGTTTACACACCACATAACTTTTTGCATGATCCTTCCGCAACAGGAAAGTAACCAACAAGGCCGCTCGCAAAATAATATGCAATTGTTCCTTGATAGAGCGACGTGAGCATGCCCTACGATTTATCGTCAATTCCGCTTGTAATTCTTTTCACCACCAATTTCAATTTTCAAAAGAAATTCTGATTGTGTCAGTCAGGGCTGGCCCTAGCACATGCGGGGCCCAATGCAAGACCTGGCCGCGGGGCCCCTCTGAGCAGTGATTTTATGACGTCATTGTGTTCAGTCAACCGTGTTACGATCGTGGTAGAGCGCAGATGTAAAGCGCTAACACGATAATTGAGCACGTTTGCTAACGTTCGAGAGAAAATTTGCTAGTTTTGACGAGAGCGATCTTTGTTAACAATATAATTTATCTGGCGTTTCTACTGAATTCTCAAGCGCAAGGTTCATCTGGCAAAAATGAACATCTACCCAAACACCATGGTGCGAGGCCCCAGAGGTGCGGGGCCCAATGCAGCTGCATCGGTTGCATCGGCTTAAAGCCGGCCCTGGTGGCAGTAGACCAGCGAAGTCATAGCGTTGGGTCTATATGTGTGCCCAATCGCATCACTCCAGTGGCGTAGCCAGCCCAAAAATTTGGGGGGGCGAATTGGGGGGCCAAAATGTTTGATTTTAGGCGATTAACACTATTTTGCTTAGAAAAACGCCTCTCAAAGCACAAAATGTTTTCTGAAATTTTGGGAGGGGCATGTCCCCTTTCGCCCCCCCTGGCTACGCCTGTGTATCACTCCAGTCCCGTGGCCACGGGGGGGGTTTGGGGGCTTAGCCTCCCACACAAAGCTCCAAGCCCCCCCAAATTGAAACATGAAACACTATAAATTAGTTGAGTGTTTGCCAATTTTTAGCGTGTCAAGCCCCCCACACAAACCCAAAGCACTCCCGCAGAAACGCAAAGCCCCCTATTGAAAACTTTTTGGCGACGGTTCTGTATCACTCGACTTTGGTTGGTTCGAATCCCAAACAGAAAACCCAAGTATATTTTTGGGCAGCCGACTGCAAGGTTGAATGTGTTAAAAAATTATTTCTGTTCACAAACCGTCCCAGGTTGTCCAAGCTTGGAATACCTTAGCGTCCGCAGCAACGAACTGCGTTCAGTAAATTTTGAATGGCTACGAAAGTTTGGCACCAACGGAAATAAAGTGGAACCAATCAAGGTAAACTGCTTGGACTCCCTCAAAAAAGAGTGGCAATTTTATCTGAAAAGTGTCAAAGTATCATTGGTATATTTATAGTCAAAAGTTTGGCAATTCCATAAAACCAATTTAACATTGCACGGGCTTGGTTGACAACTTGCAATCAAAGAACTTTGCAATGTAAGCTTTTTGATTATGAAGAGAAATTTGCATTGGGTCGATGTTGTGGTACGTGCAGAGATGAAAACCTGCTCAAGGCCTGAAAAACATCATGTCCCCTATGCTCAGAAATTTTCAAAAACATGTATGGACATAGGTTTCAGATAAAAACAAAAAATTGCTTGATACTCAAATCGATTGAGTACATAGTTATTAAAACAAATATTAATTGCATAAAAATCTTCAACCCATTGAATACACTTACAACTGGCTACTGCATTAAAACGGATATCCGTTTCAGAGGTAGCCTACTTGTACTTTATAAAACCTCGTGATCGCCATATGAGTGTACAAGTTAAATCAAATTTGATAAAAAAATTTTTACCAGCATTGGATAAAAAACGTTTTGCGATAATGCCAAAATTATTTCTAAATTTAATGTCATGGAGAATTTTTAAGGCATTCCGAAAAGTTTCGTGAATTTATTTGTGTGTTATAAATTAGAAGCATACACACTGAACGTGATTCTTTTGTCGAATGTCTAACATTTCTTGTCGTTTTACACTTTTAGCGGGGTTTCACCCGGATTGTCAAAACACTCCAAACTTACATTACTTTGGCGCCACCCCGCAGCCAAGTAAAAACAAGCAAGCCAACGACAAGTCGCGCTGTTGCGAAACTGTGGCTGGACTGGAGCGGTAACCCATGGTTGTGTGACTGCCGAATTCTACCTTTCGTTACCTGGGCTACTGAAGAAGGATCATGGCTGACAAATGTTGGTGGATATCATGACGTCATATGCTACGATCCACCCCGATATCGCGGTTACCCGCTTCTTGATGCTTACGGCACGGAGGTGATCGACAACTGGATTCCTTCCGTATTGGTACAAAATTGCAAAGAAAAGACGACTACAGTGACCCCAAAATACCTGACTGACCCATTAATGCCTCATTATAAACTTACCCGCACTTGGAATTCTACCAAAGGTGTCGCAAACCCAAGCGATGGGATAAATATTCTGAAATTGGTAAACTGCAGCAAGGCAAAAGAATCTTTTTCAAAAGCAAGCAACAGCTCTGCTGCTATACTGAACGTAACCCGTTCATTTCAGAAAAACAAGACTCAACTTAGAAAAGAAAATTTGACGTCTTTCTATGCTAATATCATAAACCAAGAACCCACAACAATGACGGGCTCTTTGCAAGCATCTTTTGTCTTGGCTAACAACAGTTATACCAGACAGAAAGTCCACAATGCGTCTAATACCACATCAGAGTTTTCATCCAAAGAGATGCAGAAATTCAGCAAAAGTACAAATGAAAACAATGTTTATTACTCTGTTATCATAATTGTAATTGCAGGTGATCTTGTTTTATCTGTGGCACTGCTCGTGTTGATACGCAAGAAATGCTGGCCTCATTTTAGGCTGCGTCGTTTGGCTACAGTTGAGCCGACGTGATTAGCCTAGCACTACATGGCAATGTCACAAAATTTCATCATTATTTTAAAACGTTCGCCAGCGATAAAAACAGTATTAGAATTAATTTTATGTTGCGTGTAGGAGGCGTATATTTTCAGCCTTCACTTGTCGTTTGTTGCTACTCTAAAAACAAGTCAGCAGTAACGTTTTTTGGAAATGGCCACACAATCACAAAAATTAGTTGAAATTCACCAAATATAAATAGCAAAGAGAACCTGAAGTGCAATGCTTATCAGCCAGATTGTCGCCCTGCGGCTTACGGCTTATACATACAAATAGCACAGAGCGGAAATTCTCTTCGGAACGTAAGATGCTTTTAAAACTGGTTTTCTGCGCTTTCGTTCATCAGAACTATTTTGGGTAAAGAGTAATATGAGCATAAAAATGTTCAGAATTTCTGCTGGTGCCCACTGCTTAGAAGCACCATATCCTTTTCCTTCTCTCTAGTCAGTGACTTAAGCTTTCTGGACGGATGCGTGAAATCTTTGATTCATGAACCTTACACGAGACAAGTTCATGAATACAAGTGCAAGCGCATTCGCTAAAATCAACCACACACAAGCAACGATCTAATGAAAGACGTCCTTGCCGGGAAACTACAATAGCAGTGGGCCACCTCTCAAAAGGTATATGGCAGGGGTGTGCAACAGGCGGCCCGCGGGCCACAACCCGGCCCGCCAAGCCATTTTGTGTGGCCCTTGCCAACACTCTGATTTTTCCCCATCATGCATGAAAATCCTACTCCGACAGTTTATGTTAAAAATATAAATTTTTCGTGTGGCCCATCTAGATTTCTGTAGCTGGTTATATGGCCCACCGACAAAAAATGTTGCACACCCCTGGTCTATGGCATTACCGGAAAATCAAAACGATTGTTGAAGCTTTTCATTCTTGGTGAAGGATCTCGACTACTTAACTGCCCCGACAACAGTTGCCAACTCGAGTTTAGCTCAGTGGTCTTACATTACTTTCCAATGAAATAATGGATTTGTGATTTGGAAAATGAGATAAAGGGGTAAATATGAACAAGACGTACTTCGTCATTCTCAAACAATGCTTCATATGAGTGAGTCTCTGACAACTATGGCCAGAGCTGCGGGAATTTCAGTGAAGATACAGCCTCCAAACATTTTAGCTTGGTCCTTCGTGTTCTCCCAAAATTGTGCCCAAACTTTAAAGAAATTTTTACTTTACTGTGTTGTAGTATCATAATTGGCTACCCAGCTGCTCGCCCACATGGAAACGTCTTGTTCAGCCTCAGCTAATGACCACTGCCAGCACAGCTTAAGCTAAGAAAAGAACTAGGAAAGGGTGTTTGCTTCCCATTAACACTTCAAGTTTAACTAACATACAAGTATAAGCATTACGTCTGTTATTCTCCATATATTTTGCATAATAAATATTGCTTTTTCATCGGTTTGGAAACGTTGTGCCCCACTATACTATCAACGTAATTTTGATACACAGGATTGGCGAGAAAGCCTTTTAGATAAATAAACTACCCGTACCTTTCATCTAGATCAGCTATGTCCAACCCAGATGGCTTACTGGGCCAAAAAGTATGTCAATGTCTTAACTAGGGCCGCACAGTGAATGACATATTATTGAGGGCCGCACATTGAATGGGTTACTTTGATTTTAGCAAACTAAATGTAGCTTCAGTGTTCGAATCCTAACTGAAACGGTAACAAACGTGACAAAGTGGCACTGAAGACCGCCTGCATCAAAAATGTCAAATTCACGATTACCAAAACAAGGACAGGTTGTCAGTATGCAGCACATTTTCACTGCAGCGAAAACTAAACTGGGCCACACAAAACCTTCGACTGGGCTGCATGCGGCCCACGGGTCACGGGTTGGACATAGCTGATCTAGATTCTAGAAGGTTTTGCCAATTATACTTTTTTACATGCCTCGATTATGATTGACATGTGAGGTTGTAAGCATTGCCTCATTTATCGCATATGCTAACACCGCGTGGTTTGTAGTTCAACCAGTGGCGACTCCGGCACTCTGGTTCCTCGGGCTAGCCGGAGATTTCGATTACGATTTACATTGTAGAACGCCAGCTTGCTTGCTTTGTATATTTGTGCCACCACACACTTCACTAATTAATGTTGTTATCACGGGTTCTTTTCACTGGGCTTTGTTACTTTTCATGGTTCGTTCCATGTCTGGCCTTTCGCGTCTATGTTGCAGGTGACCTGAATGAAAAATATCGTTCGTAGTAGGCGTTCTCTCGACTTCGTTCGCTCGCGCTTTCCTCGGGTTCATCCGTTAGCGCCCGAGCTGCCTCTGCAATTAAGTATTTATAAATATTTAATTCATACCAGCCAGTTTGTTTTTTCGACCAATGGAATTGCAATAGAGCTCTGAATTTGAATTCCAATCTATGGACCGTTCCCATCCGAGAATACTTTCAAAATTCAAACGAACGATAAATTGACCACTCGAGCTAATATGAATGAGCCTGGTGCTCAGAGGACTAACTGGCGTTATTAATAGTCTGTGACGTACGTTGCAAAGCAATTAACGAGTTCTCTTGAGAACTCAATGGTTGTTACGAAACCCACGTCACGGGACCACCGTAGTGCCAGCCAGAATGAGAGCAAATGGAAATTGCAGTGACGCAAGCCTCGAACGGTTGCATTCAGTCAGTATAATTGCGACTTGCAGATCATTTTGCAAATCTTTATTTTATTGCTGTTTTTTACCCTTAAAATAAAAATGGAGAAAGCATAATCGTAGGTAGAAGGAATAACTCGTTTTGGGACCAGAAATATCGTGGAAATGCGAGAAATTATATGAAAAGGTTCCTGCATTGAAACCTCAAGTTAGCACTCGAACAACATTCCAGATAAAATGGTACGGGCTGTAATCTGCACAGTAGCGTAGCCAGCCCAAACGTTTGGGAGGTCAAATATTTTGAATTTAAGCGAGCAACAGTATCTGGCTGAGGACATCGCGTCTCGAAGCACAAAACATTAAGATAAGCTAGAAATTTAGGGGGCATGGCCCCTTTTCCCCCCTAGCTATGTCTATGAATCTGGATGCAAAACACGTGCCAGAGTGACGCTGTTGACATGGACTCACTCCTAAGTTTCACGCTTTGTTCGTCATTATTAAACTTTGAACTTTGATGACCACGAAGTTGCTGTCGAAATCCTTCATGGTATAATTAAAATCACCGGTTTTGCGTGGTTATTTTTGACTTAATCATTCATTAGCGCAAAAAGTAAAACGCCTTGACGCTTAAGCACAAGGAAACTTAAATTAAGAAGGGACAAACCCACAGAGAAAGTTATCATTAGCAAATGCTAAGACGTTTGAGAAGAATTCTTCGACAAATTAAGTCAAAGTATACGAAACACTTACAAAAGCACATGATGTAAATGAATCTATATTGGACGTTTCGAAACACTGCTGTTTTCATTGTTAGCAAAGTTATAAAAGCATTTTGTGTGAAAGCGTCGGAGCTAAAGCATTTTGACAGCAGCTGTTCCAAGCATCCGCAAGGTGGCGGCTGCAGCCTACCTGCAGAATCGCCGAGGTATCCAGTTAAAAACTAATTTTGTCCCTCGCCTTGGTGTGGAGCCACGCGACCTTCAACACGCTCCGTTGTAAGTTTGTCTTCAGAGGCGTGGTCTGTGGCGTGTGTGTTTGAATGGGATCGACACTTAAGTGTAATTAGGCCGCAAGTGACTGTTCACCACGTCACTGCACAACATGTCTGTTTGCTGATCGATGCGGCAGCATCAATTCAGGCCAGAAGAACAGAAGCACTTCGTTGGTACCCGCAGTACACGAACATGGTTGACCGCCGAATGGGAACGGCACGAGCACTTTTTCATTGCAGAAGATGGTGCCTAGCAAGCTCATGAGATAACAGCCTCGTCCGTGAAGTAGCAGTCAGCGGACAAGCGTGATGTGTCATCGTTATCTGCTACAGAGAGCTTCAAACATGATTGACAGTCCTGTTGATGTACTCATCACTTGCTTATGGTGCCCGTAGCTATGATTGCAGATATCCGCAGTGGCTTATGCAAAAAGCATTCTACAACTGCACACTAAATGTGTAAACTGCAATTTTTTCACTCAACAACTACAACCAAGTTGGGCATTGAATACCTTTGTTGTTTCGCGATTTTGCAAAGTGGATTTTGCATGAAGTGTGCAACTTGTAATTGAACAAGGCTCAAAGCGTTTTTTGCTGCTTTAAGGGTTTAATGAGCTAAACCCATAGCCTAAACACCAGCAGTTATCAGTTTTTTTATGTGGAAATTCACAGGAGTAAAAATTCTCAATTATGCGTTTAGCTTTAAAAGCTTAGTTCTATTTATTTTCTTATATTCATTAAATTTTGCGTAGCGTATCGAGATTGAAGTTTTGCAATTTGAAATTTACAACGGACGATCACTCCTCATGCTATTGCAATTAAAACTGCTGCGTTCGAACTGGTTTACGAAAATCATTTGAAGTGAAAACTTTACCTTCAAGCAGTTAAGGTTGTCGGTTAGCAGCAGCAGCAGCAGCAGTAAAGTCAAATACAAATATGTAACCGTCTGCACATTGGAATGAGTAGTCCAAGCTGTCAAATCGTACGAGCGAAATCATAATGCTTTCGTTTTGAATGTTCCAGCGCGGCTGCCGTAAAGACGACCAGCAACGCCTTTACGGCCACCTCGGTTCAAACCCAGCTGCCTTTTATTTGTGAACTGAGCCTGACCTTTAGATGATCACGCCACAGAGCCAAGGCCTGCCACAAAGCTAACAAACACCAACAAGCGTTGCGTGGAAGGTCAAGACGGTGTAACGCGAGCACGGTGGTAAAAGCGATATAAATAGGGCGCATTTACAATATGCCAGAATCGTGCTGCTTTTAAACGAAGCGACCCAGACTGGGTACAAGCAACAGTTTCTAAATCTACCAAAATTCAAGTCCGTGCGCGTTTTCGCCCAATAAAGCTCACGCGATCACACGACTTGTTACGTAGCAAATTTTGCGCGGGAAAGTTCGCGGTAGCTCAGGGCGGTGAGACTGCGGGCGTTCTGGATAACGTGGTTGTTGTGATAAAAAGCATTGGTCAGAGAGTACTGAGCTACTTCGTGCCTGATGATGCATGAGCTAGCAATGGCAAATGCGTTGACGTGATGTGGAGTGCTTGGGTACAGCCGAGTTCAAGTCACAGGAACCCGAAACCGTTTCCAGCAAATTCTGTTGCTGACGCTGATTACGAAGCTTAAGTCGTAACCAGCCGAAATTTTTTGAGCAGGGTAACCAATTTCAGAAAGTTCAAACCTCCAAACTTTACCAATAACATAAAGCTATCAATAACATAAACATAAAGCTTGGAAATAAAGCTACCAATAACATAAACATAAAGCTTGGATAGTTTCGCGAAGAATTCCGAAGTTTTTAAAAAGTTTTATCCCTGATATTCCCGTCGATTATTTGTGTCTCTGGTGTTTCTTAATTGTTTGCATACCTGATACATTTTGTACAGGTTTATGTACTGCCAAAGAAGTGCGAGACGATGGTAGGCCTCTTAAGAAAGTCAAGGTGGTTGTGGAATAAAATATTCATTAGAACGTTGATGATCTGTGAATAAAGGCGATGTGTTGCTTTAAAGCCGATGCTTTGTGAAAAAAATGATTGCACCGTTTTCTTCTTGGCCTTAACTATTTTCATTGTTTTGCGTTCCATCTCGTATTTCTTCGGCTAATTGCACCCAACGGATGTGCATTTCCAAGGAAAAGTTAATGAAAACAGCACACGTTTTGTATACCTTATAGCACCACACAACTCCCAACGCTGCTATAAATACCACTGCAAAAGGAAAAATGTATGATTGAATCGACTGGACACCGAAACTTAAAGACTTCAGGTGACTCCGCAACAATTACTCGTATGCGTGATTCTGACTTAAATCGCCATGGCTAAAAACTGACTCTGATTGACATACAGCCTGCTGCAAGTGCCGCTAATTGAACTCGAGGGTGTTAGGACTCGGGCATGGGTCGACTCCCAGATTAATGACTCACGCCCATTTTTGTATTGTGCCACTGATACATTGCTTCCGATTGAAATTTAAACAACTTCTGGGTTTCATAAAGCTTTGCAAATTTTCTCAGCTTAAATTGGATAAAATTTAATGCAGCATCAGTTGAAACTGGTTGAGTGAAGCTACTTCTTGCAAGATTTTGTTGACCTTCCAAATGGATGTTGATTTTGATTTGAAGCTTATGTCTATTTTTATCAAATTTTCCAAGTTTCTTCCTTTTTCTGCTTAAATCAAAATAGATTTTGATTGCAAGTCATTTTTCAACTTTTTCTTTACTTTTTTAATGTGTATATAATTTCACCTTGAACATTCAGAATGTTCAACTTGGATTAAGTTTGGTAATGTTTTTGTTTTTTTAAAAAAGATTAAGCTCAGATCATCCTGCAACGTACAAATGTAAATAATCTGACACTCATGGACTACGTATTTTACACAGCAACTACAAGAACGCTAGAAAAAATTCAATGGTACTGTGATATCTTTGCTTGAATGCGCCTTTCCGTTGAACTTTTGTCTTGAAAGCCTCGTCTTTGACATAATTTTTAAGACCTTTATAAAACTTTCGTTTCTTTTCAATTCGCAAGCTATACATAAAAAGATATATAATTTACCCGTGATGCCGTGATTTGATAGATGTTAACAAGCGACCGATCATATCTATAATGTCGCAGTAAAATAGTGCTTGACAAAGCTTTTGACGCAAGAGATTGTCATTTGTTACGATATATGGTAGAATCGAGTTAAACAGTAATTTGTGCGATTATGTTTTTCCTCAGTAATATGTGCCCATCCGTCAGTGAAGTCCAACTGAAATCAACAGCTTCCTGTGAAACAACACATCGCCATAAGTTTAGTTTATTTACGAAGCAAAGACACAAAGCTTGGACATCTTTTGCATATTTCCAGGAGTTTTCTAAAATTTGACCCAAGAGTGAAAAATAGTTCTGTCTTGTTCCTGGCAATTGGAAACCATCTTTTATTTGATTTTCTCCCATGCCACCCTTTTGCCTTTTGAACACTTGCACCACCGTAAGTGGGCACTTTTCTGCACCCCATGCAAAAAACATCCGGCTTGTTGTGAAGCCGAGCTAATAACACCATAGCTTCTTTGCTTCGTTGCCGTCTTTCTCCTGCGATTCACCGGCCAGTTCCTTGCATCCTGTCTGTCGTCACGTTGAGTTGTTTCCATCTACATTAATCCAGCAGCTGACCAATTTACTCCACCTTTGAATAACCGCCATCCCTTATATTTCTTCTAAGGATTATGCTGTTTTTAGCTCTGGATAAACAGTTCAGTTCTCAAACAGCGTGTTATTTTTGCATCGTCAGCTTCACTGCACGCTGAAAACGTGCGATAGAAACGCGTGATTTAGCATGGTAGGAACCGCGATAAGTTGTGTTGATGTCTCTTGGCCTGATGGTGTTTCGCATGATTCTGAATATGAAGTAAGTTTTGGTGCAAATACAGTTATTTTTTGTTTACATGTTGGGCTCGCCAAGATATGTTTGAGGCTGTGAAAATTAGAATAGCCTAGTTTTGTCACCTGCTCTAAATAATTTTGTACTATGCAAACAAACTACAGTAAGATGAACATCTTGAGGTCAGTTTAGTCAAAACATTTTACTTTTGTAGGTGTAGAAAACACCAGAGTTTTGTATTTATCATTTATACAAACTGTTGTTTTCAGAATACATTTTTAAAAACTTCAAAAAGCTTTAAAAAAGTATCAAACTAAAGCAAAGAGCATGTTGTCCGTTTATGCAAAACACCTCAGTTGTGGCAAGCAGCAAAATTGTCGCAATAATATTGTATGTAGTAGACCGCAACGTCATGTCATTTGCTCCAGAACAATTTGCTTTGTTTTTAGAGAACGTTTGTTTACAATCTCAAAGTTTACTGTAAGTGTGGGATTACCATTCACACTTGTGAAGGTTGCGATACATATATCAAGCCACTCACATAACACGCGGATCTGGTAGAAGTACGCTTGTTTCTTGTGCTACGCCATGTTTTCGCACAACAACACGCTTGCTACAAGCATGGTGGAAAATTGATGTTGGAACTGATGCCAGCGTGGTCGACGAAGTAATGCAGTAATCTAAATTCATATCAAAAATCTCATTTCGCAGTACTACCACAGCATAGGAAGATGAATTCGCTATAAAATATAGCTCAGAAAGAAAATGGAGTAACGAAGCTCGCAGAATCCTCTTCTGCTGCTCGGATTCTGAAAAGAAAGGGGCATCAGACTATTGAAATGTTTGTCTGCCATATAAATAGCTCAGACGTTCAAATCAATCACTATAACTTATGGTTGATAATATATATATATTTTTTTTTTTGAAAAAGCAATCACACCGATCTCCCTCACACTCATACCAAGCCTCTACAACAGTTGCAAACAGATTATACGACAACGTGCTTCGTTTTGATCTAGTCATGGGCAAGCTTACTGCTCTCGCGGGCAATTTTATGGCCAGCGGGAACCACTACGGGCCATTGTTACTTACAAGTGCATCTACTTTTCACCAAATAAAGTGTTTTCAGCGCAGCAGGTTCGCTGCTTTTGGCTTGGCCGGCCATTTTAACGTGCGCGGGTTAATCACAGCAAAACTTCGTGGGCCATGGCTCTTGGCTTCACATGACGGCGATTTGCCTATCGCTGTCTGTGCAGTCGCTTTAAACTAACCCTTGCAAACTGCAAGAAAGCTAGAAAGCTTAAAATCCACATAAATCGTGTGAGTTTTTTCAGGTAGAAGCATTAAAGATGCAATTGCAGATCTTGAATAGAGTCTCGGCATTTATAAAGAAAAAGAAGAGTGCCTTTTCAAGATAACAGGATGAAATGATGAAGTTTTAACAAGATTTTAATCTCGTTTAGGCTGCTGTGAAAAGCTTCTATGTGTAATAAAGAGCAATAAACGCACAAATATTTTGATATCCGTAAGAATTACAACGGTGTTTCAGTATTTCAGCAAAGTAACAACCCGCAAATTTGTATCAGCGCTGAATCAAAAGTGTACGGCCCAGCGGTAAATACTTTTAGACTCAAAATCCATCCTTGATAAGTCTCTGCTTTTCCATCTGTTAGAGAATAAAAATTATCTACACATAACAGGTAACCAGCACAACGCACGCCTTTCTCACGGGTCAACCTCGCGTGACAGCTGGTTTCATCATGCGCATTTGTCCCAGGAAGGCTACGTGCTCGGAAGACCTGTTCGACAGACGACTTCCTTCTCGTCGCTCCTGTTTTCATCCTTGGAAAGCGACTATCCCCATGATAAAAGCTTCTTGTCGTCTTACCGCTGCTGTTTTGAAAAAGCTGTTTTGCAAGCTGCGTAAAATTGCGGTTACAGCGGGCTGTTTCATGTGGAACACTAGCACATACTTCAACGTATCGGGTGTGATAACAGGCAAGCACAAAAAATGCGAGCCATCTATATCTGGCTACTTGTGCAAAGGTTAAATCGTATGACGTACGCAAAATCTCCAGTGACTTCGATTCCTACGTTAAAACCCTTTGTTCACCCGGTTCTTACGAAGTTCGCGCTTGACGAAATCACCTATTCTCACAACTATGTTCCGTTCAAAAAGTGAAGGAAGGGATGCTGAAGTGCAACTTACTCCGCAGCCAAAACTGAACAGCAACGACGAAGGAGAGGTGAAAGAAATTCTGTTTCGGTTGCCTTGTTTTTCTGAACGCTGACAAACTTTTCCTGCGAGTAATCTTGTCCGCTCAAGCAACGAAAAGAAAACTTGCTTCAGCACAGGATGCAGCAAAGCTGAGGTCAGTTCAGATACAACGTGGCAATGAAATTAAGTGAATTGGTTTGGGTTGCTGCAAACATTGCTATAGTTGTGCTGGTACTAGGCAGGTGATTGCTCATAACTTTGTCACAGAGAAATTTCTGGCCCGAAGACACCGCATTCTCGGCCCCCTGTTGATTTTGCCTGGTCAGGTGGCAAGAACTGAAAGACCGGTTAGTTAAGTTAATGCTTTATCAGATTACCATGCCATTTCGTTCGACAGTATAAATGCGCTTCATTCGAACTGATGGAAATAACGTAAATCTTCAGTTTTAAAGCATGATGCCGCATATATCTGAAACATTTTGAAAAATTTAATGGCGTGTAATATTTCCATTAAAGGTTTGAAAAACGTGAAATAGCACACATGAAGCCACAATGTGCTTAAGCCACAAAGTATACCGGCTTTATAAATTAACTGCGCTGTAGGCCTGCCTGCAGCGGTCGGTAGTGCTCACTTTGATCGATGCTCAGCTGCTAATCTTATTTACTTCACGAGACTTCGCCTTTCCCCTTTCCGTAAAATGCAGGGTGTCAAATCTGCAAGATTATTCTGAACTTGTGTCCAAAATATTGTCATTGTAAATTTAAGCCACAGATTTTGTATACGTTTTATTGAAGTGATATAACTAATGCCCATTGAATTGTCATTTCAATTAAGCTATATATCACAAATTAAAAACAGAAAACAGAAACACGAAAACAGACACAGCGTGCTTGGTTATCCGTACTATGGCATAGCCAGAGCAACTTTCACATGACCTACAGGGTGAACACATGCACAAGATGTATCAATGTGACCGTGTTAAGTTTCCGTATGCCCACAATTCAAATTTGCTCGACAAGCGTTTTACCTATTTAACGACTTTAGTCCCCACAGTCGATGAAAGTTGACAACGTAACTTCTCCAGCTCACTTTGCACACGCTGGGCGTTACTTGCCAAATGAACTGCACTGTGAAAATCGTGGAGACAGTATTGGTCCATCACTGGCGGTGCACAATAGCAGCATCGCCAGATCGTGTGCCGTCAACGTCTAGTAGTTGCAGAGCAGTTGACATCGGTGCCATGCACCAGTATACTTGCTGCTAGCGATACCAGTGTGATTGTAGCTGGGGTATTTATGCATACCGCAGAGCACAGACCATTCATCTTTTGAAGTGACAATACCGAACATGAGAATATATTCGACACTTTCTGCGTCACAAGTCACTTGGCTTTCAGCTTTCATGTTCTCAGTTGTCAATTTTTACAGAGACGCCTCGTGTTCTAAATATCATGTAGGCCTATTGCTATTCTACTTCTCTTTTCACTCTGATAAATAGTCCGAATCTAACGCAACGCTGAAAAATATCTGCATTTCAATTAATGCATCTAAAGAAGGCTTGAACAAACACTGGGAACCGTCTCAACATATGGACCCGATAGGCACTTGGTCGGGGCCCCACGGGCATATGAGCCCCTTGTTAATCTGCACGTTACGTGACTTACCATAAATATGTACTACTTTACTGTGTTTATCGTAGAGGTCCCAGCAGACTAGTTTGCCTAGGAGCCTATGATGGTATTAAAACAGCCCTTTGAAATACTTTGGCAAAACCGGGTGTTAACGTGCATCATTGCGGAGGTACGTTTGGTTGCAGAAATCATGAGTTTTACAGTGTGGTTTGAGAGTCACAAAATGTTGGGAAGCGCAGGGTCTGCGAGGTCGAAAACAGCGAGGTCATTGACCTCGAATGCAGCAGCTGTGCTCAACTCTGAACGATCACGTGATGCAGTTAGTGACACGTAGTTGCTTGCTCCAAATGGTAGGGCTGCAATAGTATGACTCTTGTTTTCGTCGTTTTGTCTGCAGTCTGAGACAACAGTTACCTCGGCCGTATCGGCGCAATTGTAGGCATTTTCGAAAGCTATCTGTTTCATATCCAACCATCAATATTCCTTTATCTGATTTCAAATGCTATGCTTAAACTCCTTGGAGTAAATAAATTTCGCATTTCTCTCAAAAATACGCCAAATCATGTCACGCAATTACAACTGAATTGTATTGCGTATATAACTATTACAAACTTTCAGATCAGATGAAAGCGATAACGAACACCAACTTTTAAGAAGCAAATGTGATAAGTTTTGGCAAATAATATCTCGGTTTAATTTGTAATTCGATAGCACATTCCACAGAAAAAGTGAATTCTACCAAGCTATTTCATTTGAAAATCGGATTTTGCCTATATTTTGGCAAAGTAACTTTCCGAAAATCCGAAATTTTTTTTCACTCTTTGCAATTGCTACCCGCTTATATCATAATTTCATTTAGATATTTTTAAATTCATGACAATTTAAAATCGTTCAGTCGTGTTGGCTGTTATTGTTTCTGTGATCAAAGCCCGATTTTATACAAGACGAAGTCTCGCGTTGCGAAGACAGAAAACCCCATTGTGGACGTTAAAGTGCTTTTTCAATAAAATATTGCTGACCTTACTGCAGTAAATGCCACTCGTAGCGAAAAATTCTCCTGCTGAAGAAACCCTTGCTTAGAACCAACAATTGGCAAGAGTTAACTTTCCGTTGCGTGCGACTGCGCTTGAGTAACCGCACGCCTAGATGGGTTGCCTGTCTTTTGAAGTAAAACATTCAAATGGCACGCACGATAACCATGAACTTAGAGTTTTAAATGGCTTAAACCTAAATTTTTGCATCAAAACTTTTCTTAGACTTTTAATTTATGGAACCTGACTGAACTTTAGTGGAAAAACAAAGAAACAAGTTCATGTGTTTTTCATCCACATCTAAAACGAGTTGTTTTCTCTGTAAGCTGTAAAATAGATTAAAAGCTTTCTTGCTTTTGGCATCTTGCCGTCTCCAAACCGTCTTTTAGGTTTTAGCATTCTGCAATTTTTTGCCTTTTCGCTTCACAGTTTATATACAATAATAAGATAAACCTGTGGTAAAAATGGCAATATTTGCTTAGACGCGATACATGCACCTAGGTTGCTGAAATAAATGCAATAAATTACTTTGAAAGTTTAAAGAGCAGGCTAAGTAAAAACACAAAGATTGTGGGTGGAGTTCACTGAACCAAATTAATTTATCCGTGCAGCAGAAACAAAAAAAATGACAAACAAAAAACTACGCTAGGTTTCTCAGTGTGAAACGATGTTACCATCATAGCTTTTCCAACCCTGATAGTATGGTTTAGGCTGGGGGGCAATGACGGTAACGTCTCAACTATCAAAACAAGCTGTGCAATGAAGACAACTAGTCATTTCTTCAAGCCGAAAACAATATGCAGTATATCAAAACGACAAAGCACTCATGAAATTTGCAGTCAAGGACAATGGAGATTAGAAAGATGCAGCCACTGCAACGGCAATGGCAAACGAAGAAATAGACGCCTGGCACAGGTGACCTTGCTCCAGATACCGTTGTTGCCTTCCTCTGGATTGACAAGCAGTGCTTGGTAACTTTATCGACACAGCTTTCAATCGATGCAGCAGACTACGATTAAACAGACTACGATTAAAACATCGAGCATGCCTTTCCCTATAATGTTATTGGAAAGTTGAAGTTCGAAGCATCCCAGCGGAATTACGCTATTTGTTAAACTGCTGCTGCAAACCGACACCGCGCTGCATGTGGGATCCGCGTGGCATTGGACAAGTGCAGTTTATCCTCTTCGCTTGTTCAAAAAAAGATTGCCATCGCTCCGAAAAACTCTTGCCAAAGCAGTTGTCATCTTCTTTTCATTTGCAAGCTAATAAATTTAAAAAAGATGTATATACATTTTTATTATCTAATTTGTCGTCTGATGCGGTCGTATAAGGAATAATTAACCTATTTTTGGACTGGCAATGGCTGGCAGGAAAATAGATTACTCTTAAGAATTGCATTCACCCTTGTTGAAAGCAAAATGCACGGGTATTCAACACTTTGCCGAATTCGTTTGATTGATATTTTCACAAACGGACAACAGCGCTCAAACGACATTTTGCATACAGCATGAAGTATTAGCCAGCCAAATCCTAAAATTCGAATCATGACGTCTAACTGTTTAGCTGACGTTGTTAAATGAAGCAAATCTCACCATTCTTAGTGCACAGAAATTTAACAGCTTACTAACTTAAAAATGCAATGTAACGCAGGACAATTGTATTGTCTTGTAGGATTTGTTTCTGATTCTAGTTTGATTCTATTTGAAGAAGAGCTGGTGATGCTTACCTAGTAGGCGAAATACATACTCTGTACACCAGTGCTTCTCAACCTTTTTGATGCCGCGGCCCACTTTTCGCCGAGACTTTGATTTTGGGCCCACTTCACAAAAATCTGTTTTAGAACTCATGACCAGGCGCAATTATTGTGTTATCTCGGAACATTTCGCGGCCCACCTTAAGGAGCTTCGCGGCCCACCGGTTGAGAAGCGCTGCTGTAGATCTTAGTGTCTGATTCTTTGCTGTGAAAGGATTATTTTTGATAGACAGTTGAATTCATATAGCTGACAGACATGAAATGTGCAAAACTATTGTGCAAAAAGAACGTTTAGTAAGTTATTTGACGAAAAGATACGCTGTAAACCGTTTCGGAATTGAAAAACCACACGTAAAAAGTAAAATATTTGCTGCTCCAGTTTGCAGTAGCCTTCGTTTACGCCAGCAGTTGCCAAAATATTAAATTGTGTGGACTGAGTAAACACTGCTTTTACTAGGCATCGTAAACCACGCTGTAGCTTTGACCTCCGAGTGGCGTTTTCTCTCACCAAGCATGACACCATCACGTGATTTCTGAACCCGGTCGGTCGTTTGTTTTGAGGCGACGTACGCCAAGCACTTACGCCGGTCATAAGAGTCTCGTTGCAAATACCGCAGCACCAATCACCGGACCAAGCCTCTTGTGGCCGGCGAACTGATGAGCTGTAGTAAAAAGTCGAAGGCAGTGAAACATATGGGCTACTATATGTCTAGGGAAGGGAGGGAAAACCTGAAGAAGAATGCGATGATGGTGTCATTGCATCAGCAATAGCAACAGCAGCTTTCTGCTTCGCCTTGTGGTTTGCTTGTGCTTGCAAAACCCGACGAATCTGGTCCCTGCGAACGTGCCTATGAAAATGTCACATCCTGCAAACAAGGTGTGGAAGGCAGATCGAGGTGCTACAGGACATTTTCTGAAGGTGTCTGGTTGATGTGATGTAGTTTTACGTTAAATCAATTTTGAACATTCGGAGATTAAAAACTAGACTTTAGTTTTTAGTAATTGCATGTGATGTTTCAAAAAATTTAGCAATGTGGCACAATCGTGCCCGAAGACAAACTGAAAAACTGCACATTGAGAAAACGGCGGTTACACAAGCGAAAACTGCCTAGTTATTCTCAACTTCGTTGGATCGGACGTTGCCACAGACTAGGGTCAATTGTGCAGTTGGTAGTTGTCTAGATAATCGTATAAAAATCGGGTTCTTGTGGAGCACCCTGCAGAAAACGATACGATCACCCTGGCAGTTGTTATAGGCTTGCATTCTAATACAGCGGTTTTGACTGTTGCGATTTTGCAGTCAAAAGCTGCTCAGGCAAAATGGGATGAGGACGAATGTTACAGTATCAGTAAATGATACAGTATCAGTAAATGATACAGTATCAGTAAATGATACA
>JGI24158J21664_10002131_pt1 | contig 23616 bp, 16 predicted proteins | sample Ectturendosymbi3_FD_21664 | JGI IMG/M metagenome (IMG submission 21664) | reverse complement strand
AAATTTTGTTTGGTGTTCTCCAAAATTTTTTTATTGCATAAAGTGGTCCGTGATGCAAAAAAGGTTGAAAAACACTGATTTGACAAACACCGCGGTGTGAAAACACGCGTTTGTCACGGGCGTGACGAGGGCGCTGCCCAATCGGCTTGCCTGCAGGTGCGCCGGGCTTTACACGAATGCAAATGCACCGGGATGCAATAAGCCTATGTGAGGCATTTCCTGCTTGGTCTTCGACGAAACGCTGACATACAGCACTACTCCTTTCACAGTCAGAGCGTGGTAGCTGTTCCAGAAATTGTGGCAACACTGCGTGGGCTGGATAACATTCTGAGGGATTTCTGCTCAGCTCGTCCTGTAACTTTGCCGCGGTTACGGCGCAGGCGTGTGTTCAACGCGGAAGCTACTGCCTTCGATGCAGGTTGGTTGGCGCTTGAGCGTTGGTTCAGTCAATCAGAAGCGTCCCCAAACCGAACATTTCTATCGCTTCTTCGAGCACCGTCATGTCTGATTAACAAGATCGCTTTCCTTGTTATCGCATGTTTTGGTTTGGAGGAAGGGATTTCTGAATCCGCAGGTTCAACTTACCTAGAGGGACTTGTACAGCAGGACTCCGGTGTGAAAACCTTAGAAGGTTCAAAATATTTTTGCAAGCTTTGGCGAAAACATTTCTTGGAATGTGTTCAGCACAAATTGAGATTAATTTTTCCTCGATCAAAACACTGCGTTTAAAATCCACTACAGTAGAGTTTTGAAGTATTAAAAGAACAGTGTGCTGTATTGTACGTTTGTTTTGGTCTTGCTGCCGCTGAAAAAAACTTGAATCTCTGGTAATCGTGAAATTCCGTGTTGTGTGTTAAACACGGCATCAAAAGAGGTGGAACGCTGCCTGGTATTTTTCCAGAAAACGTCAAGGCTACACTTCAGGACAGGGTTTCCCAAACTGGTGTCTACGGAGCACTGAGGCTCGTGACGTCTGCACAGGAGCGTGAAGATTGACAAAAAATAAAAAAGTCGAACATATATATTGTACAATGTGTACACTGTTACAAGTTATTACGACATTGTTTCGTAATTGAAATCAATTCCCAAGATTTTACAATCGTTCATGTTGGTTGATGCGCCATCTTAAATTTTGCAGTAAAAAAGTCGTTGTAATAATCCTCGCATTCGTGTCTATGACGTAATAATAAATCACGTAACTTATCTCTAGTCGGGAATGTTCGCGCTTTGCCAAGATCATTCCCGAATGTTCCATTTGTTTATTTTTTTTCGTAAACTGTTTAAATACATAATGTTATCCAATCGCTGGTTGGGGGGAAATTGATGCAACATAAGATTGGTGCCCGAGAAAAAACAGATTTACAAGTAAGTGCCCGTGGCCCAAAATGTTTGGGAAACTCTTGTTCAGAAAACCCTGCAAGCATTTAGAATATGATTATGAATTTGCGAATAAAATTAAAAGTAGTTTTTCTTCTTCAACAAAACTGTTCTAAATAGCAGTGGAGGCCTATCACCGCAAGGGATTTTTGGGCTAAGTCACCCAACGGAAGTTGATACCCAGTGGTGTGTTTAAAGGGAGGAGATTGAGGCACTTGCCTCGGGTCGAGCCTTTGAGGCTCCTCCGCGAGGTGTTTCGCGCGTACAGTTTCCTCATTTGTGGTGAAAAACGTATTATCCACTCAAATAATATACTCCGAAGAAGCAGGTCATAAGTACTCAGCTTTCAAAGGGCCCTCCAACAGTCTCTGTAATGCGTAAGTACTCTACTTTCAAAGGGCCCCCCAACAGTCATTGTAATGTGCAGGTACTCTTTTTTCAAAAGGGCCCTCAACAACAACTGCAATGTGTAAGTACGCGGTTTCGAAAGGGCCCCCAACAGCACCTGTAATGCGTTAGTACTCTGTTTTCATAGGCCAGCCAGCAGCCAGTGTAATGCATAAATACTCTGCTTTTGAAGAAGACCCCAACAGCAACTGTAATGTGTACGTCCTCTACTTTCAAAAGGGCCCCTAACAGCAACTGTACTCTGCTTTCAAAGGGGCACCCAGTAGCAACTGTAATATGTAAGTACTCTGCTTGCAAAAGTGCCCTCAACAGCATCTGCAATGTGTAAGTACTTTGCTTTCAAAGAGGCCCCCGATAGCATCGGCAAAGTGTGTCAGTGCCTCTTTCAAAGAGGTCCCCAACAGCACATGTAATGTGCAAGTGCTGTGCTTTCAAAGGGGCCCCCGACAGCAACTACAAAACTGGAGATGTGGGGGGCGATGCCAGCTTGCTAACGCTTAACTTTTATGTGTTGCTACTTGCTAGCTTTGTCTTCCCAATTTTCAGTGTTTTTAAAGTTGTGTATCGTGAATACGGGAGGTACCCTTTTGCAGTTTCTGTTATGTCAGTCATGCCGTAGTCTTAGGAACGCATCCTTGGGTGGCCTGGATATGCCCTTTCTAGGCTTGATCAAAGGGTCTTATCACTTTTGGCTGAATGAAATGACGTCATCAGAGGGCCCCTCTTTTCATCCTTGCCTCGAGCCCCCCAAGCCCAAGTTCACCTCTATTCAGACCTCCCATTTTACACGGCAATATATGAGGGTAAAAACTATTATGAAATTGTTTAAGACCAGATAACCTCCATTTTAGTTTTCGAAACTCCCCCTAACTTGAACGCTTACCTAAAGTGATCTTGGTTGGTGACGAGTCTATAACAGGGTTGTGATTTTGCATGGGCGTCGCAAAAGGGGGAAGGCCCCCATCAAGATTTTGAAACTTGATATTTTGCTATTAACTTTTTAGCTGATAAATGTTTTTCTCGTAGTTTCGGAGTTGGTAAAATGAATTTTAACCACTGTTGGCCCCATGGAAAAAATCCTTCCAACGCCCATGCAATTGGATTAATTGCAGTTTTTAATCGAAACGTGGGAATTTGTCGCAGAAATGTAGCCTAGTTTCACAATACAAACATGGACGTGGATGTAGCGATGTTACAATATCATTTCCCCGTGTTTTTAGATTCACTCTAAAGATGCTGTATTAGCGGTAGCCAGCCTCTCCAAATTCTCCAAGTGTAACAGTTTGCAATTTCGTATTTGGCACTGCTCGCATCATACAGTGGTATATTCCAGTTAAGGTGTTTGGCATAGTGGGGGAAAACTTTATGTGGAAGGTTTAAGAATGCTTCGTCTGATTCATATTTTAACTGAGATAATTTTGACACTTTTCAAACAAACCGGTATACACCAAACGCCACTGCATTCTTCTTAAATAACTTACAGCGCAGTGTCAACAGCCTTCACCTGAAAACCCACACACTTTTCAGTCGATTTCAGGGCTGCTTATTTAGGGACTAGGGAGGTACTGATTAGTAGTGCGCCACTTTAAAATTGAAGCGTTTCGCGATAAACGAATAAGATTTCAAGTCACTGCTGTACAGTCAGTGGCCAAAAACTGCGATGGAAGAGGCATAACGAACACTTGCGACACGTAATTTTTTGTGGTAAGACCGTATAAAGCTGCCGTATCTTTGTCTTCTTTCTCTTAGCCTGGTCTTGTTTATAGTGCGTACAAAAATCTGCAATAGACACAAAAAAAGTTTTTAAAAAATCAGTGCGATGGTGAGATTTTACGAACTGGCATTGTGTTCAACGTGGCCAGAATAGGTTTTGAAAAGTTTTATTTCATCAGGAATTTGTTTGCGACAGAGGTGGTCTTCAAAAATTAAACAGTTAGCCATTAGATACACTGTAATTTCCTCAACTGGTCAGCGTATTTAAGCTCTCAGTGACCCTAAGCGTAATACACTGGCATTGCGCAATACTGTACCTAAAAAGTCTTAAAGCGAAAAATGCAAGCATTGCTGCAATTTTAGCGCAAACTGTGTCGAATGTCGCTTTCCGGTCCTTTGTTTCAAACTTGCTTGCTTCCCAGTTCTAAGGAATAAGGAGTATGTAGACGCCGCAAAGGGGTTCGTGATTCAGACACTTTATATCCGGCCCGTATCCTGTTAGCGCTTCCGCTTTGCTGTATGAAGCTCTGGAGTTCAACTCTTGGCCAAGGCACGTCAAAATTTTAATTATAGCACTATTGCCTTGCTGCGTCGCCGGCAAGTTACCAAGACCATTCGGACAAGAGATCAGGGCTGTGAAGCCGGAACTCAAATTTCAGGCTCCGGCTTTGGTGTCAGATACAGGCATCTAACGTTTTTGGCTGGAGCTCCGGCTCCAACGTCTAAAAGTTTTTGGCTGCGGCTCCAAAATTATTTGGTCCATGGAAACTGCAAAACCACTGTATTATTTGCACAACTCGCTTGCCCCACAAACTAGGGCTATGGAAACGAAACCCAAATTTCAGGCTCCGGCGTAGGTTCCACCATGCAAACGTTTTTGGCTCCAGCTCCAATCATCAAAAGATTATTTTTGTAACCGCGGACCGTTCAACGCTTGACAACTTTACCGAGGTCCGGGAGTACGCTATCTATGATGATTGTTATTTTTCAACAGCTGGAATTAAGTTACCAATTTGAACCATCAGATTAGCCTGCTGCACGTTCCAACGCTCTCACTTCATGCACGCAACAGTGCTTCCATGGGAAAAATCGACCAATCACATGCCCAGGAAGCGAGTGGTGTCGCGACCAGTATACATTTTGGAATTTCGCGGCCCGGTACCGGCCCGGGCATTGGGGACAATTAGCGTAGACAACTTCTGCATCACCTCATTCAAATTTCTGCCCAGGCGTTGTTGTGTATATGTTCTTCTGTATTGTTCGTATGCTTTATTCTTGCATACAAGGGTAGTATGGGACTAATTAGACAAAAAATTGATTTTGCTCATAATATTGATGTTGACGTACGTTTAGTACTTGTTTTTTTCACTATTGTGCACTCTACCAAAACGTTAACTTTGCGAAACTTCTAGCTTGAAGTGCCCAAAATCTTAACATAAAATTGACTTGAAGAAAATTTCGAACTTCGTCTTCATCGTTGATGCGATTTTAAAAAAGCGCCATTTTGGTCGAGGTAAGACATGTGACTTTGCTACATTCGAATACACACCGCATACCTTAAAAAATACAAGCGAGTCTACTCACATTTTCGGGCACTGAACAAGCGATTGGAAAGAGTTGCAGCCTCAGTTTCAGCAAAGGCTATTGATCAGGCAGGCTACTGCCTTCCTAGCACAGGGCGTACGGTTAGGCTGCGCCTGTACCACGCGCAAAATGATTGAGTGTCGTTTCCGTTTCATAATGGCCTACGCCAAACCGAGCAGATAACGACGGTGCTGAGAGAAACATCTCTCCACTTATGGCGGCTTGCCGCTATCAGGCAAGCAAAGACTGCTGAGCCGAGTTCCTGCGTAAAGATCATGGCGAGTCTCATTGTGAATTCACAAATGTGTGGAACAGTGGTACAGGTGGCATCAGCGCAAACATCATGGTGGGAAAATATTTCACTACGTGCTGTATGCCTGTGCTTGACGGATTCGCGAGCTGCAGTGATCGGTTTCTGTTTGTGGCATTCATCAGTCTGGGCTTTACACCTGGAATTGTTCATAGAACTGGAAAATGCAATGGAACAGTCATTAAGTTTTAAGCAACACTATAGAAAAGTGAAATGAGGTGAGAATTTTAATAACTTGTTTCATACGTCATCATGCACACTTTGTCAAGACATTTGATGCTGTGATTCAGAGCAGAACTGAAAGTTCAAACTTAGCAAACCAGTTTTAAGCCTTGCAAGGTCACCGTAGCCGCCAAACTGCGCTCATGCGCTCAACTGAGATCAAAGCGCTGTCTTAGTTGTATAGACGAACTCGATTGACGTGTTGAAGTCAAGTTTGCTGTTGTCGCGCATGCGATCACAAGTTTACGTTGAGTAATGGCAGACGCATCGCCAGGTTATCTCTGTTGAGGGGCAAACCGTGCCGCAAGTGGTAGTGCCAGGGGCCGCATTCATGAATTCATGAATACACTCAGTCAAAGCGGACAGTATCAATATAATTCCATCTCACTGGTGATTTGGTGTGGCGCGATGTTTCTTGTAGACTGTGAACATATTCCTCGATTAGATGTCTTACCGTCTTACCCGGCAGTATACAAACCTGAACTCTCAAGTCTGCGCCACCACCCGGCCAACTCGTGTGCCCTTCGACGCTTTATTTGTTTTTTTTTGTTTATTTTTTGACAACTTCGCTAACATTTGTGTTTAGTGTCAAGCAGTTTTTGCTGTCGTCATTCTAAAAACCAGATCTTTTTGACGTTCTAAATATGATCAGCGTGTTCAGCCAACAGTTCATTTTTGAGATAGTTGATGGTTTGTACTTTCATACTGCAACACCAGTCAAGGAAGCTAACTGTAAACGAGTGCGCTCTGACTTAGCCGGCTTAGGCAAGACGAAATGACATCTTGTTTCCGCGGTACTATGATAAATTTGCTTGTTTGTTGGTTACCTGCAACGAAATACAGCGTTTTGGTAAGGGTTGGGGAGATGTGATTCACAACAGTATCAGGCAGAAAGAGGTGAGCGATTGACAAGTTTAATTTCAACGAAGATTTACGAAGCAACTCGTTCATTCTCAGCACAAAGCACGTTTTTGAGGGTGATTCAATTCTGTGAGTTTGGCTTCTTTGAAAAGAGCCGGTTGATCGAAAGCCCGCTTTGGACTTGGTAATCGATTGTTTGTGACGTAAACCTAATTCATAGCAACAGCAAAAAGTATTGAATGACGTTTGTCGAGCGGCATCCTTTCTTACAGTTTCTTGGAATAAAGACACTGCCTGAGCTTTTTTTATGGAAAACTTAATGAAGCAACCTCGTGGTGGTTTGTAAAAGAAAACCAGATGTAGGCAAAGAAAAAGCATTTCATGGATTTTACAGAAAATAGCTCACGATTTGGTGCAAGACTCAGGATAAGTATATGTATCCGTGTCGCCAAAAAGAGCGAAACCACTAGAAACCGTCCAGTGATTGGTTGTGAAATATATCAGCCTTTACTTTTTAGTGTAGCCTCCCTAACCCAAATGTGAACTGGAGAAATGCATACACCCTGTAAACTCACCTTACGCAGTCTCGACTATAGCACTTGCTAACTGCTAAGCAGACCTATGACACCGCTTTAGATCTCAGCCATAAATTGCATTCCAGTCATATTGCAAGTCTCTTTTTCCCCTAGAGGCAAATCGATTTGTATCGCAAATGATCAAAGCCGCTTGCGCTACCGAGCATCATTGCGTTAAGCACGGCTGCGGCTGTCGTTTTTCTGCAAAGCAGGAACTCGTGTTCAGGCGAGAGCAACTGCACGTCTTCCCAGCAGAGATGTGCATTGGACTGGACTTGGATTGGCCTGGATCCGGACTACAGCAAATTTTGTTGAATTTGGATTGGAACCGGACTATAAATATCTTCAAATTTAGGATCAGGACCAGATTCAGACTGAGTTAATGCAAAAGAAACGGGGCATTTTTGTTGTGAAAAGGCTGCAATTTTCAAAATTTTTGGACTTCATTTGGACCTGGACTTTACATTTGAAAAATGTTTTGAACTGTGATTAGACTGGGATTGAACTTTAAAAAATCAGGACTGGATCTGGATCGCAAAATATGACAGTCCGCTCATCTCTGCTTCCCGGCAACCTTCCGAAGGAAGCAGGCCATTCGTTACACTCCTCCGACGTTGTCGTGGGTCAGGTCTTCTGAAATTAGCAACGACCGGGATGGCAGGCGCGGAGAAGCAATTCATATCGCAAACGCCAGGCAAGGAGATGGCCAACCGTTTTAAAGATCCCTTGTTGGCATCAGCAGGTGTTGAGCTCGAAACATTTTAAAGTTTTCCCACCAACTCAAATTTGCGCTGCCCATAATTTATTGCAGAAAGCAGTTTGGGAAAAAATCGATCAAATTAAGGCATGCTGGCCAAAATTTTGTTGGGTTTCTTTCGTTTGCGGTAGAATCCATAGTTTAGTTTACAACAACAAAAAATATGAGAATTTTTGTTGACGCTTAGCCGTAAATTCAAGCGAACTTTGCTTCCTCACTAAACATTACCGCTGTTTGAGTGCTGTTTTGACTCTAAGCACTGCGACACACCAGATACGGCAAAAGAACGACGGAACGGGGTCCTGTTGTTTTGGATCAACCATGAAAGAATTTTCCGTCACCGATTTGGCGATGAAAAAATGCTCATGCGCATGGTTGCTAAGAGACAAAGACGAGGTTGGGCACTGTCACTCTGGAAAAAGTTTGGTCATCAGAACTGAACACACAAGCAACGAAAACGTGAAATTTCCATCAAGCTGTTCAGTTTGTTGACCATTGATTCTACAAAGTAGCTTTCAATCAAAGTCAGTAGATCACTGCACAGAAATGAACATAACAGCTATTTGTGGTTCTGGTTTCGGGGAAAAATTTCTGTGTGAGCCCAGAGACATGGGTTTGGGAAGGGGAATCAAGGGGTTTTGGCCCCCTTTGATTTTGAAATTTGACATTTTCCTATTAAATTTTTAGCCAAACTGGTTGTTTTCTTAGCTTCGAGTAAGTAAATTGAAATTTCACCATTTTTGCCCCTCCTGGAAAATTCACTGGCCACCCCTACAAAAATCCGTTATTGGCCCACCCTGAAATAAAACGTCCGATGCCCATGCCCAGAGACTTATTTTGAATAACCTCAGTTCGAAGGGGGTTCCGGACCGCAGCGGATGCGTCATTCCTCGCAACTGATTTGGATCAATGAATGTTGCGTGACTGACTCAACGTAAGGCAATGGATGTACCTGCCACCAAACAATTGGACGTATGACGTATGGGCGCTGATTTGTAGGAGGAGAACCAAAATCGTAATGTAACCTCCACTACAAGTTCGATAACCCGGCTATTAAGCAATTTTAGGTTTATAACTGAGTCTGCGTTGTGTTGGTAGTGTGGGATCACTGCCGTTCTGCGTTCTCAGAGCGGGAGATTTTGTGCGGAAAGGAAAGGTGCACTGCTTCGATGACCCCGTACGTGACACAGGTCGGATGAATCGAGGCCAGCACAGACGACACGATATGTTCAGTATTCTGCGCGTGCTTGAGGTGACGATCATAAACGAGCTATATTCGTCCGCTAAGCAGTGGAAAGCGGGTCAACGATTATCGTACAAGCGCGAGTTGGTCTTGATGGTTTTCATTAAAACTACAGAAAAGCGGAAATGGCTTCTTAAGACACTCCGAGGCATATGAAATCACTCTATTGTGCAGCGAACAAGCTTAGAGGCACCTTTTCTTAGTGCTCTACTGCAGTTACGAACACTGTTTCGTGGCTATTGCATGCCAATGTGCCTGTCAGTTGTGGTGCAAGTACACGCAATTTTGAATTAAACGTCTTCGCTTTGTCCACAACAGTGTTTATTGAAATGTACATTACATCCCTAGAAATGTAAGGTTTCGCCCACATCAAGCTAACCATTTCGTCAGGACATTTAATTTCTTGAATAGAAACAACCTGTATGCTTAGCCTTTGTCCAATGAGGCGCATCTTCATCCAACTTTTTTATTTGCTGACTTAAGCTGTGGCGTGCTTCTTACAAATCTCCATTTTCTCCCATTGTCTAACGCTAATATATGATGATGACCGGATGTAATATATGCTGTTGGTTGTTTGTTTCACTGGAATAAAATATGACTTTTAAGGCATTTGATGACTGACTTATATTCTCAACGTCGAGAATCGTGGACGAATGGGAACCAACTCGCAGAAGGCGAATCTGTTGAGCGACTGAAAACCTCTACTGAAACAACCACAATTATATTTTCATGTACCAATCAACACTAAGCCTGTGATGCGTTGTTCCTAAGTATTTTTGCACTTTTGTGTTCTGACTGTCCCTGTGATATGAACCATGTTTTTGAATCAAACCCATAAATGAAAAAATAAAGTTAGGAAACAATTGAAAGCTCTACCTTTGCTGTAAGTTATCGAAGAGTCAGCCGGCTGGGCTCTGCTTTCTTTTTGCGATGAATCAAATTTGCGCATGTCTGTATTCAAGTAACTAGTCTCCACAATGGAGGTAAGCAAGGAATCGATCGGCAAATTTTTTTAAGGAAATCCATTTCGCACAGCCCTGCACATCCTCAGTCCTACAATCTTATGAATGAATACGATTCAAGGACTGAGGATGTGTAATGTTACGTGAAATCCATTTCCTGAAAAAAATTGCTCGATTGATCCGCTTGTGTCACCTTTATGGAGACTAGTTAATTGAAAAAAATTAGGAGTTTGCAAAAATGTAGCTGGATTTGGTCACAATGCATTGACATGTACCCAGGGGGGGAGCTTGGGGAGATCGCCCCCCTAAAACCTATACGAAAGTAACTTTATTCGCCATGATTTTTTACAATTCAGAAAACAGTATTCGCGATATAAGGCCATTTTGTCGTCCATTATTTTGTCACAGCAGTATTGTGAAATATACTTAATCTCTCTTGCAGTAGCGAAACCGTTGAGAACTGACAACCAGGGCCGGCCGTAAGCCGATGCAGCTGCATTGGGCCCCGCGCCATGGTGTTTGGGCAAGTTGTTCATTTTTTGCCAGATACTCATTGCGCTCAGGAATTCAGTAGAAAAGACCTATAAATCTCACTGCTAGCAAACAATGCTTTTGTTTGAACAAATATGTTGAATTTCCTCCAAATCGAACGTTATCAAACGTGCTCCATTCTCAGGCAAGTGTGTTATATCTGCGCCAGTCCCGTCGCCACGGGGGGCTTTTGAGGCTTAGCCCCCCCCCAAACAAAGCTCCAAGTGCCCCCAAATTGAAACATCAAACACTATAAATCAAATGAGTTTTTGAAAATTTTTAGACTGTCAAGCCCCCCCGCACAAACCCAAAGCCCACCCGCAGAAAAGCAAACCCCCCTATTGAAAACTTTCTGGCGATGGTTTTGATCTGCGCTCCACAATATCTTACTCTTTATGGATGGAACTTGGTTGTTAGTAGTGCCAGTTGAGACCGCAGTGGACCTACAGCTATTGGAAACAATGTGTGTAGTGATTCAACTCGCAAAAGGTCGAAACGAGTGTCTGTCGTATTAACTTTGATGGCAGTTCTGCTAACGTAACGTTCTTTAGTTCTCAAAAGATGCTTCTGTTTTGGAAAGTTATGGTTGGTTGCGGATAATTTGCATTTGGGCAAAGGCCTAAAATTTTGCTCCATGGCAGATTTGACCATAAATTACATGTTTTAATATTTTGTCAAAATAAAATCAACTCCACAACATGAGACAAATGACAAACGATGAAAGGTTGAACCTGTAAACGTATACCTCCTATTCGAGTTCGAAGACTCCAGTATTTGACCATTCAGCCAACAGCAACAGGTGTTGTACTGGACACTGAAGCGCGTCAGCCTGTCGGGGCAGTGTCAATAACTGTTGAGTAGCAACGCTAATTTTACCAAAACTATTGTTGGTCGTTCTGAAACAATTGCAAGCTGGGGCCTTTGCTTTGATAAAAATGTATAGTGTGCTGCGATTTGATTATAGATTTTATATCCACTGTGCCCCAATTTCTTTAATTTATGACAGCCCAAAACTCATCGCAATCCACATTAAACGATTGCTATGCCTCTGTGGATTACTGCTGGTGGAAATATTACCTTCTTCAAACCAAGTTTGAAGAAGCTGCTGACATAGGCGCTTCGGTTTGAAGATGTGAGGGTCGATTCGAACTCATGTATTCTTCTGACCTCTCCTATGCCAACATTACTTTTAAGTAGAAAGGATCGAGTCTTAATCAGAAAAATAGCATTACATTTTGATTTCTTAGCAAAGTAGAAAAGACGTTTTTTTTAAAACAAATGTTGAAAGAAATAGCGGATTGCACATTTCTGTACATGCACAAAACTCCAACATAATATGCGTGCTAAACACTAAGTCCGTCATAAGATCATTTCGATTTTAGAATATACGTAGTTTGCCGCCTGGCGCTAGTCGAAACGAGAGCATCAAAATCATGGGAACTATGGATTGCATTTCTCCGCAACGTTTTGTTAAAAGCATAGATCAATGTGCCGTTTGGCTTCGCAATCGTGGACAGAATTTCGTCACAAAAAAACACGAAAGTGACGAAACCAAGCTCGGTGCATGGCGACTAGAACCGAAGTTTGAATTGACACTGTTATTTTGGCAAGCTTGTGTGCGTCAGTGAAGCTTGGCCTGACAGCCTTGCATTTGAATGTGGCGCGACCCCAAAAGTACAATTCTTAGTCTTGTTTTCCCGGGAAGTTTTAAAGTTACCATGATGGTAGCTATGCGTTACAATGACGCAATGCCCCTAATTTATAGGAAGAGTCTGCCGCTTGTTTCAGAGTAGTTAAACAAAAGCTGCCAAACTGCGTTTTGTTAGAAAAAAAAACTTGAACAGCTTGCCTAAGAAAAGGAACAATTCTACCAAAAAGTTGAAGGTCTGTACTAGTCATTTTCGTATAGGAGCTTTAACTTTTTTTTAAATGTTTTTCAGTCAAGCGTTAGGTCGATATTAACATTGCTTTTTTGACTGTTCGTTGTTAAAGAAAAACTGTTCCTGGATCAAAGACTTTGTTTTGGCGGGTTTGCTTGCGGTAAGTTGGAAATATTTACCGACTTCTTGCACAGTCATCACGCGAAGCTCGTGAATATTTAATGACCAGCACCGCACGGCCTGGTTCACTGAGTGCCGCGTGCAACAGCGGGAAATCAGTCAACAGCGAGATTCTGTCATTTTTTTGGGGTGTACATTTGGCTCAAGTTTTGCTTATTCGTTTATCTTTTGTCTTTTGGTAACCTGCTTCCTGGTGATCATTAGAAAGTGTGACAGGCCCACCACGCAGAGATTTGTTGAAAAGAACGAAGTTTTTGTGGTGAAATATATTGCCATGACTTTTAGAACTCAGCGGTAGGGAACCTGTTTACTATCACGGGCTACATGTATTGTGGAATATTCCGGCGGGCCGCACAAATAATTAATTTCATCTTAAAATTTTACCCTTTTCCTAAGGAAAAAAGGGAAGAAAACAATGAGAAAGAGCGAGTGATCTTCTCTTAACTTGTACTGTCTAAGTATCTCCTAAACTACGGAGTTTTGTTTTGATACGATGTTTTATTCTCTCTTTGGTGACGAAAATTCTGATGCAGGCCATATACTAAATGTTCATGCGGACCCCACCCTGGTTTATATCGTGCTTTTCTGTCAGTTGAACCACTCTAGAAAGCGAACTTGGATTCATAAAATTGAGTGTGCGCTTCGGTGAAAGGAGAACTTTTGTTTGATGGGGATTGTTACGCGAAAGCAAAGTAGCAAATTCAGGGGTGCTTACCCGAAAATCTGAGTTTTTCAAAAACACCTTTCATTTCAATGTTGTTGCTTGAGGTTTCCATGAACAAGCACAAGTGCTGCAAAGTGAAAGGCTTAAACGAGATTTCCATTGAGACAAACAAGTCAGATGAAGTGAGACGTAACAACGAAGTGATGATGCTCTCTGTTCATGGAGTTCATCATCTGACGTAGAGCTATTGCGACGACATGACTTCCGCTGGAACTGCTTAAACTTTTTTATTGCTGCTGGAAACGCTGCAGCTTACCTTGCTGCGCAAGCAAGGGCTATCGGGTATTGTTGGTTGATGCGGGGATTGGTAAGGGTCAAAGTCATTTAATCCAGATCTTGTTAGCTACGAGAGATCTTCGGTTCAAAGGTGATAACCTGATCAAATGACTTACCTGTATCTTATTCGACCAGTCTGCTAGTCCTAAAGACGTGTTACTAATTCAGATATCTGGTGCGCCTTGTTGATCGGAACATCATGGCGCAGAAGCAGTGATTTATGACTGCCAATGCAGTCCACCGGATGAAAGCTTGTGACAAGTGCATCGCCATTTGTAGCACAACGTGATTATCAGATTTTCAAAATAGATACCTGGTGTCGCCTGTTAAGTTATAGCCTTCTGTATTTTTACGAAAAATACCTTGCCTGCAACGTTTTGGCTGATCGAGAGTGTGTTACATACGAATTGCAAAAACCCTCACTGTTGTTCGAGAAAGCAAAAAAGAAAATTTGCAACCATAAAGTTGGAATATAATCCGTCGGTTCTCACCACTGGACAGTGATGACATCAGGAGGAAATCGGGAGCAGTTTCCTCTCTGCTATAAGACCTTTGACGTAACGGTCCTTTTTGGGAAATGTGCTTTATTTCCTGGCCTCTCATTCTCTATCACGAAGTGGTTCAACTCGCGTCCCAATTTTACTGACAATTTTTGAAGCTCCTAATAAGACAGTGCAGCAAATGCAGTCAACAACACATCAACAACCGTTCGATTGTTGTGCAATCTAATAAAGAAAAACCGGTAGCACATTCGTCCCTCCGGTTGACAGGCGCTGCTCTATCACACAACATAGTACAAATGAGCGTTTTCCGAAAACGTTTTACTGCAAAGTGGAAGTAACGACCGTTCTTCACTCAAGCAGCTGTTTTCCGGTAATGCGATGCAATAAAAGCAAGCAAGGTTCCCACGCGGTGTTAAAAGTATTGAATTTCAAAATCGGATTTCAAGACCTTGAAAAAGTATTGAATTTGGCCAAAATGTACGTTAAGTATTGAAAAAGTATGGAAATTCTAAATGGAAAAGAAATAAGAATATATGAGCAGAATTATACTGAAGACAAAGCAATTCATTATATACACAGTGTTACGCAATGTGTAAAATTGATTTTCACATGATTAGTAATTTCGAAAAATTAAGAGAAGTGATGGCATGGAACTTTTTTAATTTAGTGTTGACAACGTATGGAAAATGATTTTTAAAAATGTGTGGGAACCCTGAGCAAGAAGCATCAGATGCATTTACTGGAATCGATTTTGAGCTAAACAAACTTTTGAGATTGTCTGGTAGCTTAAAGTTTTCGTACTTGTGACCTATCCAGCCTCGTGTTCGACGTTAATCGGTGGGTGCAGTTTATGCTCACGGTGCTGTCATGTGGCCACCCATCCAGCATCACTACGAAGGTAGCCGCGTGGTCACCGGCGCAGAACAAGCCAAGGTGGACCCTGCAGAGCAAACCACTCGTGNGCCGTGACACTCAAAAGGGAGTACTAAAGATAGTGTAATGAAACTTTCTAAACTTTTTGGCACTGGGTTTACAGCTGAGACAAAACTTGGCACGCGAACGAAAAATATTTTTGTTATGTGTTCCCATGTTCCCGACTGCCTTCTGCGCTCACCGAAAGCTAGATATAAATTCCTTACTGCCACTGTGGATTTGTTTGACTTAGAACTAGAGCTCGACCGATAAGGCTTTTTGGCCGATGCCGTTATTTTTCAATTTTACTGCTGATAACTGATGTTGATTTAATTTTGCAGTATTCAAACCACAATTGAAGACAGACAATGCTTTATAAAGCAACTCGAAACAACTCGGAATAGCTCACAACTGACGAAAAAAAACACGGAAACGTTTGCATGTTTGCAAATAAATGATTTAAAAATCAAAATTTAACAATTTGAAGTTGCGACGAAGAACCGCACAACACCGAAATCCAGGCAGAAGTGGGTCACTAAGACCTTCAAATACCACAGCGCAAGCCTTGATCGCTGTCTGTCAGTCATCGCTTACCGTGCGAAAACTCATCACGAGCGCGCATTACGTGATAGAGCGGTTCATTTCGTTGAAAATTACAAACCAGTCTGTACATTAGGCACTAGTTCAAGTTGTCGAAGGGTTTCTTCTAAGGAACGGAACAGACGTTGCGCTAACAAATCAGAGATGGAGTAACAGCTTGTTTTTTCCGAACACTCGATGAAAACAATAGCGTAGTGGCTCTAATGAGCAAACACTGCCGATATACTGTATATCGCCGAAGTTTTGCCGATATATGATACATTGGCTTTACCGTTTAGCGGCCGGTGTATATCGGTATGACGATGCACCGGTAGAGCTGTACACCGAACAGCTGATGGATAAGTAGCGTTCACAACTACCCGATTCAAACAGCCAGTCTAGAAACTACAAACTAGGCTAATTTAACAGCTAAACTTTCAAAGGCCTCATAAGTTTTCGTGGTAATGCACAGTCTTCTCGAGGTGAAGTTTTTAATGTTTTTTTCGCTTGTTTGGGAAACGCTTCCAAGAAGAACAGTAGAACTTGCACTTAAAGTTTGTGCAGTTCTGACTTTTTTTGCGCCGATGAAATTTTGTGAAACGGTAAAACCGTGTTTTTTTGTCTGCAGAAACACGACCAACATGGCAAACACCAAGACCATACGCGACTTGGAGAAACAATTGGAGCAGCTCAAACAGGAACTGAGCGGCAGTGCAGAGCGCATCCCCGTTTCGCAAGCGTGTAAAGAACTGCTCGCTTACTGTGACGCGAACTCAAGCAGCGACTACTTTACAGCAAAGCCGAACGAAAAGCCCCCGAACCCCTTCAAGGAAAAGGGTCCACCTTGCATCCTGGTTTGACGAAAAAGTTCTCCAAACATTCAACTTAGTGCACAACGATTACGGAACCGATCCTGTAAAGTACTGAACGGGACCTCTTACTTCGTCGCATTGTTCCGATGGTTTTGCGTGCGTTGAACGAATTTATGCGCGTTTTTTGTGCCACAGAGAAACTTAAAAGACCTTTTCATTTATTTTGTGTCGGTTGACGTAGCAGAAATAAGGTCATTTCTCTGAACGTTCTTCGGTGTTACCAGCTGTGGGCAAGTAACAATGCACAACCGTGAGTGGGAACGAAACGCTGACTTTGACCAATTCTTGTCTTTGCATTACCTACCTTTGATGTAAACAGGTTCGATTTTGTCCGAACGGCAAGATAGCACCTGAGCACGGTAGCGGATTTACCAACGTTGTTCAATTCAGCTGAGGTCCATTTGTATGATTAATGCTGTTTTAAGACAAGCTTAATACTTAACTGAAAAAGTGGCGAACGAAAGAAAGATTTATTTATGTCTCGATGCTGTGTTTGCTCTGACGAGAACGTTACCATGGATGATACTTGGTTGTTTGTTTTGCTGTTTAACGGCCAATTCTTTCAAAAAGTAACTGTTTCTACGCAGACGAATGCAAGACTAAAATATGGCACGTTTTGCAACGTTTTGTATTTCTTGGTTAGTGTGTATTTTTTAAACTTTATAGAAGAGCAAAATTCTTTCAGAGTCTGGATGGACAAAGAAAAGTAACCCTATTTCGCAATCCAGCTGTAACTCCAATATTTCTTTGATTAAGAAGTAATGACAATTCAGAAAGTATCGCAAGTTGTTTTATGTATAATTGCTCGTTAGTTTGTAAACATATGTGACACGTTCTGAAATGTACGTAAGCAAGTGTGGTTCAGACTGAATGTTCAAAATCAGCCTTATTCTTCTCCACACATTTTTGCTGACTAATATGTCAGTTTTTTGCAAAACACCTTGTTTCCGTTTCGTTTTTCCCGTAAATGCCAATATTTTAACCATCTCCACTTTTGTATTATTATGTTTTACGAACACTCATGCATTGGCGTCTGGCCACATTTGCAGAGCATGGTTATTGAAAACATAGGTGTAGCCAGGAGGGCCCCAAAGGCCACGGACCCTCCAAATTTTTATCATATCTAGTCATTTTGTGGTTTGAGAAGTGGCGTCCCAAACAAAATGCTGTTGCTCGACTCAAGTCAAACATTTTGGGCCCCAAAATTTTTTTACCCTCCCAAAATTTTGGGCTGGCTACGCCACTGATTGAAAACCATCGTGTGCTTCTGGGGTACACTCTGCAACTCTCGGACGCTGGATGTCTCGAATGTATGATGGTGCACCAAAGAAATACTATTTTATAGATGTATGGACCATGAAAAATACTCAAGACTACGTTTCATGTCTGTCTGAAACTATCAATAGACAAAGATCACTGCCTGTATGGGTACCTGCTGATACCGTGTTTCCATCAAGAGCAGCTTATCATGTGTTTTTCGCGTGTACAACTACTCTTTCATTAGCAACTCGCCAATTGTTACCGAGGTTTTGCTTCAAATCAGTTGTTGTTTCATGAAACAACCCAATACGATCATGCAAGTTGCAGCCAAAATGCTTAGAAGCTTGCTTTATTGCCATCTGGTGGTTAAATCAAAGCGCTGGGGCGAACGGCAAGAAATGTTTTCTGGCTTGTTATAAAGCCACATTTTTCTCAGCACGATCGATTGTTGTCGCGATTCAACAGTGATGTGGGAGGTTTTGCAGCTTCCTTCACGCTTTTCAAACATTCTACAAATGTATGTTTCGCCTGTTACAAAGTTAAACTGGTGTTGGTTCAACTTGCTCCTGTGTAAAATCGCATGGAGGTCAGCCGTGACGGAATACAAAGTTCAGAATGAAAAGAAACAGTCCGGGTTCTTCAGTGACGTCATATTGCGGACGTGACGGAGCATTTGCACGAACGTTCGGAACTCGAGGTCGATTCCAACAAAGCATGCGAACAACTGCCACGATAGATCAAAAACGAAACTTTGATGATTGTTAAATTATTGTTAGAAGCTCTAGGTTTGCTGCAAGCTTTCGAGGAATCAGCCGACGTAGCTCTGCTTTACTTTTGCGATTATTCAAACTTGCACATATCCGATTCAAGTATCTACTGTAGTCTCGACAAACGAGATGGGTTTGAATCCATCAGCAATTTTTTAAAAATAAGCAATCGATTTTCCGCAACATTACGCATATATTTGAATAAGATTTTAGGACTAAGGACGCGTGGTGCTGCGTAAAACAGAGTTGCAAGTCGGGCCGGGCTTGAGTTTGTCGAAACTTTTCGGGCCTGCGTAAAATTTTTTTATTATAATGGACACCTTTGTCGCCAGTTACTGTTGAAGCAATCGAGTTGGTTAAATCTTCATTGAAAAAGGTTGATTGTGAACTATTTGGTCATGTTCGTTTTGTTACGTCACCAATATCCCACAGTTGCGCATATCTCGATTTATCGGTAAATCTGGCTTTCAGGTCTAGATTGGGCTTCAAAAATAAATGTCGGGCTCGGGCCGGGTTCGGGCTTGCGGTTTCGGGATTCAAAATGAAGCCCGTTTACAACTCTAATGTGAAATCGATTTCCTATTAAAAAAATTTGCTGATGGATTCAAACCGTCGCCATTGTGGAGACCAGTTACTTGATAAATGATTGGTTCGAATTAAGTAACAATGGTAGTTCAACACCATTGTATTTCATCAACTCGTAGCAGTGGCGTATCTCTGCGAAATGGCGCCCATGGCAAACTTTTAAATATGCGCCCTTTTTAATGATTTAAATATTAGTTACAGGCACAATTATTGCGAAATATATCATGAAGAAAATAAATGTTTTAAAATAGAAAATGTTGGTATGCTTATTTTTGCTTTAAACGTTTCAGCAAATAAGTTTATAAATTATCCATAAAGACCGTAACATACTTTCAGAACCGTCGCCAGAAATTTTTCATTAGAGGGGCTTTGCGTTTCTGGGGGAGGGCTTTGGGTTTGTGCGGGGGGGCTTGACACTCCAAAAATTGACAAAATCTCAACTGATTTATAGTGTTTCAGTTTCACTTTGGGGGGGCTTGGAGCCTTGTTTGGGGGGTAAGCCCCCTGTGGCGACGGGACTGCATACTTTTATACTCATTTATTTTTATAATAGGCCTGCCATAATTTATACATTGCATTGGCTGAACAAATTTTAAGTCTTGCAAAAAATCCCACAACATATTGCAACTACAAACGACAATTTCATTTGAAATGAATCACATTTAATTTGGATAGTGGAATACGTAACGTCTACAAGAGCAACATAACATTTAAACGTGGGACAGCTAAACCACCTGACCGAAAAATTTGCCTCTAAACAAAACTAACAAATCTCTTTCATGACTTAACACTCTACTCAACTGGCGCGGTAACGATACTAACTGCTGATGCTTTGACGACTAGTAATGGTTCTTGTCTCTGGACGGGGCATTGCTTTTAGTCAGGGATGTACAACTTTTTCCTATTGCAGGCCACATTACTTTTATTTATATGAAGTACAGCCGCCAATGAGTTCTAGTTATATTAATGAGATGCGTTTAATTAAAGAATAGGTTTTATCCGGCATATGTCCTTTACTTGTACCTAAAAGTACAATAAAATGTCAAACATTTTAACGAATTTATTAAAAGAAAAGTTTGCAAAGCATCGTAGCGAAACATTTTAACGAATTTATTAAAAGTAAAGTTTGCAATGCACCGTGACTCCCTTGATCTTGCTTGTTGGCAGATAATTATGCTGTTTGTGACATCACCATCCAAATTGTTACGCTTCGTGTCGACTGATTTTGTTGCCTTGCGTTTGTTTTCCTTCAATATACGCCAGCACGATCGCCAAATCCTATATTTTAAATTACATGTGGACGGCCGCAAATTTCATTGTCGGAGGCCGCATGCGACCGTACGGCCGCAGGTTGTGCACCGTTGGCCTAGGGCCTCAAAATCCAAAGGGGGTCTCCAGCAAACTGTGGTACACAGAGTCAATCGCCGGTTTATTATCAGTTCGATGAATATTCATCAAAATTGTATGCCTTAATTATATTCGTGAAATTTAGTTGTATTCACCTAATCAGATTCCGTATTGATAACGCCAGGGTCTTCCAACGAGTTTTTATGAATCTCAATATGACCGTTGGTCAAGACATATGTTTTTTGTTTTACTTCGTCTCAACGTGTTAGGCCAAAGGAAGCTTCCGATTGTGTTTCCACAATGAGGGATGTTATGCCTTTGACCTCGCAGTGCGCTTCTCCTTACGCACTCAATGTAAGCGTTGTTCGACAGGCGCTTACATGTTGACTATTGCGTTGGCTGCTTCCTGTGTTTGCTATTGTTACGTGTGAATCACACGAAAGAACTTGTGGTTGTTCGTGTTTGAAATGCACCCGACAAGACCTATGTGTAGGTCTAGCAGCCTTAACCTACAATAAAAACATAGTTGCTTCTGAGCAATACAGTAATTTATTGAGCGTTTTTGTTACGTAGGCTCGTTTGGTATTTTTAGATGTGATTTTTTCCATTTTAATTTTCTTTAAGAATGACATTCAGAAATCAGATTGCTATACTTGCACAAGTTTGTACTGCTTACATGCTAAGCAAACCAGAGAAGATCTTAATGAGCTTGAATAGTAAGAAAAAGTCACTTTCCCAACCGGCAACCACAGAACTCTACCCCAAAGAGACAAAGAAAAGGGTATCAGCAAGAAAATGCCAAAAGCTCGTTTGGGTCTGATGCCTGAAAATAGTGTTTTTAGTTTATCCAATCATGTGGACCCTTATTTCTTAGCTTGATGGTCACTAACTTCTCAGGAGCTTTTTTCGAGATTCAAAAGAATTAGAAACTAATTAAAGGGTCGCGTGTTGCAGGTGTTCGGATGCGTTGCGTTTGCATCACAACATGACTAGTTTTTAGACATCGAAAATGGAGGAGAATGAGTACGAAACTATAAACTAAAGAAAAACAAATATCAAAAATGCTTGTGAAATGTCGTGTTTTCTAGTAGACCTTTTGTATAATCGTGTACGGATTTGATTGTATAATTATTGTGTAATTGAGTGTACAACTCGTGAGTAAGAACGCTTTTTATTGTTAACCACGTGTTACGAATTGGGATATTCGTATGATGCAAGGGTCACATCCTTTCGTGCGCAAAAGACTGACAGTAGAACGAGCTCGTGCACTGAATCATAACAGAAACAAAAGTCCAATTGAAATCCGGAACTAATCAACAATGACATCTACGTCTAAAATAAGCAGTGGTGCCAAAGAAAGAAACAACAATACAATTTCCCATCGCTCATGTGATGCTTACTCAAGAGAAGACTATGCAGAAACGAACCATTGCATGAGAGGTGTGCAAACGATACCTTCAGCGATATTTTACGAAGGCAACAGATCGAAGTGTGTAGAGATCGATCCAGGATCTCAAGGACTTCACATCTCTGGAAGTAGGTTAAAGTATATCGGTGATATGACGGAATCATATTGCGGCTTATCAGAACAAATTCTGCGGTGTTTCGACAATACCGATCTGCGGCAGAATTTGAGATAGTTTCGATGGTGTGTGGGGTGTGAGGACGAACCCAAAACATCGAAATCGAGGTGCATCGAAAGAAAAGATCAAGGTTTAAAGCGATGAATACAAGTATGAACCAGTTTGAGCATAGGTGTAGGAGCAGCAGAATTTTTGGGTGTGCAAAGGATGGCGCGAAGAACGTTTTCAAACATTTTGACCAAATTTCTACAGATTTTGCCCGGATTTTAAGGGATTTTCCCCGCATTTTGACCACTTTAAAAGTTTTTTGGGGATGCGCCTGCATCCCCTACACCCCCGCCTCCTACACCAGTGTGTTCGAGACAAGTATGGCAGTCTTAGTAAAAGTATGAAAGCATATCACCCACTCTTTGTGCAGATGTCTCAATTCTCGGTGAGGAATTCAGTGAGAAATTAATGTAAAACCGCTGTCTGTTAAAGCATCCAATGTAAAATATCTGTGTGCGTAGAGATTTTATCAAATTTCCAGAATATCAAGCCCCCTGCTCAAATGTAAAGCCCCTTAGTGAAAACGTTTTGACTACGGTTCTGGTTTAAAATCAGGCCTGCGGAGCCGGAACGCCGGAGCTGGGCATTTTGCCTGGAGTTGGAACTGGACCCGGAGCTCAAATTAAAAGCGAGAAGGGGCCTGAGCCGGAGCTCAGTTTAAAATTTAGGGCCGGGGCTATGGCTATTTGAGAGGTTGCTCCGGCTCCCTTTGTTGCAACCTCTTAAAGGGAGAGGTGGCTCCGGCTCCCTTCGTAGCAGTGTTGTAGTCGAGACCGTAACCTCCGAGACCTGGACCTGGCTCAAATTTCGAGACGAGACTTTGTCATAAAAGCCGAGACCGAGACCTGGAAGTTCGAGACCAAGACTCGAGACCTGACAGTTCTCTGATGGTAATTAAAGCTAACTCCTTGAATAATGCTGCAACAAAATATCCGCCACATTGCCAAATATCAAGATAATAAAAATCATCCGAAATTTGTGTAAAACGACCAAATACTGCAAACGTTCATTTTCACTTTCCTCTTAGGAATTTACAATCTCAAACCTGTGGCCTTGTTTACAAATTCCTTGAAGAAATGCATGGACATTAAAAATGTTGGCAGCGTTTAGACTTAGAGGGTCTACGCATTTTTCACTCGAAAAATGTCGGTGAACCAATTGAATATTCGAGATGTTTGCCGTTGCCATGCTTCAATAAATTTGTTTTCATTCAGAAAAATTTTAATTGTTTTGTTCGTTACAAAACAATACCAACCCTTCTGTGTAAGGACAGGAGGTGATGACCTGATGAAGCACCTATGTTCTGGTCTCCTACCTATAGTATTGAAGTTGGCCTATGTTATTTGAGAAGTGGAGAAGAGGCAAATCATTACTTTTTATTTTAAAACAAGCACTGTCGATGTAGGCGAGTGTATACAGCCACAGCAGCACTGGTCAAAGCAGCACAGTAACGTGGCAACTCCGCAGGAAAGGTTGCTTTCCATCAGTCAATGTTTTGCCAAGGTGTTTCGTCGTTTATATCATTTGCCAATGAAATAACAAACTTTTAAAGTTTTT
>JGI24158J21664_10002130_pt1 | contig 23626 bp, 22 predicted proteins | sample Ectturendosymbi3_FD_21664 | JGI IMG/M metagenome (IMG submission 21664) | reverse complement strand
CGTTTCTTAGCCAGAGTTTGAGCTTCAAGACACATAAAACATATAGGCCTACAACCGCCATATTCACGCATTTAGTTTCAAAATTGTACAAAAATAAAAATCTATGGCATTGATTTAAAGCTACTGCTGATGCTGCTGACAAGGCTAAGTTATACAGTATTTGTAGCACGCCAGAATTATCAGAGAGGAATTTTTTCGATGGTCTTGAAACGAAGTTTACATTGCCAATGGGTGGGATACAGCAAGCTGGTGCACCAGAAACAGCTGCGAAGAGCGTTACACTTTGTTTTCACTTTTGTTTAATGAATACCAGCGCTTAGATACAAGTTTGTGTTTCATGATCACCAACTTCCACACGGAGCTTGAAACTCAGATAAAGTCAGCCATGGCATGATTTCTCCAGCATTTACACTATACACAACTTTGAATAATCATCAACATTATTGGTAAACCACACTGCTTTGCAGAGTTGCAGGTCTGGCCGGGCTTTTCGGGTCGGGCCGGGTTCGGGCTTAAGTTTGTCAAAATGTTTCTGGCCGATTTCGGGCTTCCATACAAAACCTTTTTATAACTTGCAGATAGTCTCGATTTTTTCTTTCGTGATGTACAGTTGTTGCACTCACCCGGGTGACATGTGTGAGTGAAGTGATTGTGATTTAACTCACGCATTGTGACTCAGCTAATTCTATTTGCAAACAAAGCTGCGGTCTTTTGTTCTTCCCTTGGATTAGTCTTGCACTATTTTTGAGAACTCGACAGTGGCCCCCCCGAAAAATCTTGTTAAGATTTTTCGCTGGTGTTTCATATCAATCTCAGCTGTTCGAAAACAAACGGAAGGAACAATCGGACTCATGCAGTGTCGTGTTCTCTCACTGACCAGGGTTTAACGTGACTTTTGCGATTGGATGCAAAACTATACGACTAAAGCATGCAACTTTGTTGGCAAAGTACAACACGAGCTGAGGTGTAGCCTGAATGCAATGAAAGGGCGCAGGTTTCTTGCAAGCGAGTACAAATTCAGATGAGACATTTTTGAGAGGATTATTTGCATGAAGTATTGCCGAACCAGATAGAAACATACTTGGTCAAGACCAGAACCGTCGCCAGAAAGTCGTCAATAGGGGGGCTTTACCTTTGTGCCGGGGGGCTTTACGTTCGTGCTGGGGGGCTTAACATTCAAATTTGGCAAAAATTCCACTAACTTACAGTGTTTCATATTTCAATTCGGGGGTGCTAAGCCCACCAAAGTCCCGATTGAAAATATTCATCTCCAAGCAACTGTAGAACGTTGGTCTATCCCAGAAAGACCCGGGCTGTGTTACAGTCGCCCACTTTTAAAGAATATCTTCTGGCAACGTCTGTTTTAATACCCCGAAATGCAAAAAGTATGCAAAATAGGTTGGAACAAACGTGCGTTCGGATAAAGAAGTAAAATGGGTCGTAAGTATCGCTTTTCCACTTTTATCTATTTCCGTAAGCGCAGTGTAACTCAAGTTGGACAGTCACTAGCCAGAAGCGCTGTTCCTTGTATATTTTAAGTTGTGAAATGCGGAAGACTGGACTGAGGCTGCTTCTGATTATATCTTGTGGTTAGCACCAGCTGTTGCGTTGTTTACCACACACGACGGCTGGCATGCGATTTGCCGTAGTCCATCGGATATTAAGTCATAGTGTAGATCTGCACGCGTTAACTAGGAATTGTTGGTATCAGAGTCAGTCAGTCCTGTCTACAGATTCTTACCAGTTCACCAACAGGAAAAAAGACGTGCTTACGATCTCGTTTCAGACTAGCAAGGCGTTTATTGCGTAACGCGTTCTGCTTTGCTGCGAATGTTGTTGATGACTGGTAGAAAACCCTAAGCTCCGCACGAAGACAACGGTCTTGCCAAGCTGCAGTCTGGCGCGGATATTACACCTACATTCCACATGACGGACTACTGCAATTTGGATTACGTTTCCAATGTAGTAGATGACTTCGTGTCGGAAACAAATAGTGCAAGAACGTCACCAAATGAGTTCTGGGAGAAGATTCACAGTAATTACCGTGCTCAGCAAATGTAAGTAATCGTGTCAGCGCTGCATGGGCTTGTGGCCCATTGCAGCAGAGGTAGGCCTACTGTTCTGATAAGGTTATAATCTTAAACCTAAAGCCAAATTTTTGCGAGCAATTGGCATATAAAACATTGCAGTAGCTCGTGATTAAACCTGACTAGTACCAAGCAAAACTTTCTTGTGCAACATTTTTGCGCACAACCGCAACCATTCGGTACTTTCCGTATATGTTTGTGTGAGGGGGACTTTTTTCAAGGCGGAGAAGTTCCAAAAATGGCAGAGAATCTGCAATTTTTACAAACGTTGTTCCAAAATGAAGAACTTTCGAAACATTGCATACAGATACATTTCCCTGTGTTTTGCCCCGTGGTTTTGACTCTGCTATCCTGGTATACCAGCTAACACCCTTGGAAAAGTTCAGCATATGACCTGAAGCAGCACCTTCTGACGCAGAACCTCTGGCTTTAATTCATTCTTTTTACAGTTTTGCTTTCATTTTAGTAGAACTCGATCTGCATGGCAAATAATTAACGTCAGGGACCACCGAAATTCTGTTCCTGTTTTTTTCAAATGACCATATTGACACAGAGCTAGGATAGTGTAGTGCTTCCCATATGTTGTCAGACGCTCTCTTTGGGTTTGTTTTTTTGCCTTTTTTGTTTTGTCCCTGCGTATAGATGCGCTGGCGACTGAGGTTGTTTGTACACTATTTTATAAAATTGATCTAAATCCAGGTAGCAACAACAATAAGATTTTTTTTAATGTTGATGCTGTGCTTTATCAAAAAATTGCCTTTTCAAAACTTCAGTCGCACTTAATGAAAGCATCTTACTTTTTCTGTGAACACATTTTTCAAAACATGCAACTAAATTGTATGCTGCTCAAATGGTTTTCGGTGATATCGAAAACAGAGCTGCAAGTCTGCAAAGCAAACTATTTTGTACTATGTTGGAAGGTGCATCATTTCACAGAGCGTGCCAAGACGGACACGCTTTTATGGATTGTAACCGCGAGATCGATGGGGAGCGTATCATCATGTCACGTAATAAAGATTTAGAAGAAACGAGTTAAGAGACGAATGATAAAGTTTTTGCGCAATTTAATCACAAGTGCCACATTCTGAATTCAGATATTTATCTAGCTTTTAGGATACGGTTTCGCAAGAAAGCTTTCATTGCCTTGCACTAATATCGGCGCTGAAAGGTCGTATGCTTATCGGTCGTTAATTGATGTGTTATTGGTGCTGCTTGTACATAAAAGGTTTCTTTTTTTATGCAGATACGCGCAATGCTTGATTTTCAAGTATATATCCTACACGTACGGCCTTGGTAAGTGTTGCATTGTTTCCTCGTGTGTGCATGTTTGTTTGTGTGTGTTTCTGTTTATCATTTTCCAACATACTTTTCACCTCATTTTTGCGGAGAATCGTGCTCGATCATTATGACGCTGAACACGAGATCGTGATTCCGAAATAGCGCCGAGGCGTTTTCCAGATCGTTGAGGAAAAAGCTGATTGAATTTTTGAAGGAGAGGAAAAGATGTTACCGCCGCAATTGCTCACGCTACAGCCATTCGAAATCTTTGTCCCTTGTGCTTTGTTGGGTATCAGATTTGCATAAAAGAAAGTTGCAAACCAACGAAGCGCAAGAATCTTTGTCAAATCTTTGTCAAAATGCAACTGGGCTTTAAATCCTACGCTAAAAGAACATGCACAAACAGAAATATTTGCTCTTCTAGAAACTTGGGGAATTTGCTGAAGTTTGTTTTTTGCCACAAAAAAGTTGTATTTGGATTTTTGCGTTTTAAGTTTGTGCTATTCTGGACCAAAGCTCCTCAGCGTGTTTCGGACAGAGCAACTCTTGGATTGCGTTTGGTGTGTCCTGGACTTGGTCCTTCTGTAACAAGTTCAACTATCCACGTGAGGAGTTAGCTGCACCAACTACTTATTTATATATCTGTAATCCTGTACAATAATTGCTGCACTTTACGAGAACCCTAAAAGTTACTCATGCGTCAGTAGAAGTTTTTTTCCTGATTGATGACAGAAATGTTTTTGAGGAGCATCGATTGATGGCGAATTACCTTGTTGTTTGGGTTGAAGTCACAACTATAGTTATTTTCTTCTAATGGACTTCAACGTGATTAAGCAAAAAACAAAAAGATAATCAAATTGTGAATGGACCCCACGTGAAGTTGCCCTAAGGACAATCGTAGGTCGTGTTTCAAGCAATAGCAAAACTTTGAATAAACGACAATGATTTTGAGTTTTCTGGAGTTATCAATTCATGGATGAGGTATAAAAATGAAAGTTAGAAATAATATGCTTGAGTGTAAATAGATTTGCCTCGCCGCAGTATATGTTGTTACGTGTTACATTTGATCAAATTCGGTAGAGATTGCTTTGGTGGCAAGGTTTTTTGCTTTCTGATTTTTTAACACACAAAATTTTTTTGTCTGAGGTTGAAACCAAATTGCAAGCGCTGCAGGTCACGATTTTGAGGTTTATGTTAGTTATATACATTAACCACTTAAGCAGCGGCCAAACCGCCGGTTTGTCAATTGTGTTCGGTTTTGTGACTCAATTCCGGATCGGGATCCAAACAAGATTCTTCTCCGTGTTGATGGTACAGTTTTTCACCTCAGGTTTGAGTCTGTGACGTTCCCCAGCTTCGTCCATTGGTCGCTTGGAATCTTCACACATCTTCCAGCTGTTGCTTGCAGGGCAATCACGTGTGTGGATCATAACTGGCCGCTTTGTTTATGTTAGAAAACTAACGTGGAGTGTTACGGCCCACCTCTGTTTGCTTGCGTCGGAGGTCACGCGGCTACTTTGTGGTGAATGCTGCATTGTTGGCGAGTCAATGGCAGGACCGCGCGTGAACCATTCCCTTGCGTCCACCCACGGCTGCCGCACCGGTGGCTGGACAAACCGCAAATACCGTTTTTTAATGACCCAGAACGGAATCGAACCTCAGCCTACATAGTTACTTGGCGCGTGCTCAACTGACTGCGCCACTTAGCAGGCAATATATTTCAATGCAGGTCACAAACCTTTGCGCGAGGCAATACGCGTCATCAAAAATGTAACCTTTACTGGTCCCAACGAGAAGAAGACAGTGGAGATCTCAAGCTCGAATTCAACGCCCACCAAATCGACGACGCCACGGCGCCAGTCCCTGGTCCTGGGAGTGTCTCCTGTGAAGCGCCAGAGGAGCCTTAACTTGTTAGATCGCAGGGCCAGCGCCGGAGACCACAAGAACTCCAGCGGGCGCAACACCGCAGCAGAAAGCAACGGGAAGCCCCTCGAGTCTACGCGACGGAAAACCAGTGACGGGCTTGCGGAGCTATCACTGGTTTTGCAAGGTTTGGGTTGATCGCTTGGTATTTTGAGCTGAGTTAAATTAATGGTTGATCAGCTGCGTGAAATCCAATGACTTGAAATTTTACCTGTCACTGCATTTTGTGAAGCAAACCATAACAGCTGTATTTTTTCAGAAGAGATAAATGTGATGAAGACACTGCGTGATTTGATGTATACTTTGTCCTTCATGTTGCACACGTGCAGTATTGGAAGATGGGACTTCAGCCACCTCCGCGAAGTGTTCTTATTATGGAACAAAGGTACATTTTAACGGCTGAGAACGTAATGTCGTTAAAGTTGAAGATCTTTCTTCGTTAAACAGGCAAAATTTTTATCAGCTTTGTGTCATGCACAAAATCCTTCGAATGTGATTCGAATGTTGTTTGCACAAAACTGATCACTCGTTGCACGATCTTTTGCAGCCCGCGGTTGGGAACAGGATCCTACAGGCTTCGAATCTTTGGTAAGTTGGCTTTCAAAGTTTCTTTCGCTAATGCTGACGCTCACCTGTTTCTGATATGATGGTGGTTCTGCTCTCGAAACTTGTCTATATGTCATAATATGCTTATAATAAATTTTTTGATGTGACAATGTTTGCGGCTGTGAGAACTTGCGTGCCGTGAAAAGACTTAGATTATTTTTATTTGCTTGAAGTAGAACACGTAGTAATTGCATACATGGCTACTATTCCGTGTTATATCCACACGTAAATCCTACACTGTAATAATAACCTTCAATACTGAATCAATTTTAAAATATATATTCCTAGGTGATTTTTTACTTAAAAAGTCGACAAATTTAAAGCTAATTTTCTAATGTTTCTGGGTCACAGTGCTGGTTGTTGCTTTTTGCAATGAACCTGTTTCCTTTTGTCCCGAGTCTGTTCACATGGAAATCGTGTTAAAGTTTGCTTCAACAGCCATAGTGCCACAGCCATTCGGCTGAGTGTTCAGAAAGCGCGCAGGCAATACTAAAAATGCTCTCAACAACGTTTGCCAAGATCGCATTTGGGGTGGAAACTTTGAAATAACGAGCGAACTGATTCCGTCACAAACATTTTGCAAATTAATCGCGACGGGGGGTTGCCTGCAGGGAATACTGGGGCAAGGTACCGGCTACTGCGCCCTGCTTTGCTGGAATCGACGAAAATTTTCGACATTCCGTATTCGGATCGTTTTAGTTCAGCAGTTGACTGAAAGCGCTGCATAAATGCAGTATGTGCCGATACTTTTCCTAGGAAAGTACCAGATTTTTTCATCATCAGAATAACTCACTATCCTTTCCTCGTCAATGATTAGATTAGGTTTTACCTACGTGGGTTTGCATCCACTTAAACATTGTGCTATTAACGCATGATAAGTATTCGTGGATAGTGCCAAGGATATCAAAAATACCCTTCCGTTGGTGAACTGCTCTCGACAAACATGGCGGCAGTATGCCACTGTGGGAATGTAGGATGATTACTGCACATGAACGTTTACGTATGCGTTTTGCAGAATTATTTGTTGTCATGAGAAAGTGCCCTTAAAAGTGTTCGATTGTTTCCTGGAGAAATTGCCGAACTGTTTACTTCTGAATCTTTGTGGTTGAATCGGATAAAGCTCTGCTAAGAGTTTGCAAAAACACGAATACGAAGCAGAACTTATTTGGTGCTTTTTGAACTTCAGCAGGGTTTTGCTGATTTTCGTGACATGTGACGTAATAATGCCCGCTTGTCTTGGCAAATACTGAGGAGCAGGAAAGTTCTAACGACAAAATATATGAATCAGCACTAGGTTGGCTCCCGCTCCTTGAAAAGAAGCGGCGCTTACGCTCGCCTTCCTCGTTGAAAAATGGAGTGGCTCTCACGCTCTTTATTTAAACAAGAATTGGCGCTCCATCCCCCTCCTTCAAAAGACAAGTTTAATTTTTATTTTTGGGCAAATTTCTATTGACTTGAAAACTCAAAATAATTGACTGCAGAATTCAAAAGTTCATTTTATTGACCGAAGAAACAATTAAACAGGCAAATTAATGTTTCTTGAGTTTCTTCATCAAAGCGAACACTGAATAAAAACAAGACAAAAATTTTGCGCAAGTTGTAATATCAATCATTGTAGGGATATTGTGTAATTTCAGCAAGAAGTTCTGAATGGCAGTTTTAATTTTGGATCCATTGGAAGCATTAAGTTTTGACATCATGAATAAACTCTGAATTATAAAAGTATGCTTGTCTCACAAACTAAAATAAGATCTAAATAAATTTGTGCTATGTCACTCTTCAGACAGCTACTTCCACTACAGGAGCAGAATACCATCCATTCTGGAATTTGCATACCGCGCGTAAATAACGGTTTGCCACGCGCTCAGGCGACTTTTTATTGCCTATGTCCAGCTCTGTGAACCAGCACTGCATTTTTCTGGCGAAATTGTAAAAAAAAACTGAATTTGCAGCCCACACTCGTTCGAAACTGCCATTCGGGTTGCCTGTCGTTTACTGTGATTTTGTTTTCCTGAATGCAGTGGAGCCGTTTAAGACACAAAGAGCACGTTTCATTGGCACAAGTTTGCCAAGTTGCGTTATTTTTAATTTGCCGCGATGACAGCAATTACCGTGTACGCAGGTACCCCACAATAGCGTTTGTTTGGCTTCATCCATGCCGTAGCATGACTCGTGATGGTGATTTGGAAGCTTCAGATGTTTGCTGCTGGCAGAGCAGCAGTGAAAATGCCAGACCAAGTTGGACATTGCCATTAAATAAAAGCGCCCCGGCTCTTAAAGATTCATTCTCTGTGCAGGGTTTTCTTGTAAAGCTCTGCAGCGTTTTCACGCAGCGCCGTATCCCGGTTAACGTTTTTCCGCTGACTCTCAACAATCCAAAGTAGCGAAAGCGACAGCGCGTGGGGAAGATAAAAACAGCGAACGTTTGGTGTTCAAGCGCGCGCCGTTCTTTGTCTCAAGGTCATGAAGAACTTCTCCCGACCTCCAGACGAGCAGAGCGACGAGGAAAAATGGAAGCTTTTATTTTCGGACATACTCTCGTCTCACGTCATCAGTGAAAAGGACAAATACAATACGCTGGACGACAAAAAAGGTCTGTCGATAGTGGCCAGTGCCTTTTGGTTAATATAAACAGATTTTGTCAACAATTGCAAGCAAGTCTATTTATCAATTACATGGTGCTACAACCATGTTCGCTTCAACGTGATGATACCTCCGGTATGATCCGCGATTTTTGTTTTCCTGCAAATGTTGCGAACACTTATAAATGGTCAGCAATTTTTGACAGACCGTAAAAAAAATGAAAAGGTCCAAACTTTTGCAGTTGTTTTTGAACGTTTGACACACTTTTGACAGAATTCTGTGTTTAGACAAGCGGTCGTCCCAGCCTAAGGGTTTGGGGTGCACTTAGTGCTAACCTGGAACGCGCTTTGTTGTTGGTTTGTTACTAACAAAGACTTCGCGTTGTGAACACTTCTATCTTTCTGTGGAGTGAATTCGAAAAATAAGTTGTTCTTCGCCCGCTTTGGTTCTCGTTTGCAGTTTCAGGCCAGTTTGAGAAAAAAACTTCGCTTCGCGAAAATCTGTTACGTTTCAGACCATGACTTTTTTCGAAATATCTGTGAGAATGTTGTTCGCAAACGTCTAGGGCTTGACGTTTGCTTGTCCTACTTGCCAGAGCGTGAGTGGTTTTCAAGAAAAAAATTTGTAGTTGGAAAGTGACTTCACGCGATGTGTAATATCTTGGTTTGTTTGCGAAACGACAGTTGCGTTGTCGCCAGTTTCTCGGGATTCCTCAGATGTTAGGAACCAATGTCGACTGCGAAGGATGCGGAAAGAAACCGCGTTTGCGTCACTCAATAGGTAAATGTGCGCGTAATGATTGTGAGTGCAGTGGAATCTATCATTTCTACTGATTGCGTTTGCAACAGGGTAGTTCTTTGTTTGGAAAGAGGTAGAACAGCTCAGTTGTTGACTAAAGGCTGTAGTTTTCTAAGTGAAGCACTATCAAACATTTTGAAAACTTTCACAAGCAAAGCCAAAAATATCTGCTTAGGAGACCAATTTCCAACGTTGTGCACATACAGCGCAAGTCCGATGGCTGCTGCGTGAGATAGCTCTTGATCTCGGGCTACTGCAAAAAGTAAGATGATCATAGCAGACGGGGTTGACGGGTATGTGCTTATTCACAGGCGAAGTCAGCAGTTTAGAAAAGGTTGATGTGATACTGAGTAAGATTTCTGAGATAGCTTTCTAGCAATCATGGGTCTGGTGGTACTCACTCACTTCCAGACTAGCACGTGACACGATAGTTAACTGTATCGCACCGATCTGTAGCGATGCGTTAGCGGACCCGCAGCACCACAAGGGTTTTGCAACTTACTGGCGTGAAACACTGATTTGATGTTTGAAATTAATCCAAGCAACCAGGGCGTAACTTTGGATCTGTCAACATTTTTATTGGTCTGATGTGAAAACCCAGCATCGCCTTTTTGATGGTGGCAGCCATTCTGTTTTTTTGACGATCGTGATCACAAGAGTGCTTGTAATTAACGCATTAATGCGATTGCTTGCGATGATCTCGTTCAAGCGGGAAAACTTACCGGCTGAGTTTGAATGCATGCCATAGTTTCATTTACGCATGCTGTGGTTGCAGAATGTGACGTAAAACTAGCAGTGCTCAGTTTTCATCACCTGTCAAGGATTAAATGAAAATTTTCTAAACATGTGAAAAAGGCAAAGAGACGAAGGTTGTTCGTCCGTGGCAAACATTCTTTTGAAGTTGATGGAAACCGTGCTTTATCATCTAAGCTCGATCTCAGTCGGTACCTCACAAGCTTTTTGTGTTATGTTCAATGCGAATTTTGATTATTTTCTTTCATAGAGCAATATTCAGCCTGCATGCCATCGCTGCCTAAATGCAACGCAACTCCAATAAAAGCTGGCTGCGACAAGCGCAGGTGTAGTTTCGTGCAGGTCAATGTGAAAATAGAAGCTGAATAAAAATAAGTCGTCCACTTGCGAGATTTCAACGTGAGTCTCGTGCTCTAGCGTGGAAACAGCGGGACATTAACAGCCAGCGAAGTAATTTTACCCGCTCTACAACACAAGCATATGCGGTGGACTCACTGCCGTGTCGGCAGAAACCTTTCTGATGCTATATAAGGCATGGTTTATTCCTCAACACGCCGGGCGACACATCACGCGCTTCTGACCATTTGATGGTTCATGCGTCCATATTTAGTGCAACTCAAACTTTCCTATTGAAGCAGCACGCTTGTAAGCTTCGCGCCTGCAAGGTGCCCTGGTCTCACTTTGCCGAAATGTTTTTATTGCTATTCACGAAAATGTTTTCAATACAATTGTATATACTTTTTTCAGTGAGGTCAGACGCACTGAATCTTTTCGACATATTTGTAAAATTTGTAAACGTAATTGCAAGCGGCAATACTTCTACGAATTTCGTATACGTAAGAAATGCTGTATTTGCTGAGCTTTTCTCAACGGCTTTATTCGTTTGCGACTATAAATCTGCCTTGTTTTTTAAAGCAAGCTGTTGCCATCCGTCATAAGGCGCTTGACGACTGAGACCTGAGGTCACAGGTCTTACGTGAATATTTTTTCGCAAACTTTGAAGATTGTTGTACGGTATTGAAACAGTGTTGCCACTCAATCCGTGAACTTTTTTGCTTGAATATAAGAAATCGACATTTTTCGAAAAACTCAGTGACAAAAGTTTGACCAACCGGGCAATTTCTGGATTATTGCTAGTATTTCGAGGAAAGTGGCTCTTTGTAAATATACTCGTATAGAAAACCTTCATCTGGAGCATGACATTGAATCTAAACTTTCTNAAGTTTGTAGACATCTTGAATACTGTCGATCTATATTTTCGTTTTGGTAAATCACCAGCTCACAAGTTTGTTGTTTTTAAATTTATGTTAAACATATTGTCAGAAATTATAAATTTTAGTCAGGTTGTCTGTTGAGAAATTTCAGTTTGAATTTTGGTTCTGATGATGAAATACACGCGGTCTCTTCAAAAACCTTGCCTTTATAATTTGCGACATCCAAGTCAAAGGCCAAAGAGCAAGCTGAGGTTGAATTGCGTTCAATTAAGCCGGGAAGTCAAAACCTAGTTTTTAGTCATAGGTGAATAACGTAGTACCAAGAGTTGATCTTAAAGTGTCTTTTCTTTGGTTTCGTTTACAGTTGGAAACAGTGTGAAGTACTGGGCCCTGCTTTACAAAATCAAGCAAAGCAGCGGAAACATCAAACAGATCATGGACGCGCTGGCGGAAATTGCTGCTAAGGTAAACTTTGTTCAAGAATGTACAAAAAGCATTCAAAGAACACTACCCTCGTACTTCCAAGTTCTTTTCCTCATTGTCCTCTATATCTGCTGATTGCCTCAAGAGAAAAGGAAATATAGAGGCAAAAACTTGCACTTGGGGTCTATGCAAAATTGTGTTTCACGGACAGAAAGGGCGGCTATAGTGTTCGACAGCATGTGATCGTCGCCAATTTTATCGCTAGCTGTTCAACAACAACTGAATTTAAGGCTGTGATGTCTTTTCACACAAACCGCGGAAAATAGTGATTTTTTCCAAAAAAGCAGTAAAGCACCCACTATACCAGTCTTTTTTAAGGAAAATGTTAGGTACCCGGTATGGACCTGTAGGGACCCGATCTCTCTTATTCTAGAGACCCGATTTTCTATGATTCTAAAACACCTTAAAAAAACCCTGCACTGTACCCGCATCGGCTCTTCAGCAAACATTTAATTTGAAATGCGCGGTTTTCGATTGCGCTCATATATCTTGATACAAACAATTACATGCAGCGTCAAGTGCTAGGCAGATTTTCCGCGATTAAGAATTTAATACTTTTTTCAGATTCGAAAAGAACGTACATTTTGAGTAAAATATATTACCTATTTTGTCCTGTAATCATCAAATGCAGCCACTAGTTCACAATCACAACGTTAATCCCAATGATAAAACGATTATGATAACCCAACTGTCTCTAAAAGTCTACTACGTTAATAAAATCGTTGTGACATAAACATAGTCAGTTTTTTCAATTTTAAAACACGGTAACGTCCTCGGCGCTCCCTGAAAAATCACAATTATTTCAGTTTTATGAACAAAAACGCAAACTCTAGTGTTGCAAATGCAATTGTGTTTTGTTTCGAAAACACTGTTTACATCTTCAACAAGAAAGAAGACAAGAAGTGCCCTGACTTTTAAGTTTATAAGCACCCTAGCGATCTTTTAAGCATGCTGTGAACTTCGACGAAACAGAAACATTTGGCTGCCGCTAGTGATTGGCAATCCTCGAATCGTCTTCATTCACCCCCTCCTCGGGCCCAGAACCCAGTTGTGTGATCCACCCTACTGGTTTTATTCAAAATATGAATCAATTGATTGAGATTTCTAGTGTTGCTGCTTGCCGTCCCTAATTGAGTCCTGCACGGGCCGACTGGCCCGGCCCATCCCTACTCGTCTTGATTCAGGCCCGACCCAAGGTTCACTGAGTTTGAATCTTTTTATCCCGGTCCAGTCCGGCTCGTACAACAAACCTGTTCTCTCAGCTTGACTTCTGCACATCGGGAAACACGTGGAATGAAAAAAGTGTCCATAGGTGCGTCATTGGAAAAAGCACTGCTCTATTCATTCATGGGATGGCGTTTGGGCCATGGCGATTTCGGTCCGGAATTACTGTAGAAAAATTCCAACCTATACAAGCCTTTAGTCCTAACGATGCTTGACGTTGACTGATGTGCTTTTTTTGTAAGCCACACCAAACACGTGTTTTGTGCTTTAATGTTATGCGCTACAATCTTTTGAATATTGTTGGATATGCGAGCATTAGTTGTTTTGCAACTAATCATCCAACGTGATTTCTGTTAAAAGCATTGGCGTTTTCGCTTCAACGACTAAAATAAATGCGAGCTTGCTGAGCGCTGCGGGTACGGACATGTGAGGCACGCCCGTAATTTTTTCGCCCGTTGTGTTGCAAACCTACTGTATTATTAACATCCATTTCCCTCGTTCAACTATTTTTCAATTTTCATGCAAGTTTGCCATTTATAGAGAAATGAGTTCCGCTATTTAATTGCGAAGAGACCAAGAGAGATTAGAAAGAAAAAAACTAAAACTTTCGCTTTGCAATCAGATTTTGTGTTTCATTATTATCTTAATTTTATTTTGCGTTTGTGTACCTCTTCTTACATTATTTTACCACTGAGTGAAGTGGATTATGATGTCATATATTCGTCTGTAACGAACCTGGCACACCTGCAAAAATTTCCAACTCGGCACCTACGGCTCCAGGCACTGCAGCCATAAAGAATTGCCTTATTTTAGACGTTTTGTTCGAAATATACGTTTGTAAAGCTTACAAGTTTTAAACTCCGCGATTTTCCACATTGGAAAGTCGTTTGTATTTAGAAAACAATTGTTTCCAAAATTCACCAGACGATCACAGTTGAAGTTATAATACTGCTGTTGAAAACCTAGAAGGCAGATTCACTTAATTGAGACCAAGTGCTGCCAATTTTTACATTAAACCAAGAGTATTAGACATCAAAATGGAGATAGGTGCTGCTAGTTTGAGTCATTCTCGTTAATGCAGTGAAAAGTACCTCATTGTGTATGTTGGGCTTTTTCAGTGTCACATTACTTGTCCAATTTTTTGTGTTTGTGTCTTTGCAAGGGTTTGTGAAAGGCGGACGGGCATCCCTTGCGTTGATTGGAAGAAAATGAACTTCACACGAACTAAGAAAATGTTGCTCTTCGAGGCCCATTCTTCAGTTTATCAACTTTGCCCATCGTGTAAAAACCCATTGAAATGAATAAAGGATGAGCAGATTACTGCGAGGTTTTGTGCTAATTCCTGCAGCAGCAGTGCAGGTGCCTTCGTAGCTTACATGCAGCAAATACAACCCATGAGCTGAATGAGGCCGAATATTCTTAATCCCCCACGTACATTATGTCCTGCTGCGTATCCTGAACAACGCAATCATTTGCTTTGCGTGTTTGACAGCACTATCTCGCACAAGTCTTTGAACTCTTGAAATGTCCCGACTTTAGTTTTGCTGTTTTAGTTAAATAAATTTGTTGCTATAACTTCAAAAGGCACCCGATGATCGGAGTGCAACTGGGGTGCTCTGCAGTTTGACAAAAAGTGGAGAAACCCCTTTAGTCATCATTGTTTCGCATCCGTTTTGGCCTGCGATGGTAGCGGTTTCACGGGTCTCGCCGTGATTCAAATCGCCGAATAGTATCTTGGCAGACCGTGCTCTCTTCCGGCTTGCAAAGCTGACCAGCAGGCAGCTTTGTTGTGACACATTTTGACAGTCCCTTTGCTTAATCTAGCCCTAACGTTGTAACCTCGTTTTTTCTAGCTTCTGCATCAGATCTCAAGTGTGGTCTGCTAATGGTTTGTCAGTGCACTGAAATAATTTTCTTTTATGGCTTGCCCGCCCCGTAAAATAACTTCGAATACCTGTCGGCATGGTCACCTAACCAGCATGGCGTAACTATATACTCCTGTCAGTGAGATAAAAAAAACACTTTTCGTTTTGTCTTCAACTCAACTCGTTGTCCGGGGCAGCCGTCTTGTTTGTTTCCTTTCTTTAGTTCTTAGAATTGACCACAGCGCTCCGGGAGCAAATGCTGTTAACAGCAATGGTGCTTGGCTTCAAAAAAGTTTACTCTTGCTTTGCTCTTACATTGCACAGTTTGAAGAACGAAGGACCTGCAGTGGTGCTGCAAGTTTTGTGAAAGTGAAACATACAAAGTTGTTAAAGTTGTTTTTGGTAATTCATCTAGCTGGGTTTCTGCGTAAACCCACCCTGACAATTGGATGCAGCGCGGGTCTTATTGTTGATTGCAACAACTGATACCATGAACAGTTTGACATCCCAAGCAACCTGCTAAAACAAGTCTTGATGCCTTGAACAATTGACTGACGTCTTGACAACATAACTGTTGCTGCCACAAAGAATGTGGTGTCGTGTCAAATGTTCTGCGCGATGGTACCCGTCGTTGTAACAAATCGTTTATAGTGCCAATTTGTTTATGAAAACTTGGAAACGTTTATGGAAGTTTCTGTAGTGTTTTACGCGTTTTAGCTGTTGCTTGAATTTTACCCATAGTTTTGGCCGGTGCCACCTAAGACTTTGAAAATTGAAAGAAACCGACTTTAGCTGCCTGGCTACACCCATGGGAAGGCGACAAGGAGGCCGACGACGAACCAGGTGGCGTGATTACATCTCCGACCTGGCTAGGTCGCGTCTTGGTACGAAACTTGGAGAATCATCAGAAATTGCTGAAAACCCTCATTTATTTCGAGACCCAGAGCCACTGCTACCGANACAGATAGAAAATCGCGTGCGAAACTGCCTGAACTGTAGCTGCTGGTGCATCAGCGCCTAATTTGCATATACGTTTCGCAGTTACACGACAACACTGACGAGAGCAAAGTCCTACCACTATTGCACATCGTCTGTGATGTAATAATCACGGTAAGTGGCTTCTGCTGATGACGCTCGAGATGCCTATCACTCGCTGAGACAATAAATGCGCACTGCGCAGCCTATAAGTTGTCAGGAAACGGGAAGAACTGTTGTGGCGCAGTTACTGCACCCGATTGCTAACTTACGCGATGACATACATTTCCTTATGCTTGGGTGGAAATTGTGGTGTTACTTACGGAACATAACACTTGGAAAAAGTTGTATCACCTGGCATCGCTCTTCGTTGTGCGTTGTTTGAAAGAGTATTTGCAATTAATGTGAAAGTACTTGTTTTGTTGGTAAAAGTTTTACCGTTACAGCAGTCGTTCACTGAAGCTTAACCTTTGAAATTAAAACAGGCATTTATCGCGGGGAAGGTGCTTGTGTGGTCAAATTTTGCTTTTATTTGTGTGGTGCGTAACACGCAAAGCCATTACTGTACTTTGCATCTACTGTAGTTATCAATGATTTGCTTCGGTCTTACCCGGTGTGGCCATGTTTGGGATCTTCAAGTCTTGCATATACTGATACAAGTAAAACTCCATTTTTTCAACGGGTTGGAAATTTTCTTTAAAAAAAGCAGAACTTTTGTTGACTACACTTCGTGCGAACTTGTCGAAGAACTTCATGAAGTAAGCCAGTAAGGAAGCTGCTTCAGTGAAATGTTTTGAAGTAGATGCTGACAAGCGCATGCTGGGCCGGAACTTCTCATTAATATGACGCAAACAACGAGTTGTTGCGATAAAAACATTTTTGATTGCAATCCCAATCATCTCCAAAAGCAAATTTGAAGCAACATTTTGTTTTTGATGGTTTTGACAAAAGAAAAGAAAAGCACATTGGGAGCCTAGTAGTGGTTGGCTGTCTTAACTGTAGTAACACTGAAATTGAGCAGCCACAGTAAGAAAAGCGCTTCAGTAAGTGGTTGTTTTCTTTACAGGCGCCTTATGTTCCTGTTGCATCGCTTGAGAAAATGTACGCCTCCATCCAGATGTTTTATCTGTGGGCGAAGCCGATATCTTCGGCGGTTAAGGAAGTCCTGGATTTGATTCAAACAGAAATGAAATCCCCAGGTGCGTTACTGGCGTTGGTTTAAAGACATTTTTGATCTTGCAGCGGATCTCACAATCAAAACACATCTGCATTTTTGCGTTCTCCTCTTCAGTTCCGCTGTTCAGGGTCGGTCGACGTTGCAAGTGCTTTCGGGCAGGCTACCGCACCCGTATATAAAACTTGTCTTTTAGACTGCAGTTTATGATGAAACATCCCAACACGATGAGAAGCTATTAACCGTAGGCTACGTTTTTCTCCTTAACGCCTATTGTCTATAGTTGATAAAACGTTTCGTGGATCTGGTTGAAAATCTTGAATGGTTACTGTGGCCAGACCTCATCAAAAATCTTTATAAAACTACAAGACAAATCAAACACGCTATTCAACGGTATGAAAGAAGTAGTATTAATTACCCAGTTTGTAATATACTACTTACTTAGTTTTTAACTGCCCTTATATCGATGTGATGTTGTTGTGGTTGAGCTACATATGATGCAAGGTAATCATGTGCTTATCACTTATTGGCGCCCATAACGACGCTACATTCTGGACGCCGGGTTTCTGGCGTAGGTTTGGACCAAGAAAATGAATGAGTTCACTTTTCAACAAATCCCTTCCATGAGTACAGTTGCACTCAAGGCAAGTTGGAGCTGGGGTAGGGACAGGTTAAAAACAATGCAATCCCCGTTTTTACATAATTAATAGTCATCGCCGTTGATGCCCAGCCCGTTTCGTTGAGGTTGGAGGGAGGTTGCACTGCGCTAGGACGGGCGAGCTGAATTTCGATCTGGAACGAATCGTGTTCCAGTTTTTGCCTCCGCCTTTGGAATGCATCACATGAGCGTTTTACACATCGCGGGAACAATTCAAAGCGTGGCTCGCTGGAAACTTCTGTCGCCCTGGTTCAGATTGTTGTTGGACTACAAGGGTGAACAACCTGCGGCCGCATGCGGCCTTCGATAAAAATGTATGCGGCCGCTACTTTAAAATGCAAATTATGGCGGCCGTGCATTAATAAACACTCTTCGTCTGCTGAATGAGGATACTTAATAGAAAGACGGGCAAACAGACGTGTGGAAGCAGGCTAGGCTCAATGTGTGGAAGCAGAACAGAAGCAATTCAAAAAATGAAAAATATCTTGAAATCACTCTCGCTGGCGATCGTAATTCATAAAAACAAACGTAATGCGGTCGGCAATAGTGAAAAGGTTGTGCACCCCCCCAGGATAGAATCATACAATTGCGCAACTATTGTAAAGTAGCAAAACAATCCAAAAGCGACCATTTTCTACGGTTGCTTGCGGACAAATTCTAATCGCTAAACCCCGTTGTCGATTTTTTCCAGCTAAGGTTTGAAAGTCAACGAACAAAGGGATAAGTGTGTGTGGTATTCGTTGCATGCGCTCAGAACTTTATATTTTTTGAGTAGGCTGCACCTTTGACTACTTACTAAAGTATGGTCCATGCCAAAACAACGCTTTTTTCAATAGCTTGCCGACGTTTTCAACTTCTTTTGCTTTTTCCAGGCTATTACTGCCGAATAATATATTCCCAAGAACACGATCTGCATGAAGCTTCCCAAGACACAGACATTCCCATAGCGTAAGTCTGTTGTTACTTGGCAGTTCAACGTGTGGCAATGCATTGTGGTACATCCCAGTGTGATCCAGTATCTCATCCTCGGTCCTTCTAAGATGGCGTAATTCAAAATGAATGCGAAGTTGATTTTCACTGCATGTGCTGTTTACAACGAACGGCAGTTCATTTTTACTTTTAGCGTCGGGGCACAAACTTCACTGCACGAAACGCTATTCACTGTAAAGTTTGTTTCTTCTGGGGCAGTCCTGGTTTTTCTTAATGGATACTTTGGTTATTAAGGCGGTTGAAGCTGCCTGTNGAGAATTTTAAGTTACTGCATGCGGCGTAAAGTGCTGAAAGAAGGTAATTAGCCGCTTTGGGAGAAAGTGTTTCGGTGGGATCGAACTGCTTGAAATCAGGAAAAGATGCTGTCAGGCTAGTTTGTAGTGTTATATAACATACAATACTTCCGGGTTCGCAAAATGCATCACGGTTGCGTGAAATAAACTTCTGTCATCCAAAAGTGTTCCATGGTCTACAATAGTGGTTGGCAAAGTGCGGGTTTCAGGCCACTTGTGGGCCATTTCGCACTTTTTATTGGGCGGAGCAACACTTTCTGTTATGGGTCGCGTGGTATGCAAGAGCTATAGTCCTCCGTCGGTGACGTGGGCTAAAACATAGGCTACTGTAACAACTATGGAACATAGATTGTTTGACGTTAACAAAGCATAGTTTTTGTCATCACACGGTTTACGGCATTGGCATAGCATTGCTACGTAACAGGTAACTGAATGCAGCATAAGTTTGAAAATAGGCCTCCAAAAATAAGCACGGACTTTAATTACGACTGAAAGGACAATTTGGACCATCATAACGAAACTTTGCCGATCATTGGTCTACAGAACGTTTGGCAAAGTACAGACCGTGAAAAATTGCTCGTAAAGCCTTTACTTTTGTCCATGCGACCTCCCACAGTCACGTCATAACGCAGTTGAAGCAAATGGTTGTAACTTCATGCCTTCAAGTCCAGCGCCGAAGTTGCAGCGTTACACTTGTGTATGGTTTTCGGTGACCTTTGCGCACCTGGTTCATACAACGACACAGCAATCGTGGGTGCTTGCAGAAACAACCCCGTAAACATCCTGGTTGATACCAGACTGTCGAGGTGTCGCTCTCTGACCGGCGCTTTCAAGACCATAACATCCGTTCAGGACAAAAGCGAACTCAATCGGATCAGATATCAGCGTTTGCTGATCGAGCACATATTCCAGGCGGTCTTCGGACCTGACGGCTGCGATTTATCTTCACTGCAGTTGGCGCTGGAGGTAACATCGTTTGACATGGCTTGCTGTTTAATTTCTGGCAAAGAATGCTAAGGATTTAATGATAAACGATTTGTTGAAAACGAAGCTGGTCGTTTAAAAAAGAAAGCAATTTGTTCAAATACTTGTACTGGGGAAATTTTTGAATTTTAGCACAACAACTGTGCTGTTCGTTGCAAAAAGATCTTAAAATTCAATTGGCGTTGTTAACGCGTAATTATAAATGGCCTTCAGTAAAACTGGTAAGCTGCGTAAGCGAAACTGCGTTAACTTTGCTGACAGTGAGATTGAGTTAAATGTTAAACCCTCGCTTAAGTTTTGCGATCACATTAAAAATCTTAAGCTAGACTTGGTGTTAGGAATCGGCGATGATGTTGCCATTTAGAGTTCTCAAGTTCCTGGGACCAGGGCTAACTACCAAAAAAATTTGGCAACTGTTTCATTGAAAAAGATAAAACGTTTTTCGAGAGTTCTCATGTGCTGCACTAATATATTTGGAATTTCCGCTGACTCATTTCACGGCGTCAGAGGTTAAAAAAACAATTGATTTCTTTTTAAGAGCTGTTCAGAATCAACCCTGAAAACTGTATACGCTGAGGCATTGTCTGCAATGGAGCACTCCTTGGGTCTGGGAAATCATTCCCACGCAAACGAGTACGCGAGACAACAGCTGGAGGCTTTGTCCAACCAACTGACCGACGAAACCGGTAGGTTGAAGCCGACAAGCGACGAATAACAGTAAATCTGATGAAGGAAGCTTTCGGGTCAGTGACCCAAAGTTCACCTAGAACTGCAGTTCGCATGCCTGGTGGGAATTTAAGATGAAATGCAACTCTTTGCTTGTAGCAGCAGTTGGTTTCCAAGAGCGAAGCTCTAAACCAGTGGTTCCCAAACTGTGGTACGTGAAGATCTACATGGTAGTACGCGAAAATGTCTGCTGTCTGTTTTCCTTGCCAAAACAATATATTCACAGCTACAGTTTTTATTTAACGGGTTCTGATTTCCTGAGTTTTTGTGCACTTTGTTGGTGTTTGAAAATGGCCAATATAATTTCACACAGTCATTTTGTTGATGACGCATTTGTGTCAAGTCTGGTTTCGCAAACTTTTGATCGAATGATAGCTGGTTGGTTGATTGAGATTTCCTGGAGCAACGTGGCACATGGTGACAGTACGAGACCCACAAATGGTACGCGATCACAAAACGTTCGGGAACCATACTGCTCTAAACGATCCAAATCGGAGTGTGGGTGACTCATGCTGAGCCACAGGCAGCTGTGTAAAATTATATAATGTCTTCCAAATTTTTTCTAGTAAACCTTATGCCAGGTCCCATGTTTTTGCTTCTCCCCTACTTTAATTTTTTGCAACATCACCTATTTTGGACAGTTTTGCGTCTTCAGCTTCAAGCTTCAAATTTTTTTCCAGAATTTTGTAGTTTATCATTCGATTTGTTTTGCGTCTGATCGCTGTAGATTCGCTGGATCTGGTTAAACCGGTCCTATTCACTAATAGATGGGCGTTGCTTTTATGTGTATATATGTTGCAAATACTTTTCAAGCAGTTGTTTACTAGAAGAAGATGCAAGTAAACGCGTACTTGTGAGCATGACTGGCATTCGTGTTGCGGAGAACGTTGTGGGAAGAGACCAACCACGGACGTTGCCTAGAAACAGACATTTTTTGAAAGCTGAAACCTCAATTAATGGAACTGCAGTCACTGTGTTCGGCAATTGTGTGATGATGTATCAGAAAATACAGTTTTTTGGTTGGTCCTCAATCAAGATTTTTTCAGAGGGGGTTGGGTCGTCCCAGGAAATGGATGGTCAAGATGTGGACCAAGGGGACGACAGCCTGAGGTCGAATTCGTCGAGCGGATCTTTGCAAAGCGTCGGAGGATCCATGAAACAGACTTCCAGGAACCAGCCACCCATCACCCGTACCGTATCAAATGCCTCGTTGATAAAAATGCCTTCTCTGGAGTCACAGGGAGACTTTGATGGCAGCTACGCGGCAGACAGCATGCGACATGCCTCGGTTTGTTTTGCTTTTTGTGTTCTGTGCGACTCGTTTAAAGCATTTGTGTGTTGCAGGCTTATGAAAACCGTAGTTAAGTCGCAGAGATGTTCTACCGTAAAAATGTTATATCTGGTTGTTGTGCAACTAATTTTTTGATCTGATTTTGATTCAACAACAAATTTTTTGATCTTCGTGTCGCAACAAGCGTAAATTTATCCAGATTTGGACGGAATTCACTATTCTTTTGATATATGAACATTTTTTCTACAGAAAACCACCTACCACTTAGTTTATTCTCTTCCTGTTTTTCGCTCGCAAACCTGTTCATTTGACGCACAGATAAAAACCGAACACTACGACCAGCGTCAACTCTCCGACACACTGTTCCAGCTTGTTCGCTCCGCGGCAAAAGAGTTTTTAGTTGAGAAGCGAAAAAGCAGCAGTTTCACTGTCGCTAGGCAACGATGTAAGTCAACCTACATGGCTACGGCTTGCTTGCAACGACGATTCAACAGTGCATGCCCAGTTATGTTGCAGCACATCGAATTGTTGAAAACTTAATTATTTCCTCTATTGTGTCACGATCAAATAACTTTAGACTGAAAAAAGACATTGAGGGTTTTGCGCACATTTGCACTGCCGACATGTTGTTATTCCAAACTTAACATATTCGGTCCAATATACAATAGCTAACGGTATACATAAGTATATTGAAAACAACTTTGAAGACAGTGCTCTCTTTTGATAGGCCTGCTCCAGAACTTGGGTGAAAGTCTATGCGTTTCTACCATAATCCGTAAAGCAATAATCCTCAACATAACTCGTAGACTATGTGACACATTTATGTTTGTCCAACTGCCTTTGTAAGAACTCGACGACCAATTTCCCAGATGCCGTTATGATTAGTGCCATAGTGTAGGGGTCTCCAAACTTTTTGTCAGAGAGCTAAGTAATTGCACAGCAGTTCAGTTCTAGGGCTGGATATCTTAGTTAATGTGACTGTTTCGGAATGTGCTGCATTCTATCAAATCAACAAATGCCTCTTTAATTTGATTTTGGTGACGGCAGTTGGTGTCAGGCCGAAGACTGTAATTTGTTTCTTGCCTGGGCGATTGAGGTGAACGCTCTTGCCCAAGAGGGGCGCTGCGGCGATTCACTCACTGGTCATGGACCGAACACCCAACCTTTCAATTGAGAGGCGGACACTCTACCACTGCGCTATCCCGCCGCATTTCATGAATATGTATTTTTTTGAATATGTATTTTTTTCATTATTGACAAGATGTCTTCGCAGCCTGATGAAATGTCTTCGCGGGCCCTGGTTTGGAGACACCCTGCTCTAGTACTTTGCATTCCCTAAACTCCGTGCCTTTATCAACGCTGTTGTGTTTCCACCGCTCTTTGTCCGTAAATGCAGATCTCCGACACTGTTCTGTGCGCCGCCGCATCAGCGATCCTCGCGACAGCGGCGTGATTGAAGATTACGCTGAAGCGCACGACGCACAGGCGAGCAAACCTCATCAAGCTTCGAATCTCGCCGAACCGAAAAATCTGTCGGCGAAAAAATCGCCGAACAAAGCCACTCTCAAGGTAACTGGAAAAAGAGAAATAGAAAAACTTTTTTGCGTAATGCACTTCATTTTCATCAAAGTAGAATCAACGTATAGTCGCTTAGCAACACAGGGTATCACTTACATCTGACGTGAAAAGAAAATCATGGGCGGTTAATTACTGTTTGTCGC
>JGI24158J21664_10002128_pt1 | contig 23628 bp, 18 predicted proteins | sample Ectturendosymbi3_FD_21664 | JGI IMG/M metagenome (IMG submission 21664) | reverse complement strand
TGCAAATTGTGACGTTATATTTGAAGGGGGTTTAAATACTTGTGACGAAATGTGACAAGGGGGGAGGGGGTAGATTTTTGCCCAAAATAGTGTGACGTCATGTATGGACGGCCCCGAAGCCTGAAATTTGCTTCTTACCGGAGCGGCTGAGGTGCTCACGCTAAGAAGCGACCAAATCTAATTTCTCAACAATTGAAAAATGTTGACAAAACGAAGGGGTGCGCAGCGGTTTTGGGTGCAATGAAATGGGTTGGCAGGGACAAAAATTTGAGAACCACTGCGCCAGATTGCCATGCTCTGTTCTTTTTTCCCACGCTGCGCTTCTGAGAATGGCCACGCGTGCGAAGAGTGGAGCAATCGCCAGAAGTGCAAAGGTGCGCGGTGGTAATACAAGCAAGCTTCTTGCGACATGTGCACTAGAACTCGTTGCTGAGTGAGAAGCCGCTGGTATCGTGTGCGTCAACTTGGTATGCTCAAACGACCGTTTTCGGTCTGAAGATCTGTTTCTGTTCCGCCGTGTCAGTTGATGTTGTTAGGTTTTATTGCATTTCAACGCATGAAACTAAGCCAGGCAGATCTTACGTTTCTCGTGGATGTAAAATCGGCACAAGGTACATGTAGGTAGCAGCCTTACAAACCGAATGCGTAAAGGTTCAGTAGTGGCCTGTACTGTAGGTTCGGTGCGACCACATGAGATAAATAGCTGTTTGCGGAGTGAGCAACGAGAGTTCTGAAGCGAATAAAAAGCACTGTCGTGGAAGCAGTCTTTCAAAAATGTAGGTTGTTGAGACCTTTCCGGAAAACACTGCCGGTTTTATCAGGACGCGTGTGTTTTGCGAGTGAAAATCGATGTTCAACTGATTAAGCGAATGAATTAACGTTTTTAGATAGGTATACACTATATGTTGTTAACAGTTTCGCCCGTTATCATGTTAGGCAGTTGGAATTTAGTTTTATCTGAAATGCCAAAACACACCGGCCAAATTATTGTGTCTGCGTTGGGAATTCAGTCAGTAGTCTAATTTCGTGTTGGTAACATGTTGGCATATTTAGAAGTAACGTTGACTGCTAGAGGATGATCATGCCATCGAAATCTCAATCCAATTCGCTGTTCATTTTTCGGATAATGGTTTACAGCAGTGGTTCTTAACCTTGGTTCGATCGAACCCCAACGCATTTCAGCCGCTATTTCACCTTATCCAGGTTTCGACAGAGGTTTCAGACCCCTAGGGTTCGACAGAGATGTTTCAGGCGTTCGACGAAGGTCATTTGAAACATGATTCAAAATGTAGTTATATATCCCAGAAAGCTAACCATGCTCAACTTTGTAGTAACCCATTTTTCCTTTCTGTTAAATTGGGCAAGAACGGGGTTCGACAAGAGCTTGGAAAACTACATTAGGGTTCGACGTGTTTGTGAATGTTAAGAACCACTGGTTTACAGTATGTAGGTTTATGAAATTGAGAGAAATGTCTTGACAGTTCAAAGACAAACGGATATTCGTTTGCCTGCTTTGCTGCATCCCAAACTCAACTGGGTTGAAGTCTCAAAGATGCCTTACGTCACACTGACTTTTTCGTTACCTGGCGCGTTTAGCATTTAGGGCTTTACGCTGACACATTGTTCTCTTTCCGATAGCTTTTGAAGCGCTGAATGGCGGCAACTAGCGCATTCGGGTACCTTCACTATTTTGAAGACTGACCTCCAAATGATATTTTGCCGTGGTACTTGATGTATTTACCTTGTGGCTTAGAGATTCAGAACATTTCAACAACGTAAATTTATTCAGCTGAACTGCTATACAACGAAATGTAGGTCGATCAATGGGATTTTGACGTTATCTTGAAGTTTTTGCGTCGCTTTTATTCGTTTCGCTACAGTAGAATGGCTGTCTGATTGGTGATTGTAACCGAAATGATGTTGTGTGACCTGTGGTGTAAGATTCTCACTGTCTAAATAGCTGTACACTATGAAGTTGATGTATAAACAGTAATTTTCTTAACTAGTGAGCATACAGTCAGCATCGGGGTCGAATTAGACGTTTTACAATTTGATGTTTTGCAGGTCCTGTTGCTACAGCCATCGCGTTTGTATCGCTTTAGTGATTGAGCAACTTAGTCGTACTATTGTGTTAAAGTGCGTAAATTTTCAAATTTACATCCCGGATAATTCTGTGAAACATGCTGTGCAGCGAACTAACGCACGCCTCCGTTCGATTGCCGCTGTGTTTAAGCAAAGGTTGGTGTTTGATTTTGGGTGTTGTGATAAGGTTGGGCTTGATGGTGGCTGTAAACCCATGACTCAAATATTTATTTTTGCGGGCAGGTCTTCGAATAATCGAATTCACCTGAAATGAAAGAAGTTAAGTCCTAACCACTTTTGGTGGTTGATAACGAGTCAGCGCAGGTGCAGCTGAAGCGAAAGCCTTTTCTTTCTGAGTAAAGGAAATCTAATTCAGCCCGAAATGAATAATGCTACTAAGGGCAAGTGGCGCCATTGTGTTCAGTCGAGAAAATTGTGAAGGAAACCGTCAGTTTTCGCTTCATGTTACTACCAACCCAAAAAAGGTGTATCAAATTTTTTTCCCGGCTTTAACTCCAGTAAAACGTGTGTCACTTGTGCTTATCTCTGCTGTGCTCTCGCTTGAGCTTAAAAACAAAGCGATATTGTACCTTATCCAGACACCGGACCTGAGAGCTGCTCGGGTAGAGATTCTTTCGCGACATCAATCCGCGCGGGAGTGAGTCGCAGGTCACGGTCTGTTGCGTTGCTTTCGGAAGGCGGTGCAGCGGTATATTGCCCTTGTCACCTCCAGATGTTAACGTGATTTGACGTTTTGGCTAGTAACATGATCAAAGTCACTGTCAGTGTTGCCAACTGGCATATATGTACCACATTTTCAAGTTTGGTATATTTTCAAAGTGCTTGATATGTACATTTTTGGTATATATGAAAATTTGGTATATTTTGGGCCTGAGGGTTTATTTGAGACTTTAGAACCACATTATATGTTATATTTGTAAAGTGCAAACAGAGCAACCATAGTGCTTTTAAAGCTATATATTGTAGTGATTTTGTTTAACATGGGAGTCTAAGGCTACGTGCTCTTTGGGTAAGCGGAAAGCGAGGCTGGAGGAGAGGTGATAAATTCTGAAAAAACTGAGTTTGCTCTAGGTGTGTATTTTCAGTCAGCCAATGCATCCAAAAGTTGGAAAGCTGCATATGAGAGTGGCAGAAGATTTAGAGAAGGTGACTGATACGGTTTGCATGGTTTGCAAAGCAGGATTGTGATAGTGCTGTATAGCCCTTGTGCAAACTGTGCAAAAAGAAGAATTGCTAACCCCAAAGCAGCTATTATACATCGTAATAGTGCGGTGGACTACAAAGGAAATGAAAATGCAATTGCAGTTGTTGGAAGGTTGAAATTGAATGTTACAGTGTTTAATAAATCTGTCACCGCTAAAGTTAGCGTAGTAAAAATGGAACTTGCAGTTTTTCTGTGATGCCACTTTTTAACAGCAACTGTTAATCGTCGAACTAAGTGAAGCCATGAAAATGCATGGAAAATGCAGCATTAAATTTTAATTACTTGTTACAGATAGATTTGGTATATCTCCAGACGAGATTTGGTATATTCGTTGCAAGAAGAGATGGCAACACTGGTCACTGTGTGGGTCGACACACCTCAGCGTACGTTCATTCTGAGATTTTGAGAACCAGCTACTAGCAATAGCTGATATTTCCAATTCCCATTGACGAATCCAAAGATGCTCGCTCACTTCTTATATTTGTACGAACTAATTCTGGCAAGTTTAACAGACCTGATTAATGAAGTTATCGATGGCCTGCGGGTGTGGCTGGACCGAGTTCGCTGCATTTATCCCCCGCAAGTGAAAAGCTCACTACACATACTTGAATTTAGTGCCTTCGTGGAGTCACAGACTGCATCATTCAGCTCAACAATATTTGGTCTTCCTCCCTTAAACACCTGTACAGATAATCTAACATCCTTTGCGTATGATGTACAAAATCGAGATTTATTTTTTTGTAAAAATAAAGGTTATTTTGATCAGAGAGGACTTCTTGAAACTCATGTTCGAAGCCTACAAGCACTTATGGATTTCGTGTTAACAGCCTTTGGCATACGATTTGCTTTCAAACTGCGTTTGTCTGAGTTTCAGTGTCACTTTCTCGATCAAGCAGGGCCATAAACCTGTTAAAATTCGAAAGACATGCACATCAAACGTGTTTTCACGAAACGCGTTGTTATGCAAGTTTTTGCTGTGTAGGAATCAAACTATCATTTGGTGTTAGGTCCAAATCAGGTCGAGAGTGAAATATCCAGCTTGGTTTATCGATTATCTCCAGCTATCATTCGACATGGTGATTTGTTACCGGCAGTAGGTTGATTTAGGTCACGGCCTGATATTTAACAAGGGCAACTAGATGGTAGAAGTTCTAAACTACGTAATGTTTTGGCTGGCCGTCTCACGTTGCAGTTAAATAGCCACGTTGTGAACGACGTCACCCAATCTTGCTGAGCAAGCGTCATAGTAGAGCAATGCAAGCAACCGCTGTGGCGTAATTTCCGAGCAACATGAACTTTTTTTTTGCTGATTTGAAAGATCGCCTCTGGCAGACAACAGTCGTCCTTACCGTCATGAAATGCCACTCAGGTTCGCGTAAATCGTTAATTTCGATTCCACATGTTTATTTGGTGAAGTAGTCATGAAAAACTTGTGATTGCAACATTGTCGAGTTGGGCGACGCCGCCGCGTCTAATAAATGACGTGTTGGCGCGCACTAACGATCTGCGCGCGCGTGTGTGTGCCAGGACATCGAGAGGATCGCGGCCTATCAAACTGGGGTCGTCAAACTCTTATTCGCAGTTCTTGTTTCGAGTGCTGCTATTTCGCCTCATTCACGCCGGCTAGTGGCTTGGCGACGGCTGTTATGGCATTATCAAGGACAAGAGTGTTTTTCCGAAATCATTTCGTCTGATAATGGGGGTTGCAATTGATAGGAAGGTAAACGTGATCGCAATTTGTAAAATGCTAAATTTCACTAAACGAAGGAATGATGCATAGAATTTCTTGCTGCAACTACGAGATTTAGCTGAAGCTATAGAGAGTCAGTTACCCGAGTTACGCTTTTCAAACAGTAATTATATCTAAACAGTGGAACTACTAAAACAGTAGCGAAAAGTATTTGGACCAAGCATGAATTTCGTGCATGCCATGGAACTTGTCTGTTGCCAAAAGGTCTAAAGTAAGCTGATTCGAAGTTTTGCTATGTGAGATGTGCATTCTTATTTAGCCGAGCTTTTTGGATCTTAAGATACTAGGTTCGTAGCATGAGGGTGATTTTGCTGCAGGGCATGTATTGGTTTTAATAATAAGTGACTTTGTGTTAGCCAGAGAGTTGTTGCTACAGGCAGCGCTTACCTTCTCCATAAAGGTACAGCTTTACACAGTGATTAGTGCTTTCAGAGAAAACACGTGAGATCCTGCTGACATCTCATTGAGTTCATGACTTTATTCTTGTGTTCCTTTAAAGCTGGCGATTGTTGTTTGAACCCACAGGAAGGAACGAGGGATTTAATTAGCAGTTACGCACAGGGCGTTTGGCAAGACTCGTCGCGCTCCTGCTTCATGACACCTACGCGATAAAATTAACGCCTCTGTGAATCCAAACGGTTGGACTCCAGATTTTGTGTCAGACTGCTTGACCGACAATTAGGACCAACATCCGCCCGAAAGGCCAAACTACCGGTAGCAGCTACAACGCATGGCGTGGCAGAACTTTTTTTTCTTTAAACTTTAAAAGGCCATCTGTGTTTCTGCTTTAGTGTTCGTTTGAAAAGCCAAGGATGCAACGAGTCTGCGTTGAGACGTTGTTACGGTATCTCTACCGACCCGTGGTGATGCTTGCTGCAGACATGAATTCTATTGTCACGAATGACCTCCCAGTTGACAGTTTTATTGATATCTTTCCAAAGCATGTTCAGTTCAACTCAAAGAGCAGGTTTAAGCAACGTTCAATAGTTTTGTCAAGTCAGGTATAAGCATAAAGCAAACTTCGATAAGTTTAAATTTCCGCTTCATGCGCCAGGTGTTCTGCAGTTTTGCGTGGTTGCATGAGGTGAAAGGAACGGAGTACTGCGTGAAAAAATCTACTAAATTTTCGTGCATATCATTGTTAGCAAGCTATATAGCAAAAGAAATAAACCATTGTGCGTAATAAGTGGTTTGATTTCATGATAAGAAAAATGTGTTTGCTGTATGCTGTTTCTTTCTCGTAAGATTCCTTGCTTATGCCAGTGCAGTGATACAGATAGATATATAGATTATATTGAAGTGCTTGCAGTCAAGGGTGCTTTTCTGCGAAGCAGCAGAGGACAAAACTTGATTTTAGTCTTTGCCGTAGTTGTCTGCAAACAAGTGAGTGTTTGGTCAAGGTCGGAAACGCGAATAACGCAAACGTTTCTTATATATGTGTCGCTGAATGAACTCAGCTCTTTTCAAGAACAGGTGAACTGGCCTTGCAAGAAAAATTCGTGTAAGCGTTGTTACGATGTGCATTGTTTGGGAATGTATAACATCCGCGGTCGTTTCGTTGGCCAACTTTTTCCTGTCAGGAAAGGGAAATGTCAGTTGCAGAAAGATTTACTTTGTGGTTTGTCCGCAGAAGCAACGTGCAGTCACCGCATTTTGCATAACAGTCAAGGTTTTCATTTTTTAACTTCTTACGTCAAAATACTTGGCATAGCCAAGATTTTTCAGCAGCGTAGTTTTATCCTTCAACCAAATACAGCTTCTGTCCATCTGTGTGCCTTTAACTTTGTTTGTAGTAGCATGGCGTCTTTTCCACCCATAGAATTTCCTTTATTTTTATGTGCAGAAGCTCGGCACTGCTTTTCTGGTTGCGTTTTCGTGTTATTAGTATATTTTAAGAAAGCTGCCCACAAGAAAAATGATTTCTGTAAAACGTAGTAATGGGTCTAGGACGGGGCCCGTGGCTCTTTCAGCCCATTTGCTTCTCCGTAAGATTCGGAACATTAGTTAAAAATTTAAAACAAAAAAAACAAAAACTTATTTTTGCTTCAGTGGTTGGTATTCTGAATGTTATTTTAAAACCTTTCGTTTCTCCATGCAGCAATTCACTGATTCCATAAATGGAAAACCCAAAAGTTTTTGCACATAGCGCTCACATAAAAATGACACATGGAGCGAGCTTAGGTTCGATGCAGAAAGTTATTTTTTTAGGTTACTGGTGTTTTCTTTTCTGTGGGAAGCCGTTTGAATGTCTGCTTAGGCTTAGAGTGCCCAGTCCCTGGTTCAGCAATAACCACTTAGTGGTCTCATTTAAAAGTTAGACCAACTGCCTGTCGGCTGTTAGACGAAAAAGCCAGACACCCGGTGCTACACTCGGCAGTTCAGAGGTTTTGTCTATTTCAGACCGAATACTAACTTCCTTATTACTGAATGTCTTCGCGGACTAAACTTCACCCGTTTCATTGGGTCAAGCTTTCGATTTAGAGAAGAGATATTCTACAACTGGCTGCACTCCAAAATTTCCTGTTTTAAAGTTGCATATAATATCCGGTTTCTCTCCAAGACTGGTGACTAAGACAAGTTTCTTCGCGAACTCAACTGAGCCCGTGGACTCGGGGTGAATGGCAGCGATGGATAGCTTATTGTGCTTCGTTCCATTGTATGCATCCATTCACTTCTTTTGCACCACCACGTGGTTGCTTTGATTGTGGTTTCTGCTCCTGTCTGCCAATTACAACAATAGTGTTAAATTTCCGGACAGGTCTGCAAAGTACACGGCTTACAAGCAACTGTGTAAAACAAGCCCAGGATCATGCTGTTCTGTTGCACAAAAAGGGATGAAAACGTTTTGAGCAATCGCGCTCATTCAAAAACAACGAAGGTCTTCGCTTCGAATGTCTTGTATTTGGCGTGAAAGGTTTTATTCCTGACAGTCTCAGATTTAAGTTATCGTTTGAAGTTACAACTTTTTGAAGTGTGAGCGGCTACGAAGAAGAGCTCCTTCCCAAAGATAAAAACCTTTTGTTCTGCTTTCCCGGAATGTCAGAGACCGCAGTATTGCCGTTTGTTTGTTTTGAAAAATACTGGAAAGCATGTTGTAATGTGCGTACTGTAGACGATCCTTTTAGTGATCTTGACACAAAACGAAATGGGCGTCTTGGCTATTTTGCTATGGCGGCTGGCGGTCTGCCGCGTACCATGTAAACGACCTTGTTTGCCCGCTAAGAGACCGGCAGATGCTGGGCAGACGTTACCCATCAAAGCAACATGCCGAATATTTGTCGATAAGCACGTGTGATCAAGACCGCTATCACTGGATGTTGACGGTAATTTCCTCGAAGCTAACCACTTTTTGCGCTTTGGGGCAACATTTCGCATGCAGGAGTGGTTTTGTATGAACCAACTCTGAAACTCCCCGCTTTCGCCAGCGTCCGGCCATAGTTCTCGCCTTGTTAACCAAGTGATGCAATCCAGATTCTTTTTGTCGACAAGCTAGCGAGAAAAATTTTCTGTATGGTTTTGAGTGTACCGGATTGGATATTAGATGAGTACGTTTCTGCAGCAGTTCGTGATTTTGAAGAATATAAAGGTTTTGTACAGAAGAAACTAATCTGAACTCGAATCTTCACCGTCGACTACAATACATGTCAACTACTTGTTTGCAATTCTTATATTGCAGATCTTGAGTTTCAAGCAGGTTCGGATCCAGAGGGGGCGATTGAGGCGATCGCCCTCCCTAAAACTTACGAAAGTAACTTTATTCACCATGAATTTGTACAATTCGAAAAATAGCTTTCGCGATATAAGGCCATTTTGCCCTCCATTGTTTTTCACAGCAGTGTTGTGAAGTATACTTCATCTCTCTTACAGTAGTGAGCCCGTAATGAGACTTGGCTGCCAAATATTATTGAAATCGCACCCCCACTAACCTTACTGGCTGGATCCACCCCTGGTTTCGAGAGCCTCATAAGTGCGTCGAATCGGCCTTTTACGCTAACTTTACGATTTTTATTATTAGCAGTTTCTAGTCTGAACGGAGTAAACGCACCAAACTCAGGTAAGCAGTCAGCTGCTTGCACCACTTTCATTATACTTCATGTGTGAAAGTGACTTTTGACGTTGCTCGCGAGACGACACCTTGGTTGTTCATACTGACGTCTGTGGTGACGCCGGAACAGAGGTAGCGGGACATGACAGAAGTTGAGGGGTGCCACGCAAAAGCGAGGATGGAAAGTGTGTTTGGGAAAAATGATCGCTAACATTTTTTTCTCAGTTGCATTCACAAACTTGCAATTTGCATCTCCTGATTGGTTCCAGATTCAACAGCATTCATAAACTTGATGGATTTGCAATTCGTAATTGCCGCTTGTTTGTTCGCGTTTTGTATGCTTATTGCATCAAGACTTATACTCTTTAAATTATTTTTATAGTCTGCTGCAAGTTGTAAGTCATTAAAATAGCCCGTTTCCATGGTATTGCCGCAAAAAGTAACAGGCCGCTTTAACAAGTCGTCGCATCTGCGAAACATTTGCAGTGGGGAGAAATGTCGCGGTAATGATATTCGGTCTAAAAGAGCTCTTGTTAAAGACTTAACTTTTCTTTCTGTTGTCAACTTAGATTTTCACAACAACAGGCCATGCGAGTGCAAAATTAAGGAAATTTTTCTGCTGGTATTTAGTGTGGTGAATTTGCATGACTTGTAGTCGTGGTGCTTCAGTTTACCTCCCGTTCCCAGCGTGCGAAAATGCGGTCAGTTATTGCGACAGTGCTGGTACCTGATAGTGATAAGTAGGGCAAGTTTTTGTTGCAGTAACGTTATATTGTAGTCGGCGTAAATGTCCCGCTTGATGAGTTTTAAGAAAAACGACATTCCCGCTTCATTTTCCCCCAGTAACAAGGCCGGATGAAAACGTACCCTGTGTTCTGGTGTCCGTGGAGATCTTACTTCTCCAATTGAAGCAGGCCAAAAAATCGACGGTGAGCAATTCGGATTGTGCAGAACACTTGACTACGAGGTAGCGCTCGTCATGTACTGTACAACTGGGTTTCTTTGTTAGGAAGGAGAAGGCAGTTTCTGACCTATAATCAGCAGTCATGAAAGAGTGAGCGTGACCCACCCGTGACAATGACTGTTGTCGTCACCACAATCCGGTCGTGAGAAAATAGACACGTTATCTTAAAATAGAAAATTTCAGACAAGCTTCACCGCGGCATTACTGATAGAACGAGCGAATAACCAAACACTCGAATTGTGGTTTACATCGATTTGACTCTGGCTATATTGTTTGGAATGGATGCCGAGAAGGGCTCTTTTCTGCCTGGAAGCAAACACGGAAATTTGTTAAGTTTGGACTGACCAGGCCGAGCTGTGGAGGTAACAGCTATGTTTTGCGGACGTAGCAGAGGCGTTCGTCTTGGCGTATGAAATTAATTGTAGGAAATTCAAGTTGCGTGGGTTAAGTAGAAACAGCGATGGTTCAGGACCAGTAAGTCCTTGTCGTTACGTGTTGAAACAGAAAGCATGCAGCGGTTGTTTTATCGAGCGTGTAAAAGATATGCAGCAGTATCAACAAACATCAGAAAACCGCTAGGGCTTGTCAGACCCTGTCCAGAAGCATAGTTATGCTTGCGCAAGTACAAATGGCGTGACTGCGGTAAGAGTAAATATAAGCAGTTTCAAAGAGAAAATTAAAATCTAAGTTACGCGTAACTGTCCTCCATTTCTCATGCTACATCCTAAATTCGCAAAAATATATCTCACTTTCCAGTTGGCATATGTGGTGAAGGCAGGTGCACTCGGGGTGAAGACACTGCACCTGAAATTGCTCTCGCCACAAACTGTCCAACAGCTGACTTTTTCCTCAAAAAACGAATAAATTTTTCAAGTATATGCAGATCAGCACGGTTAAACAGATATTCCTTACTGGCACAACTGTTTGAAGAAACCAGTGACAAGAAAACTGTTATTGCCAGGGTTTTAAATGTTGCAAATGCGCTAGATGGCGATTAGGTATTGAGTGGCTAGGAATTGCCCTAATTGCAAAAGACGTATGGCTGTCTACTTTGCTTGACGGGCAATTGTGTTACAAAACAATCCCCCTGCGAAAAGAACAAGACACGTAGTGGAGTGAGCCTCTCACAGAAATGAGATTGCTTCCATTCTCTTTTTCTCACGTAGTGGTCCGGTCAAAATATGCATTATGCAATCAAAATATGCATTATGCTCATAAACATTGCACTTACTTGGCTCCGTTTAGCAGTCGCATATTCCGATGCAAATTGGAATGCATTTGCAATACACACTTTGTTATTAAAATATCTCGCCAGAACCTAAAGTGACAATTTGTTTTTGCTATAAATATCAATGATTAGGGAATTCTAAAATACCGAGTCGGAGGCTAATACTGTTTAAACTGAACATGACTTCCTTCCTAAGCAAAAGTTACCTGTTGAATCAGAGCACATAAAAATGGCGAAGTTCTTTCCACTTATCTGAATTGGCGCTTCTGCCGTTTGCAGTAATTGAAACCAGCGTTGTATATGCAGCGGGGTCATGTTACTCCGCTTTGTATTTCGTTCTACAATAGTATCCGTTAAACTTGCCTAAACTCGACTGAATGCAGCGTTCCAAAGTAAAAAGTCTCATGCATAGTCTTATGAAATGTTCAATACGCAAGTAAAACCGTCATTTCAAAGCTGTTTCTCAATCTGTAGGCCACTGCTGAAGAATTTGACGTGTCACGGCCTAGTATTATTGAAATTAAGAGCATGTTTTGCAAGATGAACCTTTAATTGAAAACGTAGGTGGCTGTTGAGCTGCAAACTTCGTGATACGCTCTCGTCAGTATGTGTTAGAAATTACTGCGACATGGATATTTCCACGTAGCCTACCACGTTGTGCACAATATGCACTTATTAAAGCCATTTTGTTGCCATGAAAACGAACTCTAGAAGCAGGCTTGTTGTGGAAGATGATTTAATCTGTACGTTATCATGTAGCAAGCCTCGAATATCTATGCTTTCTAACAACAAACAGGCTCTGCCATTGCACTGATTGTAGCGTATATTGTGATATTAAAAGTTGTTTTTCTTTCCGCTCTGTGCATCTGCAGATGTTGTCGCATTGGAGAAGGTGTAGAGTCAATGGGCCACGGACCCTCTGTTTATGAATTGGGCCCCGTGCTTAATATTAAGAACCCATTCTTTGTGATAAAAGTGTCCGAATTTTTAAGCATTGATAACTTGAACTGCGGACTCAAAAACGAATTATTTTTATCATCGCACATTGATTTCTGTTATTATATGATTAACCCGGAAAACAGACCGTGCAATCGAAACCAGTAAGCAATTCCGAATGCGTGGTAGTCCTTTGTCTTGCTTAACGCGCTTCACGCCAAATTTAGACTCGAGAAGTCATGAGGCGCATTGTCAAATGACTGTGCTGTCATTGTCGCGGATTTGGATATGGAGGTTTTGCATGGAAATCGCTCTGTCTCTAGATAGCCAAGATAAAAGTGCTCTGCTTGATAAAATAATTTCACCTAAATAAGCTCTGATTTTAAGCGTCGAGCACTCAAATGCAACAGCGTTCATTACCTGCCTTCCGTTAACCAATAAAACATTGGATGCTTTCCGAATTGCGCAAGCAAAAGTTTAGAACACTGACCTCATGCACCGCAGTACTGCTGACTGACTTTGTGCAGTGCATGCACAATCAAAGATAAGGGCTTAACGTGGAACGGCAAGATTTCACGCAAAAGACAGACGGGAAAGCAAAACAAAACTGTGGTTTTACCGCCCGAAGCAGAACGGTTTGCGGTCTGGGAATGGTATATTACCTGGCGTAAAGTGGGTGGATTAAGAACACCCAGAAAGTTTGTCGTGGCATCGCAAGCTTTGAATGCCGTTAAGTTTTTTTCTCAGTCTTTTACTGAAATGGAAATTCGTTAAGGACGCAAGCTCAAAATCGTATCATGCCACTGTTTCTCATATATCATCAATGTATGCTTGTAACTTCGCTGCCTAACCCCTTTCATTTCGTACCTGGTTTCAGCAGTTGTTTTTGCAAGTGACAATAAATGCTTATATTGAATTCGTGACTGAGCAGTGGTAAACTTTACTGTTGGGCAAGTGAAATTTTAAAAAAATTTGTCAGTCCATGCTATGCAGGGTTCCTACGCGGTATTGGATGCATTGAAGTGTCAAATCCGTTTTCAAGACCTTGAAAAAAGTATTGAATTTGGCCAGAATGTACATACAGTATTGAAAAAGTATTGAAATTCAAATTCATCCATTTGTTTATTCAAATTTTGTTGGCTACCCCTGATGACAGGCTTGCAAATGTTTTTTGCATTTTGTTTCATGAATAAATTTTAGGATAAATGAAGATAAGTGATGGTATTAAAGTTCTTTTGATTAGTGTTGAAAAGGTATGGCAAAAGTATGGAAAATGGTTGTTGAAAATGTGTTGGAACCCTGACTATACAAAAGACTCATTTCTGAATATGGCGGTACGAAAGGGCGGAAGCGCCGGTATTAAATTTTTCCGAAGCTATCAAGTATTTGCGCTGCAGGCAGGTATAATGCGCAACGAACAACCTGATATTAAAAATAGCTGCCAAAGCTAAGGACGATTAAGAATTTTGGTGAAAAGGTTTCGGAAAACACTGTTGCCATTATCCTTACAATGAAATATGAACTGCAGTGAGCTTTCCCCAAGTTTTTTTGTAGCCAGTAAGGAGAATGGCACTAAAAAATTAACAAAAGGCCGAAAAACGGCTGACAGTGACGTAGTGGCACGTAACATGCAAGCTTTAGCAGGTACATGCAGGTCGTCCGAGAGAAATTTCAGCAGGGTGTACGGAGACGATCCCGGGTCCGCTTAGTTTCTCGGGATCTTGTCGAAACTTGTATAGCTGGTATAAGATTACGAATATATTAATTGCTGTACTAGCAGCTGTCTTACCCTAATCATTTTGGGTTTGATTACAGAAACTCATGCGTACTTTCACTTGCCCGGGCCATAGGTGTAGCCAAGGGGGGGGCCATGGCCATCCTCAAATTTTTGGAAAACTTAGTCATTTTGTGCTTTGAGAGGCGTTTTGCCAAACAGAATATAGTGGTATTCGCCTAAAATCAAACATTTTGCCCCCCCAAAAATTTTTGGGCTGGCTACGCCACTGGCCCGGGTTCGGCTACGATGTACCTCTTCTACCCCCTCTCGTAGGCCCTGGCCAGTGGCCGCATGACTCAGCCAGGAAGGATACGTGCCGGTGGTGATGGCGCGTGATATCATGGATGATGCACTAAGCTGTGTTATAGGTTGAAGATGCATGCAAGTAAGCCTCGATAGGATGTTTGCAATATTATCTGGTTTGTGTGTAAAACCAGCAAAGAATCTGCGGCCTCTGCCAGCATGTCTTTACCAATGATCTCGGCGTTGTAAAAATCAACCTGGTGCCATTTTCAACCAAGAATGTCGACACTGGTTAATCCGAGAATATCAAAATTTTACGATTACATGTTAACCCCAATTTCAGCATGGGTTCATTCCATGACTTAATTTTTCGAAAAATTAGGGTACCTTCCGTTGTGAAGAGCAAATTAACTCGCTGTAAAAGCACTGCAAGAGCCTACTGCGTTTGTGCTGAAATCCAGGTTGTTGTTCAGCGCTTGCGCCCGCTGGGCAAAGGCACTGCGTGTGCTTTTTGATCCCGCGTGTGCCAGCTGTATCACGTACGCGGCAAAGAACCTCGGTAAATTATTCAGTCTCGTTTCGTGGATTTTGTTCACTCTGCTTTGTTTTTCAAGGAACGTTGCACCGATACTGCTGTGCTCCTCTCCTTGCGTTATTGTCGTCGGTATTGTAAATAGTATGTGGTTGCGTTGCAGTATGAACAAACTGGTCAGAAATGGCGTTTGGCAGTGAGCTGCAGAAAATGTGTGAACGTTCTGGGTTCTTGTGACATGCTTAGTAGCTCGACGCATACAATAAGCTTGATTCAAACGCCTTGTGAAGTGCATTTACAACTGCCATTAATGACATAAATCTGAATCCAGGAAATCTTTTTGATTTCAGTTTTTGAACCACGAAAAAATGTCCGGGTAGTTTTAATTTTCAATTGCAGTTCCGGATCGTAAAATTGGCTTGGAAGCGGCCGAAGAAGTGAGTGTACGAACGTTTCACTGTACAGATTGCACTAAATGGTATATAAAAATATTTAAACTCCATCTGAATTTTGTTGTGATGGATGATGTAGTGGATAGATTGGGTTGGCCACATGAAATTTATACGTGTCTATTTTTTACAGACCATTCACGTAGAAATTAGTGATAGATCTGGCAAGGAAGTAGAATTTAGAGAGGTACCTACTGCGATTTTGTTGCGCAATTACACTTGGTGGAGCTGAGTCTCACCCTTTAGTTCTTATAATATTCACTACATCTTGCTTCATGCTGCTTCAAGAACATTCGACTGCTTCACTGGATATAGGCGACGGTTTGCAGGGAACAATGGCGTCAGTAGGTAAGATGACTTAGTGTTAATAATTACCTTGAGTGGGGAATTTCCTGCATTGATAGCCAATCTTACTTACTACGAGTGTAACAGCAGTCGATTTGTGCTTTACTTGGTGAATCTGTAGCGAGTGCGCGACATGCACTTTGATTGCTTGGTCACGTGGCTCGCATTTAGTCGTAAAAATCTAGATGCAAGCCGTGGTTTTGGTTTAAATTGAGTTGAGTCTCTCAAATCGGTAAAGCATGGTCGCTGTGCGATACGCCTTGGCCCCAACATCGTTTTTTCATCACTCTTTTGGCCCTAAGATTGTTTTCGTATCGCAGGATTTACTATCACGTCTGCCGATCCGCTTTCATAGTAAAGCCACCTGCATGTTTGCAAGACCATTCTTTACTCAGTCAAATCGAACCAGCTATATTGGGATGTATGACTAACAAACAATGTGTTGAGCGTTGAGACCAACTGCGAAATAGATTGCGTCATGGTTTCTCTGTTGTTCAACTCGCTTTTTTTAGGTCAGATAATGCGACAGCATAATGGCAGCGGCGCAAGGTGAAAGGTTGCCATTAGTTTAGTTTTTAGATATGTTTTTGAATAGCTCAAGAAGTTGCTGAAATGTGGCGACGCGTTTTAACTTTGCTGTCGGCTTTTTCGTCATTGCCTGAGCTTAATTAGTTACAATGTATGTAAGGACACTTCCCTTTAGTATGCTGGCTTTTTGCGAATTCATTTCATAGACGTTGTATCACGCTTGAGAGTTAATGAAAGTTATTTTTGTGGCAAGTATTGCAAACGCTTAGGTATTCTTATTGAAATCTTCTAACCAAACATCCGCCACAAGAGAATGTATAAGCTGGGCACTAGAACCTAATCACATCAAACTTAAATCTCATACCTTCAAATTAGTGCGTATGTTTCAAGAACTTCTTTTCTAACGAGATTCACCTTCAGTTAACGTTTACAAATAAGTCAATTCCGACTCGTGTTGTAGCACGCAAAATAGGCCTGCAGCCTTAGTATCAGAATTGTTTTGACATCAGCGACAAACACAGGCTCGATTTACTTTTGAGGACATGCTTATGATAGTAAACGCATTTATAGTGCTCAGTGGCATAAACACAGTGGATACTACAGACTTCTCTGAAATCTCATCTACCACATTCACGCTGTCGACGAAAGAGCTGCTTCTTTAAAATGACTAAGTTCTCTTTCTTCTTTTCGAATGAGATTTCAGGACTGACGATGCATTGCATGTAGGGCTGGTCGATTCGACTGCATTGCCTTGCGAAGACTAATTTCTTCCCTTGTGTGCGAATCACTGAGTCGATCAAGTGAACTAAAGTGCCTGGGCCAGGTAATCAACCGCCTGGGAACAACGGAACATGTCTCGAACCTTTTCTTTACGCGAATAATCAAGTATTTCAGAAATTGTAACCAACGATTTCGCAGAACTGCAATGATTTTCGCATAACTAAGGGGCTTGGTTCGATGACCTTGCGGTCCCTCGCCCCATAACAATAAACTCAAACTTCATAACTGCAAGAGGTGTTCAAAGTCATGCCACAATTTTGATGCAGATTTCGCGCCAATGGCGTTACATAGATCTGTGTAGAATCCAGGGGCGGATCCAGCCAGTGAGGTTAGGGGGGGAGGGGACGATTTCAGTAATATTTGTTAGTCAAGTCTCATAAAGGCTTCGCCACTGTAAGAGAGATGAGGTATACTTCACAACACTTCTGTGACAAAACAATGGACGAAAAAATGGCCTTATATCGCGAATGTTGATTTCCGATTTGTATGAAATCAAGGTGAAAAAAGTTACTTTGGTAGGTTTTACGGGGGCACAGTGTGAAACTAACACTGGCAAGTAATTGAAGTAGAATGAATTTCAGCGCTAACAACTATATGCTAGGGCAAGAATGAGACAGGGCAAGATGATGCAAGGCACTTTTGACGTTAGCAACTTCACAACGAACACGTCGGTTATCTATTGGCAATGCAGAATTCACGTCCTAGGCAATATCAAAAGCCAATACTAAAAGGTTGAACACTTTTTCCGTTTTCTAATCAAAGACGTCTGTGCTATAGTTGCAGTCAAATCAGCATAAGCTCGTTCATCCACATGCTTCTGAAAAGCTTCTTGTGTGATCGCAGCAATCTGCTTGAATTAGAATTACATTTGGTAATAAGAAAAATATTGGGACACTGCACTTAAAATGTGTTTTGATACCACCACAGACCGGTTTTTATGATCCGGGTGGCTGGAAGAATTTTCTCCTTTTTGGTGAAAACTGCACGCTGTAAATGGTTGCTGGACGTCCTCAGTCATGCTTGTGAAAGCACCGGTTATGATCTCACCAATGTGGTGGTAATAGAATGAGCTTTCTGGGAAAGTTATGCTATAGATATTGTTTACTACCATAATGTTATTGATACAATTGCTTCACCATGCGGTTTTGGCTTGTCGGTTGGTATAAATATGATTTAAGGCCAAAATTATTATGTCAGTAATACTGCAAAACGCCAAAACAACATTTTGCAGGCCCCTTCGATTATTAACATCTGACCGTATATCTGGCAACTTGCTTAACCCAACTTTTTTGCGAATACACTGTGCTTCAAATGTTTGGATTTTTCCTTTGACCTGTTGCTTTTTTAGTCTGTATACCTTAAGGTTTGTCGCGATGAAAAAGTATCTTTTCATCTATAATCTTGGTTGCTATTGGTTACACGTTGAGAGCAGCTGCGTGATGACATTTTCTCTGTATTGCCAAAAATACTGCGATTTTTCTGGCAGTCAAGCTTGCTTTATTCGTTCACTTTCTTCATCTTCTCAGCACGATTTGCTTATTGTATGTACTCTTTCGGGAACAATTGCTTAATTTCTCGTAGACTAACAAATACCTTTGATTTGCTTATTGTATGTGCTCTTTCGGGAACAGTTGCTTAATTTCTTATAGACTAACAAATACCTTTGATGGATTTAAGTTGCTCCGATTAAATTGCGTTGGCAATAGAAATACCATGGATACTTTCTTGCCCATAATTATCTGCAGCCGTAAGGTCTACTTTAAAATGCCCATCTATGACCCGTGAAGACAAATTTGTCTTTTTAGAATTTTATAGTCAACACGCCCTGCTTTCCCTTTCCTGCCAAGTTTCAAAATAATTGTAGCATCAGAAATTACTTGCGTTACAATACTTTAAATCACAGTTAGCGAGTCCATAGTCTCGACACCTGCGTGCTTACCAACAGGTAACGTCTACCATGGCACCACACAGCTAGACTTTGAGGTACATAGAGTCATATAGAACAACGTAGTTTTAGCGCTCTGTACAGAAAAGCACACGTGCAAATTACGTACCTTTCCACTGAACGTACTTGTAATTGTGGAGTTGTATCTTGCAAAAGTGATGCACTGGTGATATGTTCAAACCAGAAGTAATTTTGAAGCTTTGCTAAGAAGCAGAATTGGCAAGAAAACCATGTGCGTTAATAAGCACGATATTTATACATATTTTCAAAAAATGTGACTCCACGGCTTTTTAAAAGTGGGGTACAGAGATATCCTAAATCCACCACTGCTTGCTTGGCTTATCTATGCGCTGGTTTGAGCCTTAACTAATCTTTGGGTTCTCATGTTTAAGTGTGCATAGAAAAAAATCATCAACGTTATAAATACAATTAATGCTTACTGGAATTATTCATTCGAGAATACACACTAGGGTGGCTAAGTTAAAGAAAGCTACCTTTTGTGAAGAGTATTGCTTGCCCAAGACAATTTTGTCGAAAGGCGACCGCTGATTCGAGACCTTCTTAACCAATCTACGAACTCGAAGCACGAGCAATATCATAGGCTTCAGGTTAACACGAGAATGTCTTCGCGAAAGATGTGCATCAGCGAGCAATCACGTATCTTCATGCAAAAGTCTCTTAAGTGACACATGTTTAAAAATTGATATGCATAATACCACAGAAATACTTGTACTGAATCGAGCTGGAACTACATCTATGGCGTTGCAGCGGTGCGTCACCTACACAAACATTCTCCATTTGAAGAGCGCTGCTTGGAAGCGCCGATTGAAAATGTCATAAAAGCGCATTTTGTAAGTCACTCACAACAATCAACCGTTGAACGTCATCGGTGCGGCATGAAGCGTTTTGTATGAGTCAGTATTGTTCGCTTAGCGTTGAATTTGCTTATTTAGGCAAAAACGCGTTTTGGGGCACGGTTCGTCATTGGAATTTCAGCGCTTCCAGACACCACGCACGCATGTGGTTACGCTTGCTTGGGCTTGACGGGTGCGATTCTTGGCTTTCAGTAGAAAACGTCTGTTGGAACCAGAGACTGCGCTTAATATTTTCTGAATGGTGCCAGTCAGAATGCTGTAGTCTTTTCAGTTTTCTTCGCATCTTCGTCGAACCAGCTTGTTTACAAGTCGTCCGTTGACTACACTGTGTGCGGTATTCGTGTTTACACGGAGCACCTGATAGTTAGCAGTTGCACAGTCGTTGCGCCGCCGGTTCGCTTCAAGAGCTGAGTGGAGTACCCTTCGCCAAGTCCCTCTTCTTCGAGAGCGGAATGGTACATTTTTAAAAATTCTGTTGACTGTTGCTCATGTGCCTGGATAGCGCAATGTACGAGCCTAGTAGTACTTGGTTCAGCCGGCAGGTTTTCGAGAGGAATGGGTACGTTTTGAACTAAAATAAAGCTTGGCTTTGGCGCCTGAATGGTCTTTGTCTTAATGCGATGGTGAGAGAGTGGGAAATTTAAGTGAAACATAAATGCCTGAAGAGCCTGTTGTTTGAATATAACCCGTCGATGTAGGATCAGCCTGTTGTTCCGCGAAACTGTCGTCTCAATAGATTTTTCTGACTGATCAGAGTAAGTAGCTCTTGGATTTGTACGAACCAGCCCAATAAGATTGTTTTGAGCCAAAGCTGTGTGCAGCTCTTGCCGCAGCTCTGTCGCGTGACTAGAACTGTTTGCACTGTAAACTAAGCAACGTTGTTACTGCTCGGGTATCACAAAATATGCCTGTGGCTTGCGAGCTTCGCATTTCATGAACGTGTATTCCACAGCTGCCGTTGTTGCACATTTCCAGCTAATCATGAATTTGATATTATGGGATTTTATGAGTATATTTTAATTGCAACAGCGCCCTGTTGCTCCTTAGCACAAGGATGCTGCGAAAAGTGTGAAATGCTGTATATTTCGAAATTAAAATCAAATGTGTCGGACAATCAAACCACCGTTCACGTGCAAGGTTAGTCGGGAAACTTTGAAAAAAGTATGGTTAATTGGCAGTTTATGCTTCGTTTTTTGTTGCGTTTGGGTGTTTCCCAAAAGATACGGAAAATATTAGAGGACATCCAAGGCTGTGAAGGCTGAACTTACCGTAAGTAGGAGACTTAAGAATTGAGAGTGATGATGAAAGGATAGGGTCCAAATTTACATCAGGCCATGAGTCACAGGCCCTGGTGCAGACTGACAGACTCGTGGATTCAATGTCAGGTGGTCGGCGAAACGCTCATTAATGTCGGTCAGCTACCNCCTATTCACTCTGTATTCAAGTAGCTCGTCTCCACATAGGCGACGAAGTTAATGAATCAGCACATTTTTTGAAATAGGAAATCGATTTCACGTAACGCTACGCATCCCCAGTCCTGAAATCTGCAAGCAGTGCTNACAGGTGAAAAGTTGAAAGCCAAAAGCAACAGCAGAGAAAACAAAACTCTAAAAAATGATTAATCAAAACACAAGCTATGGCAAGTAAAAAACTGGAAGATACGTCTTTCCCAAATAAGCGCGTTCATTGAAACAGGAAAACTGTCTGACACCATTGCAGAGCAACAAAACCACAGCTACAGGATCACACCGCGGTCACTCAAAACAGCGTTGGTAGAATGCGTAAGCAGAATTGCCTTCGTAAGGTTTGGCAGGCTTACTAAGCAACGCCTTCATAATCAAATGCTCAAGGTCGTGACGGGAGGTACCAACAACAGTAACTACATGGGTGGTAAAAAAGGTCACATGAAGTGGGCAAAGTCGGCTGGGAAAAATCAATGAACAACGCGAAGTGTTACAAGAATTATTTCGCACGAGGAAGGGGCCATGCTTTGAATATTGATTTGTGCGTTAAGCCATTTATCTTCACGAGTATCCAGAATGTGAAAACTGGCTTGTATTACAAAAGTAACAGTGTAAGCTTTCAAAGATAGATGTTTATGTATGATGCCATGGAACATTGAATAGTGCCGCGATGACCATTTGGTCATTGTCATCCCTATTATCTGGTTTGTTCCAAGAACTTCGGTGCGATGCCCATCTGGTGGAAAACTTAAATTTACTGTTTGGGCAACATATTGTCTGTGGCCTATCACACAAGTCGCCACATGAATACCACAGTTTGTACATGTTAGATTTTGATTCAGTGGTAAGTTTTATTTTTGCCATTCTTTCTGAAACAGTTGGGACCATGAATTTGTTTTATTTTCTCTATATTTGTTGTGTTTTCCATTTCCGTATTCACCCCGCGTATGATTTGTAACAGCCTAACAGCAGGCCTATTTTGAAATCGTTTGCCACTGATGGCACGGGTCACGTAGTTGAGCACATTTGCGGTCGACTGCAAACACTAAATTTGGTAAATGCAAAAGGGATCTTCGAGAGGGTGTCGAATAGACCAACGCCCTCGGTTTATCTCCTTTTTCCCATTCGACCACTTGATGGTTTTTGCTGATCACATTCCATTTTGTTGATCACATTCCACAGCTTCATAACTTTTGTAATAGCTGTGCATCAGTGAATCACTTGCTTTCATTTTAGAGAAAGCAAGAAACGTTTCTCGCCACCCATGGCAGTCATAGCAGAGATGGGTGCCGCAGACCATTCGTGACACTCCGGAAAGGAGTGTAAATGAAAGCGAGTATAAATGAAATTGAACTATCCTTATGGAATGAATACTCGGATTATGGCACTGCATGTTCTGAAATTCACCCATCTGATTACTTTAAACTAAGAAATCGGTTGTTTTGCTTTTGGGAGGTCTTCCACAAGTGACTCCCTGCTGCCAGAATTGGCAGGCTTACCTGGGAATGCCGCCAACATTGCAAGGTCGCGGCTAAAGAACTTGCATAGATGTTGGAGGTAGTATGACTGTTGGGTTGCATTTTTGCAACTGCATCGCAGCCATTGTTAACTCGTGTTTTAGGAGATTCCCGCATCTCTGTATGGCAGAGATGTTGTGAATTTCATAAACGCAGAAATATGAAGCCGTGAAGCTACAGGAACATTCTTGTCCTTGAAGTTTTTCAGAATAAATGTTAGGAAGGCACATGTTCTTTTCTTCACGACATAAGTAGTTATGGTGTATGTTCTTGTATATTCTCTAGTTGTAGTCTATTACATACCCGTATGTATTACGACAGATAATTAAATCCTTGAGACCTACGCTTCAACAACGCAGAAAACGTTTTTCATACAACCAATATCATGTGACTTCCTTATCTAAGCCTCTTCTTAGAAGTCGGTTAACGAAACTTTTCACCAAAAGTCTAATTGTTATCGTAAAATTGCAGTGATAAAATATACTCCCAAAAGCTCTAATTTCTCACTGTACGCTCTTTGAAACATTCCGGACCCGGAGGGACTTGGGAGTGGCTACCAATGATTGTGGTTCAACTTGTTTCAAACCCTCTTGCCGCATTGATATGAACTTCTATGCCGCATTGATACGAAAAGTGGGGTACAATGTCCTCCACTGCTACATTAGAACCCGATCATTTATGGCAGTTCGGCAGCCAGGCTTTATTTAGTATCGCCTCTTGTAAGGACAAATGTCTTTTGAAACCATTTTTTTCGGAGGGTTTTGTGGAAAAAGAATTAGTCAACTACTTCGACATATTGAAAGGTAGATTGCGATCTTTGCGAAGCAGTGAGAAATGAAGACAGCAAGAGTTGAGTTGAGTTGATTTTATTTGGCGGTAATTAATATTCAGCTAGAAAAAACACAAATTAGTGCAAGGACGCCAGGGCATTGAAGGAACCGGAA